>OGOX01002627.1_pt1 | contig 10136 bp, 8 predicted proteins | sample 1552761 | NCBI WGS metagenome assembly OGOX01 (sample SAMEA2580212, study PRJEB22360) | human gut metagenome | biome: human gut; feature: human-associated habitat; material: faeces | place: Denmark | collected 2008/2010 | reverse complement strand
TCCGTAAGGCTTGCCCCTGCTTTGACGCAAGGGAGGAGTATAGGGAACTATAATTTACTGATGAAGATCGAGAAGCATCCTATTAATCGTATCCAAAAGAGGTGGAACATCCTCTTTACAGATACGAAAAATTTCTTCCGCATCCACCTCGAAGTAATGATGTACGATAACATCCCTGACTCCCATCACATTCTTCCAAGGTATCTCAGGGTAATTAGAGAGAAACTCTCGCTTAGTTATCTTATCCAAATTCTTTACGCTCTCGCCGACAGCCGATAATTTCATGCAAATGCTGTCCAGCAAGATCACTCCCTCATTCGAGGAGAGGAAGTCATCCGCAAACCGTATCCTCTCGCTTCGCTGGATGATTTCCTCCAACGATTTTTTCAGCAATTCGAGTATATGATAAGCTATTAGTCGTTCAAACATAGATTCCTTCACTTAATATGCGATCCTTAAAAAAGGTATCCATTCTTTCCCGCAGACGGACAATGTCAACTGGACATCCCAAGAGCTCTTCTAAATCAGCCTTTATTCCAGACAACGCAAAGAAACCATGGAGATTTCCCTCCACGTAAACATCGATATCACTCTGCTCCGTGTTCTCTCCACGGGCAACAGAGCCAAATATCCCCATACGGGAAATACCGTATTTGGAGGCATTCTCCGTCATATACTGACGCAGCAATCGTATATATTCGGTCTTTGTCTTCATAAGCGATGCTTTAATGAGCCAAATATAAGCTTTATTTGTCATCCTTACAAGAAAACAGGCAAAGAGCTGTCAGAATTTCTTACCGGACGCTTCCTCCCTCTCTCTCCGGAGATAAGCCTGTTGATTGACAGATGGAGAAGAGACCACAGGAAGAGGTTCAAGAACAAGAGGTATGTAATATTCATACGCTTGGCCAACAGCAAGTTCAACGTTATGAAGAAGATCGATACGCACAGAATCGTCACCATCACCATCCGTACACGCATACCCGTACGAAGCAGCTTGTGATGGAAATGATTCTTATCGGGCAAGAACGGGTTACGATGATTACGAAGGCGATGAAGCACCACACGGATCACATCGAGTAAAGGGACCAAGACCGTGGAGAAAGCGATCACCATATAGGGATTTGGTAACTCCGGTGAGACTTGGTTCGACACGCACAGGTGGATGATCAGGAAACCGATCACGTAACCCAGCGTAAGACTACCCGCATCACCCATAAAGAGCTTATGGCCACGGTTTGCGTTGCCAAAGACGTTGTAACACCAAAAAGGCATGAGGACTCCCAGCGTACAGATGGCCAACAAGGCGTACACATACTGCATGCGGATAAAGAAGATCACGCTCAAGACCGACAGGGCGATACTGCACAAACCGGAGGCCAAGCCATCGATACCGTCTATCAAGTTAATGGCGTTCGTGATATACACCACGATAAAGACCGTGACGGGGATCCCCACCCAAGCGGGAACCGAGTACACACCGAACAAGCCTCCCAAGGAACCGAACCAATTACCGGACAGTACCAATAATAACGCCGACACGATCTGGACGGCAAACTTGTAACGGTAGCCAACACCCACTAGATCGTCGCAGACACCCACTAGATAGAGTAACGTCATGCCCACGAACAGAAAGAGATACTCATAGAGCATGTTGAACGACAGGCTCGATGAGCCCATATCCCAAAAGTACAGGCGGAAGCCTATCACAAGGAACATGGACATCAGGATCACCGGAAAAAACGACAGGCCGCCCAGACGGGGGACCGGCGTCGTATGTACCTTACGGGAATCCGGGACATCATATAACCGTTTCTTGTGGGAGATCACCAAGATCCTCGGGATGATCACCATCCCGAACAGCACGGAGAAAAGGAAGCCCGACAGTAGTAGTAATGTTATTTGCATGATTTGCGTATTAGTTATTTCTTCTTGTCACCGGCCTCGAAACCGTAACCATAGCCGTAGCCATAACCGTATCCCTTGCCGTAGCCGTATTTCTTGCCGTAACCATAACCGTAGCTGTTCTTGCGCTTCGTCATGTCCAAGCCATTGATCACCGTCGCGAGCTTCGGGAACTTTCGCTCACGCCGCAACACGTTGATGTAGCTGAAACCGGCCTTCGGTGTCACGTCCGCACGGCAGACGTACACGCACATGTCGGCCACACGGCCGATGATCGCCGTGTCCGTAACCATGCCGATAGGGGCTGTATCCAAGATGACATAGTCGTAGCGTTCCTTCAACCGGGCGATAGCCTTCTCCAGCACGTCACGGGCGACCAGCTCAGTCGGGTTCGGGGGGATAGGACCGCCCGGGAGGATATCGAGGTTAGGGCTGATATCGGATCGCTGGACCATGTCGAACAACTCCACGTGATCAGGGTCGCTAAGGTAGTTCGTGATGCCCTCCATCTTACGGGAGATATTGAACACCTTGTTCAGGCCCGGCTTGCGGATGTCCATGCCGACCACCACCACCCTCTTGCCCAAGTAAGCCAAGCTCACCGCCAAGTTGCCAGCGACGAAAGACTTGCCCTCGCCCGGTTGCGTGGAGCTGAAAAGGATCACACGCTCGTCCTTGCCTAGCATGAACAAGAGGTTCGTGCGCAACCCCCGGAACATCTCCTCCATCAGGTCGTTCTTGTTCTCACGCACCACGATCGAGCCCTCACCCGTCTTCTTGACCAACGGGAGCTCCGCCAAAATAGCCACGCCCGTGATCGCCTCAACGTCCTCACGGTTCTCGATCTTGTATTTCAACAGGTCATGAAGGTAGACAATGCCCACCGGGATCGCCAGGCCCAAGATCAACGCCGCAAGCATGAAGACCATCCTCTTCGGGGCGACAGGACGCTCATCGGCGAGCGGCTCCTCGATGATGCGGCCGTTGTTTGCCGTGGCTGCCAGCGTGATGGCGTTCTCCTCACGCTTCTGCAACAGCATGACGTACAACGTGGCCTTGATCTCCTGCTGGCGGGAGATCGTCATGAACTCCTTCTCCTGCCTCGGGGCGTCGCTGATGCGGCTCTCGAACTTGCTCGCCTGACGGTCGATGTCCGCCTTGGCGATCTGGAGACCCTTCAAGACACTGTTCACCGTCGTCTTCACGTTGCGGCGCATAGCCTCGATGCCGGCGTTCATGTTGATGATGGCCGGGTTGCTGTCCGAAGAGGTACGCAACAGGCGCTTGCGCTCGATGATCATCGTGTTGTACTGGTCGATGACAGAGGTGAGGTTTTGATCCCGCAGGCCCACGTTGGCAGGGATCACCTCGTCCATGTTCGCAGGATCGTCGATATAATTGCGGAGATACTGCACCAAGTTGATCTGCGTGGCGTTCTCCGTACGTTGTTGCTCATACCTCGAGCTTTCCTGCAAAGCCATCTGGGCGTCGCTCGTCAAATTCGTCAGGCCGGAGCGTTGCTTGAAGGCAGCGAGCTCGCTCTCCGTAGTGCCAAGCTCGCCGTTGATGATGCCGATGCGCTCCTCGATGAACTCGGCCGTCTTCTGCGCCACCTCGTTCTTCTCGTCGTTGGCGTCCTGGTTGTAGAACGACACAAGGCGATTGATGAAGTCCACGCCTCGTTGCCTCACCGTGTTCCTCAAGGATACCTTGGCGATCGTCGTCGTCTTGGACGAGGGCGTCACGCTCAACTCCTTGCCGTAAGCCTCGGCAGTGGACGTGGGCGTATGGACGTGGGCCACCAGCTCGATCTCCCCGCCCTCCAGCTCCGGTATGGAATCCATGCACGTGAAACTGAAAACCCCCACGGGGGTGGGCAATATGGCGGGGAGCCTGTCGAAGCCCTGCTCCATCGTCTCCTCGTCACCCTCCTTGTCGATCTTGTACTCCGCTCTCACCGTTAGCTGACCCTCCTTCGTGTAGCGCATGCGTAGCTCGACGGGGGCCACCAGACGGTCCGCCTCCTCGGGGGTGATGAACACGTTAACGGGGGAGTTCTTGTATAACGGGGGGTTGAAGCCCAAGGCGTTCGACTCCTCCATGTCGATATACAGGCCCATGTCGTTCACCACCTTCTTGATCAACGTGCGGGACCTCAGGATCTCGACCTCGTTGTCGAAGTTGCTCGTCATCGAGAGCATGCCGAGGTCCTGTATGGCGGCAAGGCCGCTGGCGGCGTTTGCCCCCTTCTTCTCGTCCTCCTTGATCAGCACCGACGACGTGACGTTATACACCGGCGTCTGGTAACGCAGGAACACGTACATGCCGATACAACAGGCCAGCACGCTCGCCACGAACCAAGGCCAATAAACCATATACTTGAAAAACACGGCGTAAAGATTGATCTCACGATCCTCCCCCTCCGGATTGTTATTGTTATTATTATTATTGCTTGTATTTATACCATCGTCCACCATCTCTCTAAATTTTCAATTCTCAATTCTCTATTTTCAATTATTTAAGTATGTTCACCAACAGGCCGGCGATCGAGACCAAGATCGAGATCGAGCTCACCCACAACGTCGTGCTGTTACCGATATCGGAGTTCTTCGCCTTCGTCTCGTTCGGCGTGACATAAAGGATGTCGTTCTGTTTCAAATAATAATACGGGGAGGTCACGATTCCGGCGTCGTTCAGGTCAAGGTTGATGATCTTGCGCTTCCCGCTCTCGTCCTCGCGGATCAGCTTCACGTTGTCACGTACGCCGTAGATCGTCATGTCGCCGGCCATCGCCAACGCCTCCAGAACGTTCACCTTCTCGTTGCCGATCGTGAAGCTGCCCGGACGGGCCACCTCGCCCAAGACCGAGATCTTGTAGTTCGCCATGCGCACCGTCACGATGGGCGCCTCCTTCAAGTAAGGCCTCAATCTCTCACGGATCAGGCTCTCCGCCTCGTTCTTCGTCAAGCCGCCGACCCTCAGCGTACCGATCACAGGGAAGTCGATCTCGCCGGAGTTGTTCACGAGGTATTGCTGCAACGTGGGTTGCGTCGTCGTGTTGATGTTCGTCAGGGCCGCGTTCAACGGGGTCTGCACCGTCAGGTTGAACGGGGCCGCCGCCTGAGGGTCCGTCGTGTTGACCGTGATGCTCAACAGGTCCTTGGGCATGATCTTGGCGTCATACAGGGGAAGCGTCCCCTCGAGATCGTTCACCGCCTCCGGGTTCTGGAGGTAGGGCACGTTCTTGTAAGACGTACACGCCGCCAGCAAAAGGGGCAGCGAGAATAGGAACAGTAGTCTTTTGATCTTCATATTATTTTGTTATCGTTTTTATTTCTTTAAACACGGATCACACGGACTTAACGGAAAAGGCGGGACAGGAAACCTTTGGGTTTCTCCGGCTCGTATTCCGACTCGTATTTACGCGTCAAGTCCTCATAGCTCAGTCTCTTGGTCACCATCTCGTAGATCGTGCCCCAGTCCGGGAGGCCGCCGAGGTTGCGGTCGTCGATGAAAACGTCCGCCTTCAGCTTGCGGGAGAAGTGGTTGTTCCGGTCTCTCTCCTCCTCCGGGTAGTCACGGTTCACCGCGTAGAACTCCAAGCCACGCTCACGGCAGAAGGACAACGCCTCCTCCAAGAGCCCGCCCTCACGGACCGTCCAAAGGATCAGCTTATGCCGATCCGATTGCAATTTCCTCAACGTCTCGATGGCGAAAGGAAGCTCACGCCCGATCGCCGGATACTTGTGCTCGACGATCGTACCGTCGAAATCTACCGCTATTATCATCTCTTTAATTCTCAATTTTCAATTCTCAATTATAAAAGGGCCGGACCACCGGACGGCCGGAGTGGTATATGTTAAAGCGGGGTCAGCCTATCGGCCAAAGCCAAGGGGTCTCCTAGCCGCTAGAGACGGCCATTGCCATCCGGGGGATCCGACCGTTTCTTTTCTGCCCTTATCTAATTCTCGCTTAACCGGGGCAATCCCTCCACCTCGCCGGCGTGCCATTCACGGTAGTCCGCCAAGGGAAACCCGGGGACGGTCAATAGCTTGTAATCCGACCCGTCTCTTCTCAATATATGTTTACGGGCGTACGAGCGGAGCGAGCGATCCGTAACGGACACCATCACGATCGGGAACGGGTAGGCGAACAGGCGCAACGGAGTGGTCTCGCTATCCGGGAACGCACGATGCAGCTGGTAGGCCGAACGCTCGAACGCTACCCAGTAGGGACCCGTGCAATACAGGTGTATTGAGTTTCGGTTCGCACGCTCACGATCCATGATCTCTGTCAAACGCTCACGCAACAGGTTCATCAGCCGGATGCCCGAAGGGACGCCGCATGTCTCTCTCTCTTCTCTCATATCTTTTATTCATCGCCGTTCCCGTGCCCGAACCAACGGTCGTAATCACGTAAACGACGTATCAGCACGGTCTTGCTCCTCTTGGGCGAGGCCTCCTCCATCCAAGGGTCAACCAGCTCGTGCGCCATGCGCTGGTAGAGGCTGCTGTCCGTACAGCCGTACAGCGTGACCAGCAACAAGGCACGGGATTGCCCCGCTTTTATCACCGGGAGCATGCTGCGCATCGTGGAGAGCAAACGATCGAACTCATCCTCCTCGCCCAAAAGCAGATAGGCTGGAAGGAGCAAAGAGTAAAGCTTGCAACGGATCACGTCGGTCTCACCACGGAGAGAGGCGTAGCCACGCAGGACCTCACGGGCCAGACGGGCATCCTCATCCACTACCACGCCGGAGGCGTGGTAACGGCCCAAGGCATCGTGCAAGCCCTCCGACAGACGGTCGTTGTCCAAATGGGTATACACGTGCTTGCCCCCCGTGTTCAGCTCGATCAACTCGTACTCCCCAGCTCTCACCTCGAACAAGGGGACCCACAGGCAGTCGAGGATACGCACCATCACGTCCTTATGCCCACCGCCCGGCTGCACCACCACCTCCGCCTCCATATTGGAAAAAGGGCCGGAGGTGATACGCACACGGTCGCCTTTCAACAAGCGGCCGCTATCTGGCACGTACACCGGAAGCTCGTTGGAGTAAGAAGCCGCGACCCAACGCAAGGTATCCATCTCACGATCCGAGAGGTACGGGAAATAAGACCGCCCGCCGGAGGAAACCCGGGGGAGGAAATTATACAGGGGAAGCGTACGCTTCAGGCGGAAGATCTCGTCCTCCGAGGCGTGGACGAACACGTAGTTGTACAGCAGGGGCCGTTTCGTGTTGACCATCTTGCCGCCCACCTTCCTCGCCTCGACATACGAGGGGGAGAAATACTCGAACAAGGCCTCCCCACGACGCTCACGGCGGGAAAGCTCAGCGTCCAGCCCCTTCGAGGGGCTGATCCTGTCACGCCCGCCACCGGCGGTAGGGAGCGTGAGCACGTACCAACGGACGGCCTCCTGGTCACGTCGCTTCAGAACATGCGCCATGAACCTATCCGAGCACTTGCCTGTCAATATATCCATCTCTATGATTATCTTTTCCAGTGGTTATCCCGTGGCCCGAAAACAGACCCCACGGCAATTCAGAGCCCTACCAAGAATCTTTTATATCATCTTGATAAACAGAACTTTATATTTTTAAATGTGGCATTACTGAAAATTACCATCTCTCGAAATCTTAGGCTACTTGGGGAGTAGCCTAAAAGGTGCGAGAACGGTTATCACCCGGTTGTAGAGACGGGGCACGCCCCGTCTCCCACTGTCTGATAGTAGCTTTAAGTTACCATTTGGAGGGGATGAGACGGGGCGTGCCCCGTCTCTACAGGAATACACACAGGTTATAAGGCATGGTGGAATGATACCGGGAACAAGAGGTCATTTCACCCGCATCACCATGTCTATACGTCTAGGATAAAATAAGAAAATCAAAGAATAGAGAGGATCAAACGCCTACAATGAGTAAACAAGCGCATTTGTTTGCTTGTTTTTAGTTATTTTTTACTACATTTGCGCCGTGAAAGAATACGCTACTCCCCAAGTAGCCTACTCCCTTTACCCTACTTTCGGTACATGATTGTACACACTCTCAAAACAAATTTTATTCACCGCAGACATCTTTTCCAACGAGAAACTTTTCAAATAGATTTGCGTAGTCTTGATCGATTTATGGCCCAATAGTTCGCTGATCATCTCAATCGGGACATCCTGTTCCTTCAAAATCATCGCAAAAGAATGACGGATCGAATATGAGGTGATCGGGATAGACACACCGCAGGCTCTCGCCAACCTCTTCAAATTCCGGTTAAAATGGGCCAAAGCGGAAGTGTACTCCTTGTAGGCTTCTTTTCCCACTTTTATCCCTTTCAAGAAAGGAAACAAATAGGGTGAGTCCTTACCTACATCACTTGACAGTTCCCTCAGCGACTCCCATGCGGTAGATTGTACCTCTATAAGCATCGGAGTACCCGTTTTCTGGCGTTTATATTCCAAAACCCCACCCCGGACATTCTCCTTTTTCAGATGAGCGAAATCCACGAATGCCATACCGCAAAACTGGAACATCAGGCACAATGCCTGCCGTGTTTTTCTCAGTTCCGGATCATCTAATGAGGCCGTCATCAGAGAACGTAATAAATCCTGTGGTAACGCCTTTTTGCGTTTGCTCTCTATACCCGTGAAAACTCCCTTAAATAAATAAGGGATATAGGGGGCCAACCCTTCCTCCACCGCCATGTTGTACACACAACGGATCCGACGCATATAGGTCGACACCGTGTTCCATGTACATCCTTTATTCAACAAAAAGGCCTGATAACGCCGAAGGTTCTCCTTATTGACATAGATATAGGGAATTACCTCCAACCCACAAAACCGCATGAATGAGTTCAATGCATCCTGATAGCTCTTCGCCGTGGAATAACGCCCATCCACACGCAATTTATAGATATACAACCTCATCCCTTCTACTAAATCCTTTTTCTCCATACTATCGCTATTTTTTCGTGATAAAACTTAGCAAATGTAATACAGATCCGGGAGGTTGAGCATATACAAAAAAAGGCGAACCAACCGGTCCGCCTTTATAAAATCTCCATTTCTAGATTATTTCAGTCCTCTATTCTTCAGCAACGGATCCGTACCCGGTTCCTTGCCACGGAAATTCTTGTACATATCCATAGCGTCGTCGATACCGCCCGGGGTCAAGACATATTTACGGAATTTATCGGCACATTCTTGATTAAAGATGTCGCCGGTTTCCTTGAATGCCTCGAAAGCGTCGCAATCCAATACCTCGGCCCAGATGTAGCTATAATAACCGGCAGTGTAGCCGCCACCCATCGTATGGTTGAAGTAAGTCGTACGGTAACGGGAAGGGATTTGTTTCAGCAAACCACGACGGCCTAACGTCTGTTGCTCGAAATCCATCACATTCAAGTTGGCCGGAACATTATTCGTCTGGTCAACGAACTTGATCACCTTCTTATCCGCAGCGTCACCACTGATCGCATGGAAATCCATATCCAGATAAGAAGCCGCCAGATACTCCGTCGTAGCGAAACCTTGTCCGTACTTACCGCTCTTATCCAACTTCTCGATCAACTCGGCCGGGATCACCTCGCCGGTCTGATAATGCTTAGCGTACACCTTCAATACTTCCGGCTCGAATACCCAATGCTCCATAACCTGTGAAGGCAACTCCACGAAATCACGAGGAACACCGGAAACACCGGAGTAATGCACGTCACGGAACAAGCCGTGCAAACCATGACCGAACTCATGGAACAATGTATTCGCCTCATCAGCGCTCAACAACGCAGGTTGTCCCGGAGCGGGCTGGCTAAAGTTACAAACGATCGTTACGACCGGAGCCACACGCTTGCCATCCTTATAAGCCTGCGGACGATAAGAACCACACCACGCACCACCACGCTTGCTGGCACGAGGGAAGAAATCGAAATAAATAACGCCCAAATGAGAGCCATCCTTATCTTTGCACTCAAAAGCCTGCGCTTCCGGATAAGGCAACGGAATATTACGGATCGGGGTGAACGTGATACCATATAACTTATTAGCTACATAGAAAGCACCCTCACGAACATTATCCAACTTCAAGTAAGGACGAACCTCATTCTCATCCAAATTGAATTTAGCCTTCTTGGCCTTCTCGAAATAATAACGCCAATCCCAGCCCTCGGCCTCGAAATTGCCGCCTTCTTTCTTGATCTCGGCGTTGATATCGGCCAATTCCTCTTTCGCTTTCGCCAAAGCAG
>OGOX01002625.1_pt1 | contig 10141 bp, 6 predicted proteins | sample 1552761 | NCBI WGS metagenome assembly OGOX01 (sample SAMEA2580212, study PRJEB22360) | human gut metagenome | biome: human gut; feature: human-associated habitat; material: faeces | place: Denmark | collected 2008/2010 | reverse complement strand
CGGCAGGAGTTGGGGAAACCCGGTCTGCAGCCCGCTCAAGCCGCTTTCACGCTTGCCGGCGGCCTCAATCTGCTCCATGGCAGAATTGATTACAGGGTCAATCTGCGTGAAGTCCTTCTTCAAGTTGCCCTGCGAGATTTCAAACAATTTACCCTCAGCCTCCTGCAAAAGGTCGTCGATGTCATACGACTCGTCAAACGACTTTTTCTCTATCTCAGAGCAGAACGAAATCAGTCGGCGCGCCAAGAATTTCTGAGCCACGATGCGCGCATGGTATTCGATATGCGCCGCCGAAGCCACATTGGATGTCAATTCAGAGATGCGCACCGGACCGCCCACATCGTCGAGCGCACCGTCGGCACGCAGCTGCTGCGTGACGGTAAGCATGTCGATGGGTTGCTGCATCACACCGAGCTTGTTGATTGCAGCATAAATTTTTTGGTTTCCAGGGTCGTAGAACGACTCCGGTCGCAACAAGTCGCACACAATGGCATAGGCATCGCGCTCAAGCATCAACGCTCCAAGCACCGCGTCTTCAATCTCCTTGTCCTGAGGCTGAATCTTCGCGTCGTCGGTAAACTGCGCCTTGCTTCGAGCCGACTTCCATTGCTCCGCCTTGAATTTGCGGAATTCCTGGTACTCACGGAAATCACTGTATTCCTTGGAATTCTTTATATCGTTAACGTTCTCCATACTTCATTCTTTTCAACGGCAAATGTAGGAAGATTTAATGAAACTGCCTACTTCTTTCTTCCAAGAATTACCAACAACTTGCCAACCGCCTTTGTCGACAGCCTGTTGAAAACAAGTTGAGGCGGCACGTCGTCCGACGTTCCGCCTCAACTGCTAAAAACTAAACTATAATACTATCTAAACTTATCCTAATTCACGATTACTTTCCGCGTTGTGCCATCCGCCCTGACTACATATATGCCCGGCTGAAGATTTTCAGACCCACACATCTTGCCGTCAAGCGAATACACTTGGAAATCATGGCAACCGTCGACCACAATCGACCTGTCGACCACTTTCACCATAATATTCTCATCAGATGCAGGAACCGACACCGAGGAATATCCCGGATTGTTGTATGGGTCGGTAGGAAAAACAATCATCGATGGAAACCAATAGTTGGCAATCATCGGATAGTCATTCTTCAGGACTCCGTCGGATGTATAACGCCGTGTGGCGTACGTCTGGTCCTGAAACTGATGAAACACCGAAGCATACAGCTCGTCGGTCTGCGGATGGATGCCAAGCGAGCATCCGTAGATATGCCAATCGCCAGGCTCAGAAGAGAAATCGATGATTTTCTCAATCTTATGGCTGTCGGTATCGAAACGGAAAACGCAATAGGTCGTAAACCAGCTGTTGGCGCCGCCGCACCAATAAAGGCTGTTGGTCACCCGCGACGCGCACATCGGGTCGGGAGTCCATGCATACCAGGAGTTTGACGGCGGATACATTCCTTCGCCGTCGATATGCACCACCTCGCGCTCCAACGTTGTAGGATTGACCTTGACCACATATGGCAACGTCGCTCCCATGCCCTGCACGTTTTTGGCTACTGCATACCACAGATTGCCGTCTTTCGACCGCACTATAGTCGAGCCTATTCCCGAAGCTGGGCGTTTGCCTGTTTCCGCTTCAACAACATCATCGACAATACCCATGTCGAGCACATCGACAACCTTGTCGGTCTGCGTGTCGACCACCAGCAGTCCATATTGCTGATGCACGGCAAAGACTTTTCCACCGGCAAGAACCATCGTTCCCGTCTGCCCATAATACAACGAACTGCCGGAATCAGTGTTGGGCTTGTCGTCGTCACCGAGATTCGGGTTGCCCGAACCCTCCACCTGACGTTCAATCTCAAGAGTCTCAAGATTGAGCACCCAGATGCCGTTGCTCGTCGACACATACCCCTTTTTGTCGGTCACTCCGCAGAAAGCACGGCCGTCGCACTGCCTCCCCGAGGGGTCGATAATCTGAAGCTGCTTGATGAGCTTCATTGTCTTGGCGTCGGTCACCGAAATGCGTCCGCCCACTACAGAAGCCCCTGGATCTTTCTCCTGTTTGGCAATCAGATACATCCGTCCGTTCCATATAGCACCATACTGATTCGTGCAGCCCAATTCCTTTCCGGGATTCTCCGCCTGCACAATGCGATAGCGCCAATAATCGCCGTCTACATCATCGGGCAACAAGTAATTGACCGTTGAATTCTGGTGTCCATACCAGTCTTCGTTGACAATCATGATGCCTTTCGTGTAGTCAGTCTCCGACGCCTTGACTGTATTCAAGACTCCGGCGGCAAATGCCGCAACGATTATTGCTCGTGATAATATTTTCATTTAAAAAGCACATTGAAAAGTGAGCCCGAACGGTCAACAACCGCTCAAGCTCACTTGATTAATACTTACTGGATTGAAAATTTCAGCGTATGGCTGCCGTTGGTTGACGCAACGACGTAGACTCCAGACGGAAGCGTCAATGCCACGCGCGCGCAATCAGATTCGGCAACAAACGCACCGACAACACGACCCGCCATGTCATAGACCGCGAAGGTGGTTCCTGCCATATTCTTCACAGTGACAATATTGTCGCAAACCGACAATGTGCCGGCAGCGCCATCAACATTGTGAATGCCTGAAGCCGAATCCTCCACAGCATAAGGAATGCTGACCGTAGTGGTCTTGCCGTTTGACTCCGCCTTTACATTGAGGTTACCGTGACCGGCAATCAACGGAGTGATTGTAAGTACACCGTTTTCAAGCGTAGCGTTGACCAGTCTCTTGTCAGAGACCGTGTTGTCGGCAGCGACAGCGTCGCCTCCTACAATCGACAAGCGTATTGCCGCATCGATATTGTCCTTGTCGGTCACATAATCCTTAAGGTCGATTGTAAATATGTCGCCATCCTTTGCCAAATCAACACTCACCTCAGGGAAATCTCTGAACTCTGGAGCATATTTATCGGGGAAAATCGGCATTGAAGGGAACCAATAATAATCCTTCAGCTTGATTGTTTTCACGATGTCGCCAGTCTTGCAGTCAACAAAGTGGAGCCAATTGTAACGATAGTTTGACGAAGCACCATGGGTTGCAGCCACGAGCAGCTGATTCTTGCGGTCGTCGTAGCGCACACCGGCATAAGGAGTCTGGAACGTTTTGCTGTCAACACCCGGCAAATTGTTTGGGAACACAAACACCGGTTGGATTCCTGCGATGTCGGAACCTACGGTCCACTTGTAATAGCCCGTGTTGCCCGAAACAATTGAAGCCTCAACTCCGGCACCATACCAAATGGCGTTTTCACTCTTTGAAGCAAAGAAATTGGTTGAGCGCCATGCACCCCATCCGCAAGTGACACGCTGTCCCTCCGGAAGGTCAACACTGTCGGTCACGTCGAGCGTGCTAGGGTCGATGCAACGGAATGTGCACAAACCACTTGAGGCACCGGCAGTAGTGGCAACCCACACATTGCCGTCGGCAGTGACAGTGATGCCCTGAGGATAGCCCATGCCGGAAACGCCCGAAGCATCGTTGCTTTCTACCGGGAATGTCTTGACCACCTTGTCTGTGGCAATGTCTATGACATGCACACCCACACCCTGCTGGATTGCAAACGCATATTTGCCGATGGCAACCATGTCGCCAATCTGTCCGTTGTACTGGTTCTCACCGGAAGTGATACCGTCGACCATTCCGCCCAAAGTGAGCTTACGGGTGTCAAGCACCTGAATGCCGGCTGTCGAGCCGAGATAAACCTTGTCTTCAGAAACGCCGACACATGCGCGTCCGTCGCCGTTGCCGTTGCCGTCACCGTCGGTGTCCGCACCGATATAGTCGAACGCAGCCAATTTCTTGAGCGTCTTGGCATCAGCCACTACAACACGACCGCCGCCCTTGCGAGGGTCGCCGCCGTCGGTTGCCTGCTTCGACATCACGATAAGTTTGTCGCCATGGATGATACCGTACTGCGACGTGCAACCAAACGACTGATACTGGTTTTGCGCCTCATACACACGGTATTTCAATTCGCCCTTGTCGGTAATATAGTTGATTGAGCCGTTAGAATGTCCGAACCAATCCTCGTTGAGCCAGAACGTGCCATTCTGATAACTGTCGGCAAGAGGTTCGCGGTTTGGCTCAAGCACGTTGACCGTATAAGTTGTCGATGCGCCGGAACCGTCCTGCGATGTGAACGTAACGTCGACAGTGCCTGTCTTGTGCGTAATCAATTCCCAGAAACTGCGCAACGGGTTGAACGCCTTTGCGGCGTAGGTTGTAGCCACTTCAGGATCGCTTACGCTGATGTCGTAGGTCTGAATGTCGGCATTTGCCGGCTCCACCGTAGGCGACAGTGCAAGAATGTCGAGATATGTCAGATTGATGGTTTTGTCGCCGTTGCCAAGCACAAAGCCGGTAACCGGATTGCGCAGCGCGGCATGCACCGTCATCGTTGCATTGACAGCAGGGTCGGTCTTCAACGCCGCTGTAATCACAGCGTCGCCCTCAACGCGCTTAACGCTGACCGCACCCGTGCGCTTGTTCACGCTTGCCACTTCCGTGTTGCTCGACGAGAATTCAATTTTATCCAGCGAATACGCATCTTTATAGAACTCAAGCGTCGGAGTGAACGACTCATCGAAATGGGCGTCATATTCCGCATCTGTGAAAGCAAACGTCTTTTCGACATTGATCATCTCCGGATACCCTGCAGTATATGTTGATCCGTTATCTTCGTATTGAACAATCAATCTCAACATATCGGCATTCTCTGTGTCGGGCATGGTAACCGTAAACGTAGCGTCGTCGCCAACCGTCGTTTCCGTCATCGAGGCCGCCTTGGCAATGTCGAGCGTCGCCGATGTCATTTTGCAGACCACTTTCACAGTCTTGCCCTTGAACAACACGCCGTCGTTGAACTGCGTAAATGCGGCAGGCGCATGAGCATCGTCATAAGTTCCGGCAATCCGGCCTGAAATGACAAGATTTCCACCAACCTTCTTCGCCGAGCCTTCAACCAGCTGAATTCCTTCCAGCTGAAGTGCTGTCAATTTAGATTTTCCCCAATAGTCAATGCTGCTGTATGCGCTCTCACATCCCGCAGGGACAACAATTTCGGCAAACGTCGCAGGCGAGCCGTTCTTCACGCGCCATGTATAACTCCCAGTAGCTCCCGGTTCGGTTACAGGAGAGTATACCTTTATGCCCGTACATCCGTAAACCAAATTCGTGTTGTTGTAGTTCATCTTCTTTTGAGGAAGAACAAGCCTATTCAATCCAGCATTTTCAAAAACGTAGCTCGGCAACGATGCCAACGCCTCCGGAAGCACTAAAGTTCCGACAGCTTTGCACCCTCTGAAGGCATACGCTTCAATCGATGTCAATGTCGACGGGAGGTTCACTCCAGTCTGACCGTCGGCATAAACAATGTTGGCAAGCATATTGCAGCCGTCGAAGGCATAACCCTTGATTGCATTCACGCTTTTTCCGATTTTCAAAGTAGTAAGACCCTCACAACCAGCAAACAATGAATTAGGAATCTCAGTCATCGCCGCAGGCATCGTAAATTCCTTTATAAGCTTACAATTCTTGAACGCGCCTTTACCCAAATTAGTCACGCCGGCAGGCAGTGAAAATTCAAGGCTGCTGCAATTTTCAAATGCATAATTGCCAATGCTCGTAACCGTTTCAGGAAGCTCGATTGATTCCATCGAGCTGCACTTGCTGAACATATAGTTAGGCACCTCAGTAAGTCCGGCAGGCAATACCGGCATACGCAACGATGTGCAATTCTGGAAAACATAGTTTCCGATTTTTGTAGCAGTGTCAGGCATCTTTACCACAACCAGACTGCTGCAAGAGCTGAACATATAGTCAGAAATCTCCGTAAGTCCGTCTTCAATAATCACCTTACGCAACGACGGGCAACTCTGGAAAAGATTCTGGCCTACAGTACGGAGAGTCGACGGCAATCTGATTCCAGAGAATCCTGTTCCGTAGAAGCAATATTCAGGCAAAGCCGTAACTCCCTCCGGGAAATTGATATCACTCAGTTTTGAGCACCACGCGAATGTGCGCGCCTCGCCAAAATCCGTAAGCCCGTCAGGCAGAGTCACGCTCGGCATGCTCTTGCAATAAGCAAATGCATATGTGCCCAGTCTTTTAAGCGTTGACGGAAGGTCGACAGATTCAAGTTTCGTACAGTCGAAGAAAGCATAATCACCCAAAGAAACAACCGGTGCGATTATTCTGGCAAGAGTAAGTTCCGACGCACCATAGAATGTGCTGTCGCTCATCTCAGTCACGTTGAAATCCACATTCTGGAAAGTCACAGACGCAGGGATTGTGATCTCTCCCACATATCCAGCCTTGTTGGCTGCCTCGATTTTTTTACGGTCTGGAGTGCCTTCAACCTTGCAGTAGGTGGCTTTTACATTGTTCGACTCTCCGACCGCAGTCACGGCATAAGTCATTCCGCCTACTTTGAAAATGTCGCCTACTTTGACATCAAGGACATATTCGCTTACTTTGGTAAATTTTTTCCATCCGGCAGCCGCCGCATAGTCGGCAGTGTAGCCGTTTGGCACTTCAAGAGTCGCATTGGCATAAGCTCCCGCGCTGAACACGTTGTCGGCAATCGCGACAGGATATGTCGATGCAACTTTTACAGATGTGATTGCATTTGACTCGGCAAACGCTTCATCTCCGATTGCAGTTATCGTTGACGGAATCTCTACTCCGGCAAGCTGCTGACATGCGGCAAACGCACGTTTTCCAACCGCTTCCACATGCGCAGGGAATTTGATGTCGGCAATCGCCGTTCCCTCAAACATACTGTCGGGAATCGACGTCATCGACGACGGCACAAAGAGAGTGGCGAAGTTTGAACATCCGAAAAATGCCCCGTCGCCAATTTTTGTCACGCCATCGACCGATGGCACGTTGAGCGTGGCGATAGTGGAGTTTTTAAACGCTTCTTTTCCTATGGCAGTCACTGTTGCCGGAAGAGTGACCGTTGTCACTGTCGAGTTGGCAAAAGCATTTTTGTCGACCTCAACCACGGTATATGTCACGCCCTCGTCGACAAAGCAGAACTTCGCGTAGTAGTCGACGAGCCGCTGTTTGCAGGTCAGGACTGCACCCTTTCTCCCCTGCTTTCTCGCATCCTCAACGGCACGGTGGAGCAGTTCGCCCGCGTAGCCGTTTTTCCGGTACTCCGGCAAGGTGTTCAGGCCGAAAAGCATCTGCCACGCGCCATTTTCGTCGTGCATGGATGCTTTCGCGTACATTTCGTCGGTCAGGTCGGGCTCGTCCGTCACAAAGCCGTCGAGAAACGCGATGAGCTTGTCTCCCTCGAACATCAGCCAGAAGTGGTCGCCGTAATATTTGATCCGCTCGGCGAATTCCTCTTTTGTCGCCGCTTCGGCCACGGGAAAGCACTCGGCTTCCACCGCCGCGACCGCGTCCAGATCGTTCATCGTTGCTGTTCGGATCTCCATGGTTCTGCCCTCTCTATTTAGTCCCACTTTTCACGGCTGAGCTCGCGCATGTAGCCAGCCGTAATGATACCGGTGGGCAGCGCGACGATGGCGATTCCCATGAACGACGACATCATGCTCACGATGCGGCCGATCTCGCTCGTCGGATAGATGTCGCCATAGCCGACGGTCGTCAGCGTGACGACCGCCCAGTAGATGGCGTCGAAAAACGTGTCAAAGCTGTCGGGCTCCACCTGGAACATGATGAGCGCCGACAGCGCGATATACCCGCCCGCCAGCACGCACACTGCCGCGAGCGCTCGTTTCTCGCGCTTGATAACATTCAAAATAAGTTCAAAGCTGTGCGAGTAGCGCAGGAATTTGAGCGCCTTGAGCGCTTTGTTGAGGCGGAAAAGCCTAAACAGCTTGAACCCCGACGACAGCATCGTCAGCGACGGCAGGATGGACAACAGGTCTACAATACCGAAAAAGCTGAACGGATAGCGCAAAAACGCCCATTTCCCGCTCTTTTCGTACTTTAAGTCCGCCGTCCACCAGCGCAGCAGATAGTCCACGATGAACACTGTGACCGTCGCGCGGTCGAGCCAGACGAACAGCGAGTTCGTCTCCTTGAAGCACAGCGGCACAATACTCGCCGCGATGCACACGAGCATGAAGCGGTCGTAAATGAGACTGTCGCGGTCGTCCTTGTCCGCGACCTCGATGACCTCGTAGATTTTTCTTCGCAAACTCATGCCGTCACTCCCTTGCGCCGGGCAGAAAGCGCTGCTCGACCTCTTCCGCGCTCATCTGCCCGCCGGAGAGCTCCGTGAGCGCGGCGGAAAAGTCCGCCGTCTTCTGCACGGGCAGAAGAAACGTGAGCGTCACGGCAGCGCCGTAATCGTTCGACTCGATTCTTCCCTCGTGCCCCTCGATCAGCAGCTTTATGCGCTCGAACATCGGGTACGGGCATTCGAGCAGCAGCACGGAAAACGGCTGCATCCGCGCCTTGCCCGCTGCGTCAAGTGCGTCCTTCGCCGCCTTGGCGTAGGCGCGCGTCAGCCCGCCCGCACCGAGCAGAATCCCGCCGAAGTAGCGCGTCACGACGGCCGCCACCTCACCCACGTCACTGTGCAGGAGTGCGGTGAGCATGGGACGTCCCGCCGTACCCTTTGGCTCTCCGTCGTCGCTCGCGCCCACCTGAGCCGTGTCGCCGGGAGCGCCTGCGTTGTAGGCCCAGCAGTTGTGAGTGGCGCCCGCGTGCTCCTCTCGGATGCGGTCGATGAAGGCCTTCGCCTCCTCGGGACTCGAAACCCTCGCCATCGTCACAATGAAGCGGGAGCGGCGCACGGGCTCTTCAGCCCGGTGAAAGGCGCCGGGCGCAAGGTCGGGGACTTTGTAGGCGTCGGTCATGAATCAGGGTCCAAAATAAGAACGGGCGCGGGCCGAGTTGTCGGTACCGCGCCCTCTGCATGATCCTCAGTTCAGGCTTAGTGAACGATCAGTTGGATCCACAGCATGATGAAGGCCGTGGCAGGCAGAACGGGGAGCGAGGCGTCCATGCGGTCGAAGAAGCCGCCGTGGCCGGGCAGCAGTTTGCCCGTAAGGTCCGCGTAAAAATCACTGTAGCCATAGGGGCAAGATGCGATTTTCTCACCGTTCAGGTGTACTTCGGCGTTATGGTAAACGCCCTCAAATTCCAGCACTGCGCACTGCGCCGCCTGCGCGGCATCGGGGGTGAAGTGCTTTTCATACAGATAATCGTACCCCGCAAACCAGCCTGTGTTGGTGCCGCCTGCCGAGGTCTGGCTGCGCTCCTCGGCCAGCATGGCATCGTGGGGGAGGGTAACGGGCGTGCCGGGGGCGGAGTTGCCCAAATGGCGGCAGGTCCAGCCGGTGTTAAAACTTGTTGCTTTCATGTTGTGCTGCCTTTCGGAATGTTGCAGGTATTACCAAAGAAAAACCGTCCGGGACGCATGCCCCGGACGGCTTGTAAGTACGGAGCCTATTGCGGCTTACTTACTTTTCTGCGCAAAGTTGGTGATGATGGCGGTAACGATGGCGACCAGGTTCAGCACAGCCATCGTGATGTTCATACCGGACAGTTCCGGCATGCCAACCATCTTGATGCCGTTGAACGCTTCGGCAATGTTCCAGATACCATCGGAAAGAACTGTCATCATGGCGTAAGCCAGCAGGGTGGCGGCAATGATGCCGGTAAAATCGGTCCAGACTTTCTCACCGAAGAGGAGAGAGACCTCGCAAACGGCGGCTGCGCCCAGGGCAATGGGGACCAGGCTGTTGACCACGCCGCCCTTGGAGCCGTAAATCAGCACAGCAACCAACGTTGCAACGGTCAAAATCAGGGTCAGTGCGGCGGTATAAAAGCCAAACGCTTTGTTTTTCACAATGCTCGCTCCTTTCTTACTGTTTCTTGGCCTTTTTCTTGGTCTTGCTCAGAACCAGCAGGACAAAGAATACGGCGGTCAGGATGCCGGTAACGGCGATTTCGGCGGTGATGGCGGTCTGCCAATACGGTGTAACATGTTCAATGACGGAGTTGGATGCCGTGCCGTTGGTAACGACCGAGCGGCTGATGGCGTACTCCCAACTGATAGCGGCTTCGGTCAGCAGCTCTAGCAGGGGGCCGTC
>OGOX01002622.1_pt1 | contig 10161 bp, 7 predicted proteins | sample 1552761 | NCBI WGS metagenome assembly OGOX01 (sample SAMEA2580212, study PRJEB22360) | human gut metagenome | biome: human gut; feature: human-associated habitat; material: faeces | place: Denmark | collected 2008/2010 | reverse complement strand
GGAACCATTGCCTCTCTGATATTCTTTCCTCTAAAATAATATGGGTGAAGAGTGGTGAAGAGTAGTGAAGAGTGTGTCTCCACTCTTCACCGCTATAACCACCTAACTAATAGACCATTAAACCATATCTGTGAAGAGTGAAGAGTAAAATACTATTCTTTTTCCTTGTAGAAAATCTTGTTGGCACCGCTTGTAATCTTCAGCGCCTCAGGATGCTCCTCAATAAAGCTGTTGATATGGCGGATACGCTTCTCCTCCAGGATTTCATCCACGGCAATGAGAATGCCCGTCTCCTCTACATCGCCGAAGCCATAATTGATGGCTGTACCAAAGAGCTTCATGGTAGGACTGAGGTTCATATAGGCATTCACCAGAGGAGGTATATTGAAACCGAGCTGGCGAATCTCATGATTCAGAATGCGATAGTCAGCACGGAAATCATCTTCCGTGAAGATAGCTGCCATCTCGCTCTCAGGAGTTTCCAACTTCAATGGCTTCATCGGAATCACCAGGTTCTCCTTGTCATCAAAATGCTTCTTGAGGAAGTAGAGAATCATATCGCGGCCACGACGGATGTAAGAAGGATACATCGTCATCTTGCCGAAGAAATACTTTACATCCGGATAGAGCACGGTAAGGGCACCCAATCCGTCCCAGAGATTGTCGAGAGCAAAGATACTCTTGGTATTCTTGCGCACATTCTGATACTCGAGAGAGACGAACGAACGGCCCAGCTCCACAGTATATGGCATGTATTCCTTCAGGAACTTATCTGAAAAGTGGAACATGTGACTGGTAGCAAGCTTAGGCTGCCCCTTTTCATCAAGTTCCCAATCCTTGCCCAGGAGATAACGGTAGCCACCGATAATCTCGTTAGCATCTGGATTCCAGACAATAAGCTGCTTGTAGCAGTTGTCACCAAAGTCGAATTCGTCAAGGTCCATCGATTTACCCGTTCCACCACCTGCTTCGCGGAAAGCGATTTCACGAAGGCGACCAATTTCCTTCAATACATTTGGCGAATCATTAGCCGTAACGATATAGATTTCGTTATGACTCTTGTTGGTCATACGAAGCTGCTTCTCGGGAGTCAACTCGCTCTTCAGCAGTTCGCGGTCAATCGGTTGGATGATTTCTTCTTCCATAATTCTCTATATAATATCGATAATTATCTTGTTCTATTTCTCTTACTTTTTCTATGATTGCTCACTATAAAAGGGTTCTCACTAGAGTTCGTAAACCCTGTCCTTCACATACTGTGCCCACTCTGTAGCCGACTTGCTGTGATCGAAAGTCTGCCAGGGAATCGGCTTGCCGATGGCGATGCGGAAATGCTTGCCCACATTCTTGTACATCTCATCCACGAGGAACATCATGGCAAGGTTGAAAGGCAGATGCTTGTCGCTGAACCTGGCGATGCGATAGAACCTTTCGGAGTTCTGCCCACCGAAATGGATAGGCACCACATCACGCTGATATTCCACACTCTTGGAGATGAAAGTCTTCTTCCAAGGCAAATCGCGGATGCTGCCATCAGGCTGCTTGCGGCTGTTCAATCCCGCAGGGAACATCAGCATGTGGTTGTCGCTCTGGAATCCAGCCTCTACCATGCGAGGGAAGTCACGGCTCTGTCTGCCGGTCTTGTTGATGCCGATGCTCACAGGCTTGAGCCCCGGAAGATTGAGCAGAAGGTCGTTTACCAGATAGCGGAACTTACCATCATAATGCGTTCCAATGATGGAGCCGAGGCACACGCCGTCCTGTCCACCCAGCGGATGATTAGACACGAAAGTATAGAGCTTGCCATCATTCTTATCCGGCAAATTCTCCAAGCCTACGATTTCTACATCCATCTTCAGATAGCGCACGCATTCTGTAAGCCACTCCGTACCGGAGAGGTTTCGGCTTTCCCACAAGAACTTGTTCACTTCGTCTTCGTGTATAATCTTTTTCAGCCAAGACACGAGGAATTTGGGAACAAATTTAGCTTTGCTCCCCATCTTGTTCTTCAGTATCTTTTCTATGTCTATCGTTTTCTCTATTGAACCACTCATTTTCAGTAAACCTAATAAGTTCCTGCAAAGTTAGTTTTTCTTTTTTAAATATGAGTCATTTTTCCCGAAAAATTATCAATAAAGCTAAAAAATAGTGCATTTTTCCATCTTTTCGGGAGAAATCAAGACAAAAAACATCGTTTTTCGCGAATTACTAGATACCAGCGAATAAGGAGCGTAAAAATGAAAAAAATCATTTTTTTGCGCCCGTTTCATAAAATTTGTGGGGAAACATGGAGCTATGTGAGGATTTTTATGTACCTTTGGAGCCGAATTCCTATTAAATAGGTACATACGCGCTGTATATAAGTACATGCACGTGAAAGAAACAAGTTAAAAATAAGTAACTTACAAAAGAAAAAGAATCAAGAAGAATGATCAAGACAGCAGAAACATATCACGTACCCGTGCTCCTCAAAGAGAGCGTTGACGGACTCAACATCCAGCCAGGCGGCATCTATGTAGATGTTACCTTCGGCGGTGGAGGACATTCCAGGGAAATCATCTCCCGCCTAAGCGAGGGAGCACATCTCTACAGCTTCGACCAGGACGCTGATGCCGAGCGCAACGTGGTGGCAAATCCCAACTTCACCTTCGTATGCTCCAACTTCAGATACCTGAAGAACTGGATGAGATACTATGGCGTGGATGGACTGGACGGACTACTCGCCGACCTCGGTGTATCGAGTCATCATTTCGACGACGAGACCCGCGGATTCTCCTTCCGCTTTGATTCTCCTCTCGACATGCGCATGAACAAGAGAGCCGGAAAGACTGCTGCCGACATCGTGAACGAATACGAGGAAGAGGCACTTGCCGACATCTTCTATCTCTACGGCGAACTGAAGAATTCCCGCCGCATCGCTTCATCGCTGGTCAAGGCAAGAGCCGCAAGCCCTATCAAGACCACCAAGGACTTCATGGCTGCCGTGGAACCCCTCTTCAAGCGAGAGCGGGAGAAGAAGGAGATGGCCAAGCTCTTCCAGGCACTGCGCATAGAGGTGAATCACGAGATGGATGCCCTGAAAGAAATGCTCCGCTCTGCCACCGAACTGCTCAAGCCGGGAGGAAGACTCTCGGTGATTACCTATCACTCACTGGAAGACCGCATCGTGAAGAACATGATGAAGGCGGGCAATCCAGAGGGCAAGGTAGAACAGGACTTCTTCGGAAGAATCGAGACACCTTTCAAGCTCGTCAACAACAAGGTAATCATACCAGACGCCGATGAGCAGGAGAGAAACCCGAGAAGCCGCAGCGCCAAGTTGAGAATCGCAGAAAAGAAATAGAGTAAATGAGATTATCATGTAACTGCAATCATGTAATGCAATAGAAAATGAAACAAGATAAAGAAAAACCAGAAACAAGCATCCCGGCTGAAGAGCAGAAGGCGCAGGCTTCTGAAGAGCAGAAGTCGGAGCCGGAAGCTCCCAAACCGGCTCCGCAGGCTTCGCTCAAGGAAGTGATTGCCAAGCAGGCCATCGAGGAGGAAGAATCGGGATCTGCCAGCTTCACACTGCGCAAGATTCTGGGTGGTGACATCCTCACTGCACAAATCATCAGAAAGCAGATATGGCTGTTCATGCTCATCGTGTTTTTCATCATTATCTACATATCCAACCGATACAGCATCCAGAAGGATCTCATCGAATTGGATCAACTGCAAAAAGAGCTGCAAGACACGAAATACAGAGCACTGTCAACCAGCAGTCAGATAACAGAGAAGAGTCGTGAAAGCAATGTGCTCGACATGCTGAAGCACAGCAAGGACAGCACCCTACACATCGCCACACAACCTCCTTACATCATAAACGTACCAGAAGAATGAGCAAGTTTGAGCATAAGAAAATAATGCCGCGCTATAGTGCCATCGCCATCATCATGACCCTGATTGCCACCGCCATCGTAGGAAAAGCACTCTACATCATGACGGCTAAGCACGACTACTGGATGCAGGTTGCCGAGCGACAGAAGAGAGACTCCGTGACCGTGAAGCCTAACCGAGGCAACATCCTGAGCTGCGCAGGACAGCTGATGGCGAGTTCGCTGCCAGAGTTCAAGGTATTCATGGACTTCAAGGCGCTGACCGAAGCCGGCAACGACTCGCTTTGGGATGCCAAGCAGGATTCCATCTGCCAGGGACTCCACAAGATATTCCCGGAGAAGACAGCAGAGGAATTCAAGCGCCATCTCATAGAGGGACGCGGCAAGAAGAGCCGCCACTGGGCGGTATATGGAAGTCGTATCGACTATAACACCTTCACCGAGGTGAAGGCGCTGCCAATTTTCCGCCTCACTCCCTACAAGAGCGGATTCCACTGGGAGGAATACAATGCCCGCACCCGCACCTACGGTTCGCTGGCAGGAAGAACCATCGGAGCCATGTTTGGTGCCAAGGATACCGCCAGATTCGGACTGGAGCTGAGCTATGACTCCATCCTGCGCGGAACCAATGGTATCGTGCATCGCCGCAAGGTGCGCAACAAGTTCCTCGACATCACCGACACCCCTCCTATCGACGGTGCAGACATCGTTACCACCATCGATGTGAGCATGCAGGATCTTGCCGAGCGCTCACTCATCGAAGAGTTGAAGGAAATCAATGCCAACGTGGGTGTAGCCATCGTGATGGATGTGCCTACCGGCGACATCAAGGCCATTGTAAACATGGAAAAATGCTTCGATGGCGAATACAGAGAGATTCACAACCATGCCGTGAGCGACCTTCTGGAGCCGGGTTCGGTATTCAAGCCTGCCTCGCTGCTCGTAGCGCTCGATGATGGCGTGGTAGATACTACCTGTCGCGTGGAAACGGGATGTGGTGTCTGGCAGATGTACGGACGAGATATGAAGGACCATAACTGGCGAAAGGGCGGATATGGAATGCTGACCTTCGCAAAGACATTGTGGTACAGTTCTAACATCGGTGTGAGCCGAATCATCGACGACCACTACCACAACTGTCCGGAGAAATTCGTACAGGGCATCTATCGCACCGGTCTGCACGACGACCTGAAGATTCCGCTGGTGGGAGCTACTCCTGCCCGAATCCGAATGCCGCACAGAAACAGCCACGGACAGTATGACAACTGGGCAAAGACCAGCTTGCCATGGATGAGTATCGGATACGAGACACAGGTGCCACCGATCTCTACCCTCACCTTCTACAACACCATCGCCAACAACGGCAAGATGATGCGTCCTAGATTCGTGAGCAAGGTAGTGAAGAACGGAGAAACCATCATGGAGTTTCCGCCAGAGGTGATGCGCCCACAGATAGCCAAACCGCAATCCATCAAGCAGATGCAGACCATCCTGGAACAGGTGGTTAGCCTGGGACTGGGCAAAAAAGCCGGTTCGCCTAACTTCAAGGTTGCCGGAAAGACCGGTACGGCTCAGGTTTCCAAGGGAGCCGGCGGTTACAAGAGCGGCATTACCAACTATCTGGTGAGCTTCGCCGGCTACTTCCCTGCCGACAATCCGCGCTACAGCTGTATCGTCTGCATTCAGAAATCAGGTTTGCCAGCTTCCGGCGGAAGCATGAGCGGTAAGGTATTCCACGACATTGCCGAAGGCATCATGGCACAGAGTCTGAAACTCGACGTGAAGGATGCCAAGGATTCAGCCTCCATCTTCGTTCCGGACGTGAAGAACGGAAACGTGCTGGCTGCCGACTACGTACTCACCCACCTGGGCATCAAGACCAACACCAACTGGAGTGGAAGCTACGCAAACGGCAATCCTATCTGGGGCAAGGCAGAACGCATAGGAAGCAGAAGTATCAAGCTCATCAAGGAGAAGCAATACGGCAAAGGCACCGTGCCCGATATTACAGGCATGGGAGCCAGAGACGCTATCTTCTGCATGGAGAGCAGAGGAATCAGAACCAGGATTCATGGCAGAGGCAAGGTAATCAAACAGAGTCTCATGCCGGGAACACCGGTCAAGAAGGGTTCCATCTGTATCATCGAATTGAACTAATATATATAATAAGGTGTAAATACATAAAGATATTAAATATGAAGTTACAAGAATTACTCAAAAACATCGAGCCGATTCAGATTGTCGGTGATGCTGATGTAGAGGTTTCGGGCGTAAACATCGACTCCCGAAAGATTAAGGAAGGTCACTTGTTCGTTGCTATCAAGGGCACTCAGGTTGACGGCCACCAGTTTATTTCAAAGGCATTAACCCTGGGCGCAAAGTCGGTTTTGTGCGAGGATATGCCTGAGGAGAAAATCGAAGGCGTAACTTACATTCAGGTAGCATCTACCGAAGATGCTGTAGGTAAAGTGGCTACACTCTTCTATGGTGATCCATCCAAGAAGCTGAAGTTGGTTGGCGTGACTGGCACCAATGGCAAGACCACCATCGCCACCTTATTATATAATATGTTCCGCAAGTTCGGACATAAGTGCGGCCTGCTCTCCACCGTCTGCAATTACATTGAGGGCGAGGCAATTCCAGCCGACCACACTACCCCAGACCCTATCGAGCTGAACATGCTGCTGGGCAAGATGGTAGAGGCAGGATGCGAATACGCCTTCATGGAGTGCTCTTCTCATGCCATCGCACAGAAGCGTATCGGCGGTTTGGAGTTCGCCGGCGGACTGTTCACCAATCTCACCCGCGACCATCTCGACTATCACAAGACATTCGAGAACTACCGCAACGCCAAGAAGGCTTTCTTCGACGGTCTGCCTAAGACTGCCTTCGCCATCACCAATGCCGACGACAAGAACGGCATGATCATGGTACAGAACACCAAGGCTACCGTGAAGACCTACTCTACCCGCTCTATGGCAGACTTCAAGGCAAGAATCCTGGAGTGTCACTTCGGCGGCATGTATCTGGAGATAGATGGCAGAGAGGTAGGCGTACAGTTTATCGGAAAATTCAATGTAAGCAATCTGCTTGCCGTATATGGTGCAGCCGTCATGCTCGGCAAGAAGCCGGAGGATGTACTCGTAGTGATGAGTACCCTTCACAGCGTAAACGGACGACTGGAGCCAATCCAGTCGCCAGATGGCTATACAGCCATCGTTGACTATGCACATACACCAGATGCATTGGAGAACGTACTGAATGCCATCCACGAGGTTCTCGACGGCAAGGGCGGCGAAGTGATTACCGTCTGCGGTGCCGGTGGAAACCGTGACAAGGGCAAGCGCCCGTTGATGGCACAAGAGGCAGTCAAGCAGAGCGATAAGGTTATCATCACCAGCGACAATCCTCGCTTCGAAGAGCCACAGGACATCATCAACGACATGCTGGCTGGTCTCAACGCCCAGCAGATGAAGAAGGTGATCAGCATCGTTGACCGCAAGGAAGCAATCCGCACAGCCTGCATGCTGGCCAAGAAGGGCGATGTAATCCTCGTTGCCGGAAAGGGACATGAAGACTACCAGGAGATCAAGGGCGTGAAGCATCACTTCGACGACAAGGAAGTGCTTCGCGAAATCTTCGGTATCAACAAGTAGTATTATCATCTAATAGAAAAAGAGAAGAAGAAAAATGTTATACTATCTTTTTAGATTTCTGGAGCAGTGGGGCATTACAGGTTCCCACATGTGGGGTTACATTTCATTCCGTGCCCTGCTCGCACTGATTTTATCACTCGTCATCTCTGCATGGTTTGGCGAGAAGTTCATCAAGTACCTCAAGAGCAAGCAGATTACCGAGACCCAGCGCGATGCCAGCATCGACCCATTCGGCGTAAAGAAGATCGGTGTCCCATCCATGGGTGGCGTCATCATCATCCTGGCCATCCTCGTACCGGTATTGCTGCTCGGCAGATTGCGCAACATCTATCTGATCCTGATGATCATCACTACCGTATGGCTTGGTTTCCTCGGTGGAATGGATGACTTCATCAAGATTTTCAAGCGCGACAAAGAGGGACTGAAGGGCAAATACAAAATCGTAGGACAAGTTGGTATCGGCCTCATCGTAGGTCTGGTGCTCTGGGCTTCTCCAGACGTGAAGATGAACGAGAACCTCGCCATCGAACGCCAGGGACAGGAGACCGTGGTGAAACACCGCGCAGAAGCAAGGAAATCGCTGAAGACTACGATTCCGTTCTTCAAGGGTCACAACCTGGATTACTCCAACATTACCAGCTTCTGCGGCAAATACAAGGTAGCTGCAGGCTGGATTCTCTTTGTGATCATGACCATCTTCGTGGTTACCGCCGTTTCCAACGGTGCCAACCTCAACGATGGAATGGATGGAATGTGTGCCGGAAACTCCGCCATCATAGGTGTGGCATTAGGCATTCTTGCGTATGTGTCGTCGCACATCGAGTTTGCCGCCTACCTCAACATCATGTATATTCCTGGCTCCGAGGAGCTGGTGGTATTCTTCTGTGCCTTTATCGGAGCCCTCATCGGCTTCCTCTGGTACAATGCCTACCCTGCGCAGGTGTTCATGGGCGATACCGGTTCGCTCACCATCGGCGGTATCATCGCCGTGGGCGCCATTATCATCCACAAGGAGCTGATGCTGCCTATCCTCTGCGGAATCTTCTTCGTAGAGAGCCTCAGCGTGATGATGCAGGTATATTACTACAAGCTGGGTAAGCGCAGAGGCATCAAGCAGCGCATCTTCAAGCGCACGCCTATCCACGACAACTTCCGTACACAGGACAGCCAGCTGGATCCAGACTGCAAGTATCTGTGGAAGAAGCCTCGCAACTGCTACCACGAATCAAAGATTACCATCCGTTTCTGGATCGTGACCATCATCCTGGCAGCACTCACCATCATCACATTGAAAATAAGATAAAACAAAGGCTCTTATCAGCCTGACAAGATAAAGATACAACAATGAGCAAAATTGTAATTTTAGGAGCTGGCGAAAGTGGCGCAGGTGCTGCCGTGCTGGCGAAAAAAGAGGGATTCGAGGTATTTGTCTCTGACATGTCTAAGATCAAGGACAACTACAAGAAGTTGATGGACGACCACGGCATTGAGTGGGAAGAGGGACATCATACTGAAGAGAAAATCTTAGACGCTGATGAAGTCATCAAGAGCCCGGGCATTCCTAAGGAAGCCCCTATGATTCAGAAACTGATGGCAAAGGGTACTCCTATCATCAGCGAAATAGAATTTGCAGGCAGATATACAGATGCCAAGATGATCTGCATCACAGGTAGCAACGGCAAGACCACAACTACTTCGCTGATCTATCACATCATCAAGTCGGCTGGCTACGATGTAGGACTGGCTGGCAATATCGGCAAGAGTCTGGCGCTGCAGGTGGCAGAGACACCTCATAAGTACTACGTCATCGAGCTGAGCAGTTTCCAGCTTGACAACATGTACGAATTCCGTGCCAACGTGGCAATCCTGCTCAACATCACTCCAGACCATCTGGACCGCTACGAGTTCAAGATGCAGAACTATACCGATGCCAAGATGCGCATCACACAGAACCAGACAGAGGAAGACAGCTTCATCTTCTGGAACGATGATCCTATCGTGAAGAAGGAACTGGAGAAGTATGACCTCAAGTCACACCTCTGCCCATTCTCAGAATTCAACGAGGAAGGATGCGTGGGCTACATCGAGGACGGCAAGTACAAGCTCAACTTCCCATCAGCCTTCGAGATGCCACAGGCAGACATGAGCCTGCGCGGCAAGCACAACATCTACAACAGCCTGGCAGCAGGACTCGCCTGCAACATCGTAGGCATCGACCACGAGACCCTGCACAAGGGCCTCAGCGACTTCCCAGGCGTAGAGCACCGACTGGAGAAGGTGGGCAAGTTCAAGGGAGTTTACTATGTAAACGACTCAAAGGCTACCAATGTGGATGCTTGCTGGTACGCTCTGGAGAGCATGACAACCCCTACTATCCTCATCATCGGTGGTAAGGACAAGGGCAACGATTATAACCAGATCAAGGACCTGGTAAAGGAGAAGTGTGCAGGTATCGTATATCTCGGAGCCGACAACCAGAAGCTGCACGACAACTTCGACGCCCTGGGCATTCCTGTTCGCGACACCCACAGCATGAAAGACTGCGTGGCTGCCTGCCAGGAGCTGGCCAAGCCAGGCGACACCGTATTGCTGAGCCCATGCTGCGCCAGCTTCGACCTCTTCAAGAA
>OGOX01002617.1_pt1 | contig 10167 bp, 8 predicted proteins | sample 1552761 | NCBI WGS metagenome assembly OGOX01 (sample SAMEA2580212, study PRJEB22360) | human gut metagenome | biome: human gut; feature: human-associated habitat; material: faeces | place: Denmark | collected 2008/2010 | reverse complement strand
CGCTGGCGACTACCATGGGCAACATGCCCAGAATGAGGGCCAGTGAAGTCATGAGGATGGGACGGAAACGCAGGCGTGCCGCATGGAGGGTCGAGGTCACCAAATCGCCGCCTCGGTCTACTTCGTCTTTGGCGAATTCGACAATCAGAATGGCGTTTTGGCGGCCAGTCCGACCAACATCACCAGTCCGATTTGGAAATAAATATCGTTCTCCAGTCCGCAGAGCGTGATGCCGAGATATGCGCCGAGGGCGGCTACCGGAAGGGATAGCAGTACGGCGATGGGTACCATCCAACTCTCATACAAGGCTGCAAGGAACAGGAAAACGAAGATGAACACGAGCATTAGCACGAGGCCGGTCTGCCCACCCGCCTGTTTTTCCTGATAGGACAGTCCGCTCCATTCCACGCCGATATTGTCCGGCAGATGCTCGCGGGCCACTTGTTCGATGACTTCCATGGCTTGCCCCGAACTGTAACCGTCGGCGGCGGCTCCCCGGATAATGGCACTGTTGAACATGTTGAAACGTTTGATGCTGCCTGGTCCCGTCGTATAGGAAGTCGTACCTAAGGAGGTCAGCGGTATCATGGCGCTGTTGCTTCCGCGGACGAAAAACAAATTGATATTTTCGGGGTGTTCGCGGTAATCGGCTTCAGCCTGTATGTACACGCGGTAGATACGGTTGAACATGTTAAAGTCATTCACGTAAACAGAGCCGGTGTAAGCTTTCATGGTAGAGAATACATCTGCCATCGGAACACCTGCTAACTTAACCTTATCACGGTCTACATCGAAATACAACTGAGGAATTTCTGCCTGAAGTGATGAAGACAATCCTGCAATTTCTTTCCGTTGTGAAGCGTAATACATCAGCGTATCCGTAGCTCTTACCAAATCGTCATACGTTGCATCGCCACGGGCTTCCAGCTGCATTTCAAAACCACCGGCAGTACCAAGTCCGGGAATTACCGGAGGTGTAGAAAGATACACTTTGCTTTCCGGATATTTTTCCAGCTCTTTCTGTATGCGGTTCATTACTTCGTCAATGGTTGTATTGTCACGTTCCTTCCATTCTTTCAGGATGACGGTCAACTGACTTCTGGCCTGGCTGGTACCTACACGCGGACTGCTACCTGTTACATTCTGTACGTATTCCACTGCTGGGTCTTTCATGATAAAGTCTACAGCTCTGTCGGTTATGACACGTGTTCTTTCCAAAGTGGCTGTTTCCGGAAGTTCCAGCTCTACGGTGAAATATCCCTGGTCTTCTATCGGAAGGAAGCTGGTCGGAACAAGGCGATGGAATACATAGATGAAAACCAATACCATTCCAAAGCCTGCCATTATACGGCGCGGGTGCTTGATTACATGCTTGATATAAATAATGTATTTGTTGTTTCCGATGGCCAGCCATTCATTAATTAATCTGAACACCTTGTTCTTGGGTTTGTTAGGGTCGATAGGTCTCAGGATGAGTGAACACATCACCGGACTCAAAGTCAGCGCCACCACCGTAGACAAAAGCACAGATACTACGATGGTAATAGTAAACTGGCGATATAGCTGTCCGGTGATACCTGACAAGAAGCTTACAGGAACGAATACTGCTGCCAATACGAGTGAGGTAGCAATAATAGCGCCTACCAGACCTTCCATGGCTTTCTTGGTGGCTTCGTATGGACTGAGTTTCTCTTCTTCCATAATGCGTTCCACATTTTCCACTACTACGATGGCATCGTCCACCACAATACCAATGGCCAGTACCAGTCCTAACAAGGTCAGCATGTTCAGTGAGAAGCCGAATATCAGCATGAATCCGAAGGTACCAATCAAAGAGATGGGAACTGCTACGACTGGAATAAGTGTCGCACGCCAGCTCTGCAGTGAAAGGAATACCACAATGATTACCAGCACCAATGCTTCAAACAAAGTCTTGTATACCTCATGAATAGACTGTGAGATATAAGTGGTCATATCGAATGGGAAGTTGTATTCCAGACCTTCCGGGAAACTTTTGCTGATTTCCTTCATGGCCTCTTTGACGTTCTGCGCCACTTCCATAGCGTTGGCTCCAGGAAGCATGTAGATTCCAAGAATGGCTGCATTTCCTCCGTTGATACCACTTTCCGTGCTATAGGAAGAAGCTTCCAGTGATACTCTGGCCACATCGCGCAGACGCACGAGTGAACCGTCGGGGTTAGCACGCAATACAATTTCCTCAAACTGAGAGGCCGATGACAAACGGCCCTGTGCGGTGATAGGTACGGTAATATCCACTCCGCTTACGGGTTGCTGTCCGAGTACACCGGCCGCTGATTCACGGTTCTGGTCTTTCAATGCGTTCTGAAGGTCTTGCACCGTCAATCCGAAGTTGGCCAGTTTAGCTGGGTCTGCCCATATCTGCATGGCATAGTAACGGCTTCCGATGTTGGAGATACGCCCTACTCCCGGGATACGGCGAAGCAAGTCGAGTACATTTAATGTAGCAAAGTTACTCAAATAAATTTCATCGAATTTCGGATCATCCGAAGTCAAACACAGTGTCATCAGCTGACTGGGTGCCTGTTTTTCTACAGAGATACCATTCTGAATTACTTCCGCCGGCAGACGAGATTCCGCCAGTTTGATACGGTTCTGGATTTCTACCGCCGCCAAGTCAGGGTCGGCAGAGATATCGAAAGTCACAGTGGCAGAGAATCCTCCTGAGTTGGAACTGCTGGATTCCATGTAAAGCATACCTGGTGTTCCGTTCAATTCCTGTTCGATAGGAGTAGCTACAGCCTGCGATACCGTTACGGCACTGGCTCCCGGATAGGAGGCACTGATTTTTACCACAGGCGGAGTAATTTGCGGGTATTGGTCGATAGGCAGCATCATCAAACCGATGATACCTACAATCACGATTAATATAGAGATGACAGCCGAGAATACAGGCCTGTCAATAAAAAAGCTGACTTTCATGCGTAAATTTGTTTAGGGGTGAGTTATTCTTCCTCTTTTTTCGCTTCGCTCTGTAATTTTGCCGGATCTTGTACGCGGACTTTCATTCCCGGAGCCAGTTTGTGGAATCCTTCGTAGACAATCATTTCGCCGGCTGATAATCCGCGTTCTACTACGACATCGTTCTCGAATTCAGGGCCTAACTCAATGAATCGTCTTTCCACGGTTGAGTCTTTTCGCATGACAAAAATGTGAGCTCCTCCTTTTTCAATGATAAGAGCTTTTTGGGGAACGACTGTGGCATTTTCACGTACGTCGAGCAACACTTTAACCTTGGTGAATTGTCCCGGCAGCAATACGTGGTCTGGGTTAGCCAGTTCGGCACGTACGGAGAATGTTCCAGTTTTAGGGTTTACCTGAGGAGCTGCAAAGTCTACCAGACCTTTGTGCTCGTATATAGAATTATCAGGCAATGTAATGGTTACGGTAGGCTGCCAGGAGCGGGTAGAGTCTTTCTGACCGAATGTCACGTTTCGCTCCTTGCTTTTTAAGTAGTCCAGGGCTGTCATGCTGAAATCCACCAGAATGGTATCACTTTTTACGATAGTAGCCAGCAGCGATTTTCCATTGCTGCCTACCAGTGTTCCCAAGTCGACGTGACGTTCACTGATTTCTCCTGAAATCGGCGAGCGGACAATCGTGTAGCCTAATTCCTGTTCAGCCTGTTCCAAGTCGGCCTGGCTCATACCTACGCTGGCTACAGCTGTTTCGTAAGCAGCCACCGCATTGTCCAAGTCCAGCTGGCTGGCTGCATTTTGTTCATACAGCGGGCGGATACGTTCCAGGTCACGTTTCGCTTTTTGCGCCTGTGCCTGATCTTTTTTCAACTGAGCACGTACCTTGTCAGCCTTGGCACGATATTGGTCTTGATTAATGACAAACAATACTTGATTACGTTTGACTGAGGTTCCTTCCTCGAATAGCATTTGTTCCAGAAAACCTTCTACACGTGCACGTACTTCCACGAATTGCTGGGCACGGATACGGCCTACATATTCACCGAAAATTTGTACATTTTGTTGGCTAGCTGGCATAACTGACACAATCGGTGTTTCGGCTACGGGTTTCTTCTCTCGAGTAAAGATATAGTAAAGGGATAAAATGACTGCGATGCCGATAACCATGTAAATCATTTCTTTTCTTTTTACCTTTAATTCTTTCCTAGTCAAAAAGCGTTTCATAAGTTCAATTCTTTTATAGTTTTAGATGCCATTATCTTTAAAATGGCTGACAAGATTTGTGCCAAAGATACAAAAATGTTTTATGAGCTGAAAATCAGGGAGATTTAACTTTGAATTAATAAAAATGTATTGTGGAATTTTACAAGTTATTGTAGAAAAATTCCACAATCTGACTGTGGTCATCGTTCCCTCCACAAATGTCTGAAGGTCCAGATGGGATGATACCATATCATTCGAGGACCAGCAAAACGCATGACTTCTTTTATTTTTTGTCTCATTTTGGGGTGGTAACAGTGCACGGTACATTGGCGGCACGTCTTCTTTCGTTCTCCAAACGGACAGTGCTCCAGTCTTTGATGTGCATATTTAAGCAATTCGCTGCATGCAGAACATAAGGCCTGATTTTTCTCCTTATGTCGGCAATAAAAGTGAATCATTTGTTCTATGGTCTGTTTTTCTTCTTCTATCCGTGAAAGTTTATTCATATTTTATATAGAACTTCGGTTTGCAAAGGTACGAATAGAATTGATATTTTTCGTAACTTTGCGTTCAAAATAATCTTTAAACAAAATGATATTAGAGGAACATTTAGAGACAACTGTAAAGGCTCACGATCAGCAATTGCATCGTAGAGTGGATTTATTGTTGCGTACGGGAAAATTATTGGTAGAGAGTCTTGCCGATACGAACCGTATTGTAAGAAACATGAAACGTACGGCTGCTTATCTTGGTATCCCCGAAGAGAAGCTTCACATCAACGTCAGTTTTACCATGTTGATGGTGAACGTGAGTGATGGTGACTTTTCTTTTACTAAATTCCAGCGAATTGAAGGTCATGGAGTGAATATGACGGCCATTTCGGAAGTCAGTAAGCTTTCCTGGCGTGCGATTGAAAATGATTACACGCTCGACCAGTATGAAGAAGAACTGGAAAAGATTCGTAAGAAAAAACGTAATTACACCCCGTGGCAGGTGGCGATTGGCGCCGGTTTTGCCTGTGGCGGATTCTGTATTCAGTTCGGTTGTGACTGGGTGGCATTCTTGTACGCATCAATTGCGGCCATATTGGGTATGCGCTTGCGTCAGGTATGCAATGAGTCTGGCTTGAATCATTATATGGGGATCGCTATTTCTGCCTTTGTGGCTACCATCATTGCGTGGGCATCTACTCTGTTGCCTGCAGAATGGACATCTACTCCCTGGCATCCGTTGCTTGCCTGTGCCTTGTTTATTGTGCCTGGGGTTCCTTTGATTAACTTTGTGGACGATATGCTGGATAATTATATTCAGGTAGGTATTGTCAGAGCGGTGAATACCTTGCTGATGGTGGCTGCCATGGCTTTCGGTATCGCATTTGCCGTGAAACTTTGCCATATTGAAAACTTCTTCCCGACCATTAGTATGGTTCCTCATCATCAGTATTGGGAGTATGCCATAGCTGCAGCTATTTCAGCCATGGGATTCTCGATGATTTTCAACATACAGCGTCGTTTGTTGTGGGTAGTAGCTATCGGAGGTATTATTGCCGTATGTACGCGTAACTTCGTGAACTTAGGACCGAGCACAGACAATATCGGTTTGGATATGGGACTGGTTATTGGTTCTTTCTCAGGAGCTGTGCTGGTTAGCTTGATTGCCATTAAGGCAGTTCACTGGTTCCATGTGCCCAACCATGTGCTGACTATTCCTTCTGTCATCCCGATGATTCCGGGAGTACTGATGTATCGTATGCTGTTTGGTATCATCAATATCAATGTGCAGAGCATTGATCAGGTAACTCCTCTGATGAAAGCAATAGAAAGCGGTGTAAATTCCGGACTTGTGATTATGTGTATTGCTTTAGGAGTTGCTATTCCGAACATTTTCGGACGTCGTTTCATTGCTTCTTCAAAGAATAAGCGTCTGGCAGAGCTTTTGAAAGAACGTAAGGCTCGCGGCAAGTTCGTTGAATGGTAATTAAACTTTGATTTGTTCGTTCATTATTCTTTATAGAAGTGAAGATGATTCACTTCTTTATGAAAAAATCCCACCAAGACTTCAGGTCAGGTGGGATTTTTCGTATCATACGGGTTCTTGAGTTCTTGTTAGAATTCAAATTTCTCCAGTTTCATAGCGGCTAATTCCTGAATCTTTGGAACCAGGGTAGTGAAATGTGCAGCTTGTTCGTGTGCTGCAAGAGAAGCCGCATCTTTCCATGTTTCACAAATCATCAGGACATCCTGGCGTGTAGTGCTCTGAAAGAGGTCGTAAGCTACGCATCCGTTATCTTTCTGTGAAGCAGCTACCAGCTCTTTTGCTATGCTTACTACTTGGTCGTAGTTCTGTTTCTCTACTTGAATAAATACGTTTAGTCTGATCATTGTTTTTTGGTTTTTAAGTTATTTGACATTGCAAATATAGGATAAAAAAAAGGGACTGTACAAGTGTACAATCCCTTTTTGAGTTTTATTTAGAAAGAATTATTTCTTACCTTCCAGCTGTTCTTTCAATGCAGCCAAAGCGTCGATGTCACCCAGAGTAGTTGAAGCTGCCTGGTTCTGAATCATCGGAGTTTCTTCTTTCTTAGAAGCCTTCTTAGAAGCTTTCTTTTCTGCCTTTTCTTCTGCCTTAGCAGCATCTTCGAAGATACGGCTGTGAGAAACGATGATACGTTTTGCATCCTTGTTGAATTCGATTACCTTGAACGGCAATTTTTCATCCAACTGAGCCTGAGAACCGTCTTCTTTTACCAGGTGTTTCGGAGTTGCGAAACCTTCTACACCATAAGGCAATGCTACAACGGCACCCTTATCCAGCATTTCGATGATAGTTCCTTCGTGAACAGAACCTACAGTGAATACTGTTTCGAATACATCCCAAGGATTTTCTTCGAGTTGCTTGTGACCAAGGCTCAAACGACGGTTTTCTTTGTCGATTTCCAATACCTGAACTTCGATGTCAGCACCAATCTGAGTAAATTCTGACGGGTGTTTTACTTTCTTAGTCCAAGAAAGGTCAGAGATGTGGATCAAGCCGTCAACACCTTCTTCGATTTCTACGAATACACCGAAGTTAGTGAAGTTACGAACTTTTGCAGTGTGCTTGGAACCTACAGGATACTTTTCTTCGATAGTTTCCCATGGATCTTGTTTCAGTTGTTTGATACCCAAAGACATCTTACGTTCTTCACGATCAAGTGTCAGCACAACAGCTTCTACTTCGTCGCCTACCTTCATGAAATCTTGTGCAGAACGCAGGTGTTGGCTCCAAGACATTTCTGAAACGTGGATCAAACCTTCTACGCCCGGAGCGATTTCGATGAATGCACCGTAGTCAGCCATAACGACAACTTTACCTTTTACTTTGTCACCCACTTTCAAGTTCGGATCCAAAGCATCCCAAGGATGCGGAGTCAGCTGCTTCAAGCCGAGAGCGATACGCTTCTTTTCATCATCGAAGTCAAGGATAACCACGTTGATCTTCTGATCCAGCTGAACGATTTCTTCCGGATGAGAAACGCGGCCCCAAGACAGGTCTGTGATGTGGATCAAACCGTCTACGCCACCCAGGTCGATGAATACACCGTAAGAAGTGATATTCTTGACTGTACCTTCCAGTACCTGGCCTTTTTCAAGTTTGGAGATGATGTCTTTCTTCTGCTGTTCGAGTTCAGCTTCGATAAGAGCTTTATGAGATACAACAACGTTCTTGAATTCCTGGTTGATCTTAACGATCTTGAATTCCATTGTCTTACCTACAAATACATCGTAGTCGCGGATCGGCTTGACATCGATCTGAGAACCCGGCAAGAATGCTTCGATACCGAATACGTCAACGATCATACCGCCCTTCGTACGACATTTAATGTAACCTTTGATGATTTCGTCTTTTTCAAGAGCTTCGTTTACACGATCCCAAGAACGTGTAGCGCGTGCTTTCTTGTGAGACAGGATCAGCTGTCCTTTTTTGTCTTCCTGGTTTTCGATGTAGACTTCTACTTCGTCACCAATTTTCAGATCCGGGTTGTAACGGAATTCTGCCATAGATACAACGCCATCTGATTTGAAACCGATGTTTACTACAACTTCACGTTTGTTCATTGCAGTTACGGTTCCCATAACGACTTCTTTGTCCTTTACTGTGTTCAAAGTCTCGTCATACGTTTTTACAAGATCGTCCTTGCTTACTTCACCGTAAGAATCGCCCTTTTCAAGAGCATCCCAGTTGAAATCTTCAATGGGCTGAATGTTCTTTAAATTTTCCATTCTCTAATTGTTAATACTTAAGTTTGTTTTAATTAGTAAGTTAGACATTATGTTGTCATCTCTCAAAAATCGGGGCAAAGGTAATGCTTTTTTCTGACTTGCAAGACTTTTTGCATGGAAAAAACAATCTTTTGGGCTTGTAATACCGCTACTTACATCTTTTCTTTCTGAGACATCTGCCTCCTTTTGAATAGTTGCCTGAATTTGTAATCGGCTCCCAGCAGGATGAGGGCAAGCATCCCGATATAGGCATAGAAGGGGAGTGTGCTCATATTGGGGATCTGTACGGATATTGGGGAAATATTCATATAAAGGAATGAAGCGATCGCGATACCGACCATAAGCAGCGAGGCGGCGATGACGGCAATCCATCCCCAGCGTTCGTTGCGTTTGCGTATCCGTTCGGCTTCGGCCATGATCTGTCTTATCGCGTTGGCTCGGAACGAAGCCGGAAGCTCCTCTTCCGGCATCCGGCTGAACAGGTCTTTCAATATGTCATTCTTCTCTGTCATTTTATTGTTCCTCCATTCCTTTTAATACAAAAAACAGTTTCTTTCGTATGCGGTGCAATTTCACTTTTATATTAGATGCAGTCAATCCGGTGATCGTCGCCACTTCGTCGATCGTTTTTTCTTTCATATAAAAGAGCAGGATGATCGCCCGCTCATCGGGTGGCAATTGGGCGAGGGCGGCATCGAGCATCTGTATCTGGTCGGAGCTGTCTGTCCTGTCTAGTGCTTCGGCTACTTCTTGTTCCGATACATTATTAATAACCGATTCCTCGATCGCCAGAAACTCGTGTCTCTTTTTCCGTGTTTCCGAGATGGCTGTATTGTAGGCGATCCGGTAGATCCACGTGGAGAAACTGCATTCCCCTTTGAACGACGAGAGGTGCTTGAACACCTTCATAAACACATCCTGTGCCAGTTCCTCCGCATCTTCCCGGTTTCTGACTACCTTTAGGATTAACGAATGAACAGGACGGCTGTATTTATCCAGAAGGCAGGCAAAGCATGCCGTATCTCCCGCTTGTATCCTTTGTATATAATATGTGTCGGTATACAACTCCATCGTATTATAATGGACGCAAGCCGGGCGAATAGGTTACAACTTGCATCGGCAAAAATACAATATATTTTTTCCCCCCGATCTGTAACCTTTCGGAAAGAGATGCGTCAAAAGTAGCAAAGAAATTAATTAATCATTTAAAACAATACAGTTATGATGGATTTTATTACAGCTCCGCTGGTTGTCGGATTCATTTGTTTAGGTATTTACGCTTTGTTTGAACTGTTCGTTCGTCGTAAAGAACGTTTGTTGATCATTGAGAAGATCAGTGAAAGAATGGATATTGCTGATTTGGGAAAAAGGCTGAGCCTCCCTTCGTATGGTTTGCCTCGTTTTTCGTTTAGCTCTTTAAAAACGGGATGTCTGTTGATGGGAATCGGCTTAGGGATACTTGTAGGCTTTTTCTGTAATTTAATTGTTGCTGCTAATAGTCATTCATTGGATTTTCGTAATGAATATGAAGCTATCAGTTCAGCTTATGGCGCCTCCGTCCTTTTGTTTGGAGGTTTGGGATTGATTGTCGCATTCGTTATCGAGACGAATATGAAGAAAAAAGAGGATAAATGATAAAGTTTTCACTTTTTTCTCAAGGTGAAAGTTTATTTTTACTTGCAGGAGAATAAATTTTCATCAGCAAGCAACAAAAGTTTCATCGGCGGGAAACAAAAGTTCCA
>OGOX01002602.1_pt1 | contig 10210 bp, 9 predicted proteins | sample 1552761 | NCBI WGS metagenome assembly OGOX01 (sample SAMEA2580212, study PRJEB22360) | human gut metagenome | biome: human gut; feature: human-associated habitat; material: faeces | place: Denmark | collected 2008/2010 | reverse complement strand
CTCGTGGCGCTGCCGCGATGTGCCGGAAGGTTGCCGAGGCGGCGGACGGCGGCGAAATTGAAATCTGGGGAGACGGCGAACAGACCCGCTCCTTCCTGTATGTGGATGAGTGCGTGGAGGCGATCCGTCGTCTGGTGAATTCTGATTTCATGGGACCGGTGAACATCGGTTCCGAGGAGATGATTTCGATCAACAATCTGGCGCTGATGGCGGCGGAGATCGCTGGGAAGAAGATTACGTTGAAACACATTGAGGGGCCGCTTGGTGTGCGGGGGCGCAATTCGGAGAACACCTTGATCCGGGAAAAACTTGGCTGGGCGCCGAGCCGTCCGCTGCGGGAAGGCATGGAGAAGACCTATCGCTGGATCGCGGAGCAGGTGAAACCCGCCGCAAAGTAAGTGAAGAACAGATGAAGATTCTGATCTGTGCCTATGCCTGCAATCCGTATCTGGGATCGGAGGCGGGGGTGGGTTGGGGCTGGAGTCTGATTGCGGCCCGTTCGCACGAGGTCTGGGTGATCACCGACGAGATCCACCGGGGCGACATCGAGCGGTATCTTGCGGAAAATCCCAATCGGAATCTTCATTTCTGCTATATCAGGAAGACGCCTTTTTTCCGGTTTACCGAGGCGCATTTCCGGTTGCTGCCGCTGCTGGCATGGCGTGCCTACTTCTGCTGGCAGCACGACGCATATCAACGGGGGATGCGGCTTCACCGGGAAATCGGCTTCGATCTGGTGCACAACCTCACCTACGTCGGATTCCGTGCTCCGGGCGAGTGGTACAGGAGCGGCATTCCGTTTGTCTGGGGGCCGCTCGGTGGATTGGAGCAGACCAATCTCCGACTTGCATGGGCGTTGGGATTCAAATGTTTCTTCTGGTTTTTCTGCCGCAATATTCTGAACTGGCGGGACAAGGTATTTTCTCTGAGAGTCCGGCGCGGCATGCGGGCGGCGGCGGGTGGGATCATCAGTGCGACCTCGGGGATCCAGCGGGAGATCCGGAACTATTACGGACAGGAGAGTACGGTCATCAGTGAGATCGGTATGGAGCTGCCGGAGAGGGAGGATTTTGTTCCGTTTCCCCGGAAGCCGGATGAGCCGCTGAAGCTCATCTGGATCGGCCGGATGTATCCCGGGAAGGGATTTGCATTTGTTCTGAAGGCGCTGATGCAGCTGCCGGAAGAAATCAACTGGGAGCTGCAGGCGTTCGGCGACGGAGAGTGCCGGAGAAAGTGGGAGTGTCTGGGGGATCGTGCTGGCCTCGGGGACCGGATTCACTGGATGGGGAATCGTCTGCGGGCGGAAGTCATTCAGGCGCAGAAGAGCTCCCATGCGCTGCTGATCAGCAGCATCTATGAACTTTCCTGTACCTGTGCGATCGAGGCGCTGGCGGCGGGGATACCGGCGATTGCGCCGGACATCTGCGGTTTCCCGGAATCGGTTCCGGATGGTTGCGGCATCCGTTTCCCGGCGCGGAATCCGAAAGAGTTCATTACCGGACTGCGGGACGGGATTGTACGGCTTTACCGCAACGAAGCGGAGCGGCGGGCTCTGTGTTGTAACGCGAAGGTGCGGGTGCGCGAATTCTCCTGGGAGCGGAAAGCGGAGTTGCTCAAGCAGGTTTACTCCGCGAAACTGAGGATGAAAAACTGTCAGCAATGAAATCGATATCTGATTCCAACGTTCGTCCGGGTCGTTCCCGGTTGGTGTTGAAGATTCGAAGTTTTGCAAATTTCATTCGAACGGAACTCTTTTTCCTGCTGAAGGCACGTTATGTCAAGCGGAGAGGCAGGGTGAGAATTCCGTGGGGAACAGATATCTTTTCTCCCCACAACGACATTACGCTGGGCGATCGCGTTCAGTTTGGGCCCGGGTGTGTGATAAACTGTGACTGTGAAATCGGCAACAGTGTCCTGATGGCCAAAAGGGTGGCTTTGATTGGGAAAGACGATCATACCACCAAGCTGCCCGGGGTTACGGTCTGGGATTCTCCGCGTGGGGACAGTTGCAGAACTGCCATCGGGGATGATGTCTGGATTGGATATGGGGCGATTATCATCGGCGGCGTGACGATTGGGAGTGGTTCGATTATCGCCGCCGGGGCTGTTGTTACAAAAGATATTCCACCCTGTTGCATCGCCGGCGGAGTGCCTGCGAAGGTGTTGAAAATGCGTTTCCCGGAAAAGAAGATGGTGGAAGAACATTTGGATGCGCTCAAGAACTTATGACTTTGTCTCCGAAAAAACGTATTTTTCTGAATATTGTCGTGACATACGGGCGGACGCTGCTTGGAACGATCTGCGGTATCTTCACTGCCCGCTGGGCATTGATGACGCTGGGAGAGGTTGATTTCGGGCTTTTCGGCGTTGTCGGCGGACTGACTGTATTTATCAGTTTTTTCAACGGAATTCTGGCGACGGCCACCGGTCGATTTTATGCTTTCTCTGTGGGGGAATCAAAAAAATCGGGACAGGATGGGCTGGAGAAATGCCGGCAATGGTTTAATACCGCGTTGCTGCTTCATATTGTTGTGCCGCTGATTTTTGCAGCTGTTGGTTATCCTGTTGGGGTTTACGCCATTGAACGCTGGCTGACCATTCCGCCGGATCGAATTGCCGCGTGTGTATGGGTGTTTCGTTTTGCATGTATTTCCTGCCTGGTCAGCATGATGTCCGTACCGTTCAACGCCATGTATTATGCGAAGCAGTATATTGCGGAACTCACTGTCTATACAATGCTTACACTTATTCTTAATGTTGTCGTTCTCTATTACATGGTTACCCATCCAGGTGTCTGGCTGACCCAATATGCATTCTGGACATGTTTTACAGCTGTTCTTCCGCAAATTCTGATCACATTCCGCTCTCTGCGACTTTTCCCGGAGTGCCGTTTCAAGCGCTCTTATTTGTGGGATGGAAAACGGACAAAGGAGTTGTTGAATTTTGCCGGATGGCATTTTTTTGGAGCTTTCGGTTCCGTTGCCAGCAATCAGGGGGTTGCGATTCTGGTGAATAAGTATTTTGGTCCTTCCGTCAATGCCGCAGCTACAATTTCCGGGCAGCTGGCAGGACAATGCAATACATTGAGTGGCAGCATCATGGGCGCGTTTTCTCCAGCGATAACCGACGCCTGTGGTGAAGGGAATAAAGAGAAGATGCAGAGAATGGCTTTTGCCGCCTGTAAATACTGTACGCTCATGACATTATTTTTTGCGATTCCTCTGGCATTGGAGTTATCGGAAGTTTTACGAATCTGGTTGAAAGAACCTCCGCAATATGCCGCAGGCCTCTGCCTGTGTGGACTTATCTTCATTACTTTGAATAATATCTCCTGCGGATACTGGATGGCGATAAGTGCAGTTGGAAAAATTGCCGCTTATCAGATGTTCTGCGGGACAATGATCCTATTGACTTTGCCGTTTGCCTGGTTGTTTGTTGTACTGGGATGGGGTGTTTATTCGATAGGATACGCTTCAATTCTCTCTGCGATTCTTCTGACTGCGGGACGTGTGCACTTCGCACGCAGAATAACGGGGATGTCGGCGGAACACTGGATGAAACATATTTTCTTCCCGATAGTTTTACTCTGCCTGACAAGTGTGGTACTGGGAAGTATCCCCCGGTTCTTCCTGGAAAATTCTCTGGTACGGATTTTTGTCACTCTGATGCTGAGTGACATGACTTTGCTTGTTCTTGCCTGGTCTTTCCTGCTTAACAAAGAGGAGAGATGTTTTTTACAGCAAAAATTTTCTGAATGGAAACACCGCACCACCCTATGATGAGGTAGTTGGCAATGCGTATGCAGAATAGATATCAGATATGAGTCTGCGTGTCGTTTCGGCAATTTGCTCTTGTGTGTGATGGTGTTGGTTATGCACATGCTGCTTGATTTTGCAAAAGAGCCTTGGGTCTTAGAAGATTCTTTTCGCCCAAACGGAGATGTCGATCTGAAGGATTTTAGAAATAGAATTCAAAATTCGGTCAGGGGTTTAGGAAAATGAAGCTGTCTATTGTCATTGTATCATATAATACCTGCGAAGTTACAAAGAATTGTCTTCATTCTTTGTTTACAAGCTTGGAAGGAAGTTTGCTAGATAATAATTTTGAAGTTATTGTTGTTGATAATGCTTCATCTGATGGAAGCGTTGATATGGTTCGAAAGCTTTTTCCACAAGTAAAACTTGTTGTGAATAAAGAGAATCTCTTCTTTGCAAAAGCGAACAATCAGGGGGCAAGATTAGCACAGGGGGAATATTTGCTTTTGTTGAACAGTGATACAATTGTGGAGAAAGGGAATATAGAAAAATTATGTAATTTTCTTGATTCCCACCCCATGCCTGTTGCTTGCGTTGGACCGTTACTTCTAAACTCTGACGGGACAAGGCAGTCCTATGGATTTCCTGAAGCCAGTGTATTAGCGATTATTCTGCAGATATCCGGGATATATAAAATTTTACCAGCCTTTATTGGGAAAATACTTTGCCCAGGGTGCCCAACGCGGACCCCAACTTGTAGAAGAGTTTTTTGGATTGTTGGCGCATGTATGCTTTTCAGAACTGCAGTTTTCCATGAGCTGGGAGGCCTGAATGAGGAAATTAAATTTTATGGCGAGGAAGTCGAAATTGCTTATAGATTATTCCGGCGTAAATATGAAACATGGTGTTATCCTGACAGTGTGATGGTACATCTAGGCGGCAAGAGCACAATTGAACCGGTAAAAAAACAACTCGCCCAAGATGAAGATGTCAGATGGAAAGAGTATATCGAAATGACGAGTGGCGTAGACAGTACAAAAAAAATGTTGAATGTCGCAATATTGCTATGGAAGATAAGGGCTGTTTTTACGTTCCTTGTTGATCGGAATAAATATCTGACAATCAATAGATTAATTATTGAAAAAAGAAAAAAATTATCTTTTCTGAAACAACTGAAATAACAATGATTGCCAAGGTTATGTTTCAGAAGTATGGATTGTTAATCAAAGGAATGTTTTCTCATGGCGCTCGCCGATCCATCACATTGCTATGGTTGTCAAGCTTGTGTGAACATTTGCCCGTCTAATGCCATCAACATGCAGGTCAATGAGTTAGGGGAGATTCTACCGGGAATAGATATTGCTCTTTGTTCCAAGTGCGGAATATGTGAAAAATATTGCCCGGTTCTTAATCCAGTTGCACTGCACTCAACTAAGCAATGTTTTGCCGCATGGAGCAAAGCGGAATTACGCAATTGTAAATCGGCATCAGGAAGCATTGCTTGGCGCATCGGCTGTCAAATACTTGGTGCGAAGGGTACTGCATTCGGCGCTGCTTTTAATAATTTGCATTTACAACATAGAAGAGCTGTTTCTGAAGATGAATTGGAACTGTTCTGCGGTTCCAAGTATGTGCAAAGCGATATTGGGAACAGTTTTGTGGAAGTCCAAAAGGATTTGAATGAGGGGCGGACTGTTGTTTTCTTTGGAACGCCTTGCCAAAATGCTGGCCTGAAGTGTTTTTTGAGGAAGGATTATAAAAACCTTTTTACTGTTGATCTTGTTTGCCATGGAATTGTCCCATGGAAGCATTTTTACGAACATGTGCGAGAGAATCTTTCGAATGTGAGTAATTGTCATGTCGTGTTTCGCGACAGAAATGGTTATTTATTTCGAATAATCAGAAATGAAAAAAACATTTATGCAAGAACTCCAAATCTTGATTACTACTATATGGCTTTTTTTCAACGATTGAATTTCCGGGAATGCTGTTATTCTTGCCCCTATGCTTCAGAAAAGCGCGTAGGAGATATTACAATCGGTGATTTCTGGGGGTTAAAACGTGAAACCATGCGACACGCCAAGCTTCCGATGTACATATCAGCAGTTCTGATCAATACCGAGCAGGGAAAAAAACTATGGGGAATGGTTGCTCCAGATCTCGAATTTGAAGAAAGAGAGATCGCAGAGGCAGTTGCGGGTAATGATCAATTAAAGTTCCCATCTCGCAAGCCATTTAATCGTAAATTATTCTGCTACGGTTATGCTTGGGGTGGTTTTGCTGGTGGTGTTGTTTGTTCCGGGCTACCTTTTTATCTGTTGTACAGAAAAATCCGACATTGGGGAGGCCGGATACTGAGAGCTCTGAAGGTAACAGGAGCTTAGAAGTGAAAATCGGTATTGCTACAATTAATCTGGAATATCTTCTTGGAAATTACGGTTCACTTTTCCAGCATTTTGCATTGCGGAAAATTATAACTTCTCTCGGGGTGACTCCTGTCAGGCTTTCGGAAACCCGGGAATATGTGAATTTTGTAAAACAGCAAATCCTGAGAGGGCTGATCTTTTTTGTATTCTTCTGGCTGAAGAACCGTCGCATCAGGCGGATAAGAAGGACATTTATCAAGAAACGAATGTTCAGGTTATTCTACGCGAAAAATATTGGAAAAATAGCGGAAAATAACAGAGTTTGTTGGGATTGTCTCCTCGCTGGTTCTGATCAGGTTTGGTATGAGGCGGATGAAAAAAATTTCCTTATTTCTTATCCTGACAAAATTCGCAGGGTATCCTATGCGGCCAGTTGCAACTGGAGTGTTGCCGAACAGGATGAAAATTGGCAAAAAGTAGCCAAACGTGCTTTTGAGAAATACTCTTTGATTTCTGTCAGAGAAGACTCGGCCTTACCGTTTTTAAAAAAAATAGTACCTGATGGGATACGGCTTTCCTGCGTGCTTGATCCGGTTCTGCTTCTTAGACGAGAAGAATATATAGCTTTGCTGCCTGAAACAAAAATTTTTAAATCAACGACAGTCTTCTGTTACCTGTTGCATCTGAAACGAGAAGATTATATTTTGATAACGATGCTGGAAAATCTTGCGGAAAAACTTAATGCATCGCTGAAAATAGTCGGAGGCCAAGGAGAAGAAGAGTTGATTCCAGGTAAATATTATATGAACCTTAGTCCGACAGATTTTCTCAGAGCATACCGGGATTCGGATTATGTTGTCACAAATAGTTATCATGGAACGATTTTTTCTCTTGTTTTTGAAAAAAGATTTATTACATTAATGCAGACTGCGGCGAATGGAAACAGCAACAGGCAACTTGATCTTCTGAAGAAATTCGGCTTGAAGCATCATTTCTTTGAACGTATAGAACTTGATGACATCGTGACCGTTTTAAGCTTGCTGGATGTAGAAAAAATTGCACCAGAAATCAGGACTATGCGTGAAAAGTCGATGGCATTTCTGAAAGAAGCTTTGCAGATTGGAGTAGAAAAATGATTCCAAGAATTATACACTATTGCTGGTTAAGCAATGAGCCTTATCCTGAGAAAATACAGCAGTGTATTGACAGTTGGAAATTGCACCTGCCTGATTATGAGTTCAGATTGTGGAATTCTGCGAGTTTTGAATTATCTTCCGTTCCTTATGTTTGGGCAGCTTACAACGCAAAAAAATGGGCATTTTGTGCAGATTATATTCGATTTTACGCCATCTATCACTACGGCGGTATATATTTAGACTCAGATGTTTTTCTACTGAAAAAATTGGATGGTTTCTTGGCGAATGAATTTTTTATGGCTTCAGAACCACATATTTTTAAACATAGAGGGAACGAAATAGTAAAGGCGTATCCTGAAGCCGCTTTTTTTGGAGGGGTAAAGGGGGCGGCTTTTGCAAAAGAAGTTTTAGCATTTTACAGTAGAAAAAAATTTCGGAAGTTTTATGGATATGATTTGACTCCTATGCCATTGGTTTTAAAAAGATTGCTGAAAAAATATCATTATAGGGCAATCGATGAGGACCAACTTCTTTCTAATGGGGTAAGAATTTTCTCATCATCAGTTTTTACCAATGTCAATTTCCCCAAAGATAACGTTTATGGGATTCACAATTTTGCTCATTCCTGGAGTGAGCTCGGTAGGATTCATCGAATTGCGCAAAAATTGATTCCGAGCATGCTGTACTCGTTTCTTCGAGCCGTCCGAAAAAAGATTACGGAATTACTATACTATTGATACATTAAAGGGGGTGAGAACTTTTCTTGAATGGAAACTAGTGATAAAAGAGAGTTGAAAACAACAAGGATGGCGATGTTGTTTTCGAAAGTTTTTGGTATGCTTTTCTATGAAAATTTGTTTTCTAGATAGAATTTTTTGTTTTGTATAAGCGTATTACGTTTAAAGCAGGTTGGTTATATTAAAACAAAAATTTCCTGAATGAAAAAAAAATTCTCCATAATTATTTGGTCATCCTGGAATGGGTTTCGGGGGCTCGGAAGCTTGCGTATTGAATCTGTTGCAACTGTTGCAGGGGGAGTGCGATGTAACTTTGGTTACAACGAACCGGGTTGTGCTGCCAATGTGGAATTCTTTTTACGGAACAGCTGTTGATCCTCGAAAAGTAACGATTCGTTATGTTCCTGTTCTGCCGGGGATGCAAAACAACTTGATGGAAGCCGGGTTGAGGGGCGCATTGTATCAGCGTTTCTGCAAACGGATCGGGAAAGAGTATGATCTCTGCATCTCCGCGTACAATCTGACGGACTGGGGAGCGGTCAGGCAACTTCATTTCATCGCTGATTTCGTCTGGGATCGGGAATTGGCGGATCGGTTCAATCCGGTGCCGGAACAGGGCGGGCGTCTTATTCACCGGAAAAATTGCATGCGCAAGATGTATCTGTCTTTCTGCCGGGCAATTTCCGGCAGATGCGCATCATTTCAGGAGATATTGCAGAAAGGAACCGTGGTGGCAAATTCGCAGTGGAGTGCGAATCTAATTGCCGAGAAATACGGGACCCATTGCGGATCCGTGATTTTTCCCCCGGTAGGAGCCGAGTTCGAGGCGAGGAGCTTTGAGGCGAGAAAGGCGGATTTTGTGTCGATCGGCAGGATTGCTCCGGAAAAGAGAATCGAATCCCAGATCAGAATAATCGAATGTCTTCGCGAAAAGGGGGTTGAAACACGTTTACATCTGATTGGAGAATGCGGGGATGATCCCTATGGACAGAAAATTCGTTCTCTTGTTTCGGATAAACCCTGGATTATTATGGAGGGGCGGCAGAGCGGCAAACGCAAGGCGGAATTGCTGACAAGCTGCCGTTATGCCCTGCATACTCGCCCGCATGAGGCTTTCGGCATCACGGTTGCGGAGTTTGTCAAAGCAGGATGTATTCCGTTTATTCCCGACACCGGTGGTCAGACTGAAATTGTTCCATACCCGGAGTTGCAGTTCAAAACGGAACAGGAAGCGATTGAGAAAATTGTATCTGTTCTGGAAAGCCCGGTCCGGCAAAAGGAGTTGCTGATGGAATTGAAAGAGCGTGCGGAACTTTTTTCTGCGAAGCATTTTCAGCAGGAAGCGTCGAAGATCATTCAAAAAATGCTTGGTGAAAAATGACCCCTCTCCATATTGCTTTTATTACTCCAACCAGAGATCGCCCCGAAGATCTGCGGCGAATGCTCCAATCGCTGGAGAATCAGACGCGCAGGCCGGATCAGGTTATCGTGGTCGATGCGTCCACTGAGAGTGTCGGAGCCGTCTGCCGGGAGTTTCCGGCGCTTGGTGTCAACTATCTGCGCTGGACGGCGGCTCCATCCGCGGCCGCCCAGCGGAACGGCGGACTTGCGCTGCTGAAGCCGGAAATCGACTGGATCTGTTTCTTCGACGATGATCAGGTGCTGTATCCGGATGCACTCGAAAAGGCGGTGGATTTCATTCTGGGAAATCAGGACCACGTATTCGGCGGGCTTGCATTCTGCTGCACGGATTATGAGAAAGAGAACCGTTCCTTTCGATGGAAGGACAGCCGGCTGGCACGGAAACTGGGACTCTATGCTCCCCCGGGGCAGGTGGCTCCTTCCGGCTGGCAGTCGGTGATCCGCCATCCGCGGGAGAATCTCGCCTTGGCCTGGATGAGCAGCAGTGCCATGATGCTCAAGCGCGAAATACTGCAATCAGTTCAGTTCGACAATTTTTTCCAGGGGTACAGCTATCTGGAGGATCTGGACTTTTCTTATTCCGTCAGCCGGAAATATCATCTGTTCCTGCTGGTGGATGCCAGGTTCGATCATTTTCACTCTCCGGCGGGACGCGGTTCCCGTTATGAATTCGGAATTATGGAAATTCGCAACCGGCGCTATTTCGTCCAAAAACACCACCTGTCGCTCTTTTCCTATCGGCTGGCGGCGTTTCTGCGCTGGTGCATGAGCCTGCTGCACGGTGAGTTCAGCAG
>OGOX01002601.1_pt1 | contig 10211 bp, 8 predicted proteins | sample 1552761 | NCBI WGS metagenome assembly OGOX01 (sample SAMEA2580212, study PRJEB22360) | human gut metagenome | biome: human gut; feature: human-associated habitat; material: faeces | place: Denmark | collected 2008/2010 | reverse complement strand
TTAGTTCTATGTCATCTTAAATGGTATTAAAACAGTAACATCAATTGATATTAGTAATTATATGTTTTAGTTCTATGTCATCTTAAATGGTATTAAAACATTTGATAGTTATAGAAACTATTACATTTTGTTTTAGTTCTATGTCATCTTAAATGGTATTAAAACAATGAAATTAGAAGACATTAAAAGAATAATGTTTTAGTTCTATGTCATCTTAAATGGTATTAAAACGTTACAAGTCAATTAAAAATTGGAGCGACGGTTTTAGTTCTATGTCATCTTAAATGGTATTAAAACAGGGAGGTGCAACCTTAACACACGATTTAAGTTTTAGTTCTATGTCATCTTAAATGGTATTAAAACTAATGGAGAGGAGTTTATAAATGAGATATTGTTTTAGTTCTATGTCATCTTAAATGGTATTAAAACTTGCCCTACGATTAAAACTATTATATATAAGTTTTAGTTCTATGTCATCTTAAATGGTATTAAAACTTACGAATTAAACTATACAGTAAAAAAATTGTTTTAGTTCTATGTCATCTTAAATGGTATTAAAACGCAAATTAGAAGATTAATGGAAGAAGATATGTTTTAGTTCTATGTCATCTTAAATGGTATTAAAACATGAAAAACAGTTTGAATATTTTAACACAAGTTTTAGTTCTATGTCATCTTAAATGGTATTAAAACTCAATATGGTAAATTGAATACAAGACTGTTGTTTTAGTTCTATGTCATCTTAAATGGTATTAAAACTTGTCCCACATTAAAAACTATTTTGTACAAGTTTTAGTTCTATGTCATCTTAAATGGTATTAAAACTTGTTTTATTAGTTGCAAAATTACCTTGCCGTTTTAGCTCTATGTCATCTTAAATGGTATTAAAACGGGGGCACTTGCTACCCCCCTAAATCTCGGGTTTTAGTTCTATGTCATCTTAAATGGTATTAAAACTCTAGATTATAGAAATAATATAAATAATAAGTTTTAGTTCTAAGTTATTTTATATGGTATTAAAAAATAAAATTATGTGAAATTTTGTAAATGAAAATGGTGACTTTATTAGAGAATATACTTTTAATGGAAAGAAAATTAAAAAGGGAATGTACTCACCACTTAGACAGGTTGAAGCACAAAGAGAAGTGATAAGAAAAATATGGGAAAGTAAAGCTTCTGGATTAGTTAAATTATTTGGTTCAAAAAATTTTGACTATTATCGAAAAGTATTAGTAGTAGTAGCAAATCAAGAAACTATTTTAAATACAAGTAAAGCACCTAAAGATATTAAATCTAAAGTTTTAAGAGCAGATGCACTGGTAAGAAAAATACAATATGATTTAAGTCATATAAGAAGTGATGATAGTTATTCTTCAAAAAAGAATATGGAATTAATTGCTCAAAGTTATGCTAATTTATGCGTAAATGAAAATATTGATTATTACAAGTACTATAAAGATAAATTTTGTAAAAATGATATTTCAGATAATTTGAAAGAAAGACTAGTGGAATTAAGAAAAGCAAGATCAACTGAAATGAAATTGCCGGCATATTATGTATTTACAAATGATGAATTAGATAAACTTGTAAAATTAAGACCTAAAACTATTGATGAACTTAAAAAATTAAATATATTGAGTCCAGTTAAAATAAAAACACATGGAGAATATATAATTAATGAAATTAATAAAAATTAGAATATAATTTATATAATCTCTACTTTACACTAATTTGACACACTCCCTTAAAAATGATATAATTATCGTAATTAAGGGGAGTTTTGTGATATGAAAATAACTAATAAAGATAATTTTTTGAATTATTTAAATAGTCTTAAATTTTTAGGTGTTGGTTCACAAGGAGCTTGTTATTATGATCCTAAAACTAATCAAGTTTTAAAAGTATTCCACATATTTTTTGATGATGATTATGATGATGTTATATCCGAAGATTTGACTCAGTTTAGTAATATAACAAACTCAACTTTTATATGGCCGATAGAAACTATAGAATATAAAAGCTTTGTTATAGGTTATACTATGAAGTTCGTTAAATCTAAAAGTTTATATGAAATAAATCCATTATATGTAAATTTAAACTCATTTGCAAAGGCTATAAATAAAAGTTATAAAGATATTGAATTATTAACAAATAATGATATAAAGATTTATGATATTATGTATAATATTTTATATTCAAAAGGTAAGATTAATGTAATAGATACAATGGAATATTCAAAAAGAAATGTAACATTAAAAGAAAACTCTGAAGGATTTAATTTAGAGTTAAAATACTTTTTAGTGGATAATCTATTTAATAACTTTGTAAATAGTAATTCATTTTTAAGAGATTTATATGATTCAAAAGATGCAAACGCTTTAGAACTTCTTAATGAATTAAAAAGAAAATTAAGTGAATATGTTGGTTTTGAAATAACTATGTTAAACGAAGTAAGAATGTTAACATCCAAAATTGATAGGCCTAAATATATTAGAGAGATAAGTAAAAGATGATTTTTTTGATCATCTTTTTAAATATTTTATAAAAGTAGAACTTGCAAATGTAGGTAAGATTGATTTGTTAGTACCTAAATTAACATTTATTTTTGGAATATCTTTGTTAATTTTTAGTTCTTTTAAATTGTTGAAATTTTTTTTTGCTAAGTCAATTATTGTAAAACCAATGCCTAGTCCAATATTAGTAAATTCAGTAACTAGTTCTTGACTTACAACTTCCATTTTAGGTATTAAAACTGTATTATTTTTTAAGGCAATACTATTTAATAGTTTCCTACTGTTAGAACTTTCTTTTTGTAATATAAGGGGGTAGTTATTTAAATCTTCAAAATTATTTATATCATCTTTGAAATAGTCTGGATTATAAATGAATCCTTGTTTTAGCTCGGTTATTTTTTCTAAATGTAGGTTTGTTTCTTTGATATTACTTTCATTAAATATTACAAAATCTAGTTTTCCTAATTTTAAATCGTTAATTAAATTACTTGTTAAATCATTGGTAATGTTTATTGAAATGTTAGGGTAGTCTTGATGAAATCTTTTTATTACATCTAATAAAATTATTTTTGTGAGTGTTGTTGAACAGCCAATTTTAATTTCACCTTTAGATAAATCTTTAAAAGAGGTAAACTCATTTTCAGCATTACTGATAAGTTCTAAAGCTCCTTTAACATATTCATAAAACATTTTTCCTTCATTAGTAAGCTGCATTCCTTTATTACTTCTTAAGAAAAGTGTTCCTCCGAGCTGGTTTTCAAGTTTTTTTATTGATTGTGATATTGCTGGTTGTGATATATGAAGTTCTTCACTTGCTTTAGTCATATGTTTATTTTTAGCAACAACATAAAATACTTTATATAATTCTAGGTCAATATTCATTATAAGTCCTCCTTATAGATACTATAACATAAATATATTTTACTTATCAATAAATAAGAAATAAAATATTATTGAAAAGGAGAAATTTTTATGGATATTGAAAAGTTAAAAAAAGAGTTTATTAAACTTAAAAGTGGGGAACTAGAGTATCTTGATAATATAGCAAAACTAGGTTATCAAAAAACTTTTTCCCAAGAGGAGAAACTAAATATTTATCGAAAGTTAAAATTTTATGAAAATGAAAATGCTAGATTTTATAAATTGCTTTCTGATATTTTATATGAAAGTAAAGAAAAAAATATGGACAAAGTATTTATTGAAATTAAATTAAAGGATGACTTTTTTAATAAAGTGAGTGATATATTTAATAGACATAGATATTTAATTTTAAGAAGATATAATATTAATTTAGAAAAGAATAGTTACATATTAACAGTTAAGGATATTATTAATGGAAATTATACTAAATATCGTTATTCAGATTTTGATTATTTGTTTAATAAGCAAGAGCTTTTTGAAAAACCAATTTATATATTTTTGTATTATGATGATCACTCTGATGAATATTTTTTATTTGATTTTACAACAGGGATTTATATAGACTTTGTTTATGGAGATAAAACAGAAATTTCTGTAAAGGAAATGGAAAATTTTGAAAAAAATAAAATTATTATAAGGGTTACTCCACGCGTTGATGAACTTGAAGTAAGAACTATTTTTAGGGAAGAATTATTAAATGAAAATAATAAAACTTTAGAGGACTGTGCTAATAGTACAATGATTAGAGTAAATGAGTTAAATTATTTAAGAAGCCCAGAGTACAAAGAAAAAATGTTGTTAGAAAAAATAACTAATATTTATGAAAAGGTTAAAGGAAAACTTACTAAAGAGGAAATATTATATAGTGGTGATTTTATTAATCTTATAAAAGAGGTTTATAGCCTTCCTAATAATAAAACTATCACAAGAGAAAAAATAGTTAAAAATGGTGGTAAAGATTCAGTTATAATTGTTGCTACAGATAGTAGTGGCAATTACATATTGACATTTCAAACTAGAATTAATGATAAAATAATAGCAGAGTTTCCTTCGGGTTATATTGAGGATGGAGAAGATGTTATTGAAGCTGCTAAAAGAGAGCTAAAAGAGGAAACTGGATATGTTTCAGATAATGTAACAATACTTGATGAATCTTATTATTCTGTAGGTATAGATAACTCGGTTTGCTGTATTGTACGAATGAAAAACTGTGTTAAAGCATTTGATGTAAATCCGAATGAAAATTTAGCGTATGGTCTTTTTAGTGAAGAAGAATTAAAATACCTTTTAAATAATAACATTATGAGTGGTAGTTTAAATAAACTTGCGTATCATAGTTTACAAAATAGAGGGTGTAAAAGAGTTCTTAAAAAATAATATTAATGGGGTATAAAACTTGACTAAAAGTAGTTGGTATAATATAATATATTGCAATTAGGAGGTATATGGTTAATGCAAATAAATAATGATGATTATATAACAATTACTACAACCGATGGTTTTAGAAAAAACGCAGAGTTAGTTATGAAATTTGAAATTCAAGGTTTAGGAGAATATGTAATTTATAAATTAGATGGAATTATATATGGAGCAAAATACCAATTTGATGGGACAAAAACTAAATTAATTAGTGATTTAACTGAACGTGAAAAAAATATTATAAATGAAATGATGGTGGGATATAATGGTTAATTTTGATTCGAGTCATAGTTTTATTGACGGTAATTTAAATGATAAAAAAGGCAAAAAAACATTGCAAAAACTACTTGTTGGAGGCTTAATAGTTGTTAATCTTTTATCTTTCAGTGGGTGCTCTAAAACATTTCCTTGTGATGTAAAAGGTAACCATGCTCATTATTATATTAATGGTGATCTAATGGGAAGATATATTAATAGTGAAAAAAGTTATACGGCAGGATTACTTAGAACCGATGATTATGTGCTTATTAATCGTGAAGAAGAAGAATTGTTAAAATTTATTAATAAAAATAATTTGTTTGAAATTGAATCAAATAAAAGTGTCATAGCTGATATTGTGGCTGATCAAGAAGATTATACAGAATATAGATATAGTTATATATATTCAAAAATGCATCGTGTGCCACGATATATTGGAGATGATATTGAATATTTTTATTGGGCTGTTCCGACTACTGGTTATTCTTGGACAAAAGATTCAAATCATTATGGGTTGACTGGCGAGGAAAGAGTTTGTCATTATGTTTATTATGGTTATGAAATAATAAAAAATGAAAAAGGTAAATACGAATTAGTAAAAAGTGAACCAGTTGATAGTCTTGATGAACTTCCAGAAGGATTTAATTATGTTCGAGAAAAATTTTACGATATTGTAAACTTATATAATAAGGACGAAATTTTAGATTATGAAGATGGCCCATCTGAAGATAAAGAAATTGTTAACGAAGAAGAATATACGCAGTCACAATCGAGATAGGAAAGTGTAAAGTAAAACAATGCTAAATAAATATTGTTTTACTTTTTTAATAAGTTATTTTTTTGAATTTTATTTTTACTTATATTTATACTTTTTATACTCATATGTTTTGTATAATTATTTTTTGTAATATAATCATTCAAAAATAGTGAATATGTATTATTCGTACTATCTAATTTTACTAGTAAATTTAGTTCAGCATTATTTAGCTTTGCTTCTACTAAGACTATTGAAATGTTTCTTGCAAGACCACATTGGTACATATTATCTATGTTTAAATTGTAATTTACTTGCTTGGTATATGTACCATCTTGTTTATAGTCATCTTGCATTTTTATTAATGAATTATCTGTTTCATCTTTTAAATAGCCTTCATCTAATATACCTTTTAGTGCTTCTATTCCATCTTCTTGCATTACTGTTGCAATTTGAGTTGTTGTCGTTTGTAAAGATGAGGCATCTACATATTCGTCTCCATTTATTTGTTTCATATATGTAATATAATTTTCTACAATTTCTTTTACAGTAAAGTACGTTTTATAATCATTTGCTTTTTCAAAAGCTTCATCTTGCTCATTTACAATTGATGTATATGTATTATTGCCATGTGAAACTTCTTGCTTTTTGTTTGTGTTAATTAATATTGCTACCATAACAGCCATAACTATTAGTAATATAATTAACACAATTAAAATTCTTTTAGATTTTTCCATTTCTTCCTCCTACTTTACCTTTTCGAGCCATTGCTGTGCATACGTATATCTCTGAGCAGTATTGCTTTTTGTTTTCTCGAAATTTGTTCCTACAAAGAAGCCTTCATAGAATCTGCCCCAATACCAAGTTACATATTCTAGGTTTTCTTCTGTTGCTCCAGTTATTTTATTTTTTACACTTGGATACTTTGATTCTAGCTCACTCCACATAAATTCTAATTGTGTAGTAACACCTGTCCATGCCTTGTGGTTACTTTTTGCCCATGATTGTAAATTTTTAAATCTATCATTTTTCCATAAGCATAATCCATTACCACCATTTGAGCTTGTTGTGTTTGCTTCAAAGTTACTTGCTTCTTGAATGTTTCCGAGTACTGCCGCAGCCCCAGCAGGTGATACTCCTTTCGATAATAGGAAATTATATACTTTTCCTGGTACACCATCTAAATTGCTGAATTTGTCATATAATTTTTTGAAGTTTTCTGGTTTATATACACTAAAATCATAACTTTGTACTCCATAATCATAATCTGTTGCTTTGTATAACAAATATTTAGTAACATCTACCATATTTGCCGTGCTACTGTTTTGACTTAGTAGCAGGTATAACCAATCTGGAGCACTATGTATATTTGAAGCAGTTGTTGCGTGTTTTGGACTTGTGTAAATTTTTACAAAGTTATTTTCATCACCTGTTAATTCTACTTTTTCTCTTACAGTAGCTGGAGAAGATACATAAATTAGTCCTTCTGTTTTTGTGTACACATGTATATTTCTACCAACAACCGCTGTGTAATATTCCGTATTCATGCCAGTTAAACTTGCACTTGCTCTTGTATGTGCTGCAGAATACGAAGCTTCAACACTAGCTCTATAACTCTCTCCTAAAGCATCACCTATTGCTGTATGGTCTGCAGTTGGTGCAGTAACTGTATATGGTTGATCTTTTTGTGGATTATCTTGTGATTTCTCATCTTTTGGAGGTGCTTGACTTGTAAACTCTTGTTTGTATTCTACTATCCATACATTTGCTTCTGTTAATTTTATTTCTAGAGTATTTGTACTTGTAATTACTGTATGAATTGTTGTATATGGGAATGCTTGCTCATTCTCGAAAGGACCTCCTACTTGCGTTGCAGTACCACCAGTTGTATACGTATGAGGATTTCCTTTATCATCATAATAAGTTATATCATCTTCATAATTTACACTTACAGTTACATCTTTAGCAATAGCTTTCTTCATCTTTGTATATGTATCTGTTGATATATTTGTATTTATCCTTAAATTATCATGTACTGTTATAAATATTTCACTGCCATATACAAGATCTGCTAATTCTGATACAAACTCTTCTTCTTGTCCTACTGTTAGGAATGACCATAAATATTCAAATGGCATTGTATAACCACTTACAAATTCTTGATAGTTTATTCTAGTAGTAGTCATATTGTATGTGATTTTTTCGTATGTTTCTACTTCTGGATCATTAGATTCTAGTTTATCATATATCTCAGTCCATGTTGCAACTTTTGCATAATACTTGTTTGTTGTTGATAATTCATCTGGGTTTGAACCAAATCCACCCATTCCATTACCCATTCCATTATCATACTTGAAATTTAATGGATCTACTCTAACTCCATTATATCTAATTTCGAAGTGGCAGTGAGGTCCTGTTGATTTTCCTGTACTTCCTGCTAATGCTATTACTTGGCCTTTTGTTACTTTGTCTCCCACTTTTACTTTAAGCTCACTATTATGTAAGTACCTTGAAATGTAACCATTTCCATGGTCTATTTCAACATAATTTCCAGCAGTTTCACTTCCATATCTAGCTGTAATTACTGTTCCAGCTTCTGTTGCATATACGTTTGCTCCAGTTGGTACAGATATATCTATAGCTCCATGGTTTTCCGTTACAGATGTGTTAGTTGGGTCATTTCTTGGTCCAAAATATGAAGTAATATTTGTACTATCTACTGGCCATTTCATTATTTCCCCATTTATTGTAGCATTTCCAGAAGATATTGTTCCAGAACCAATTGCAGTACCTGTTGATGGCATTGTTATTGTTGTTCCATTTCCACTAATATTTTCAGCTCCAAAATTTGGATTATCAAAATAACTCCCACCATTTACAACTTTTGTAATATTTTGATTCCATTCTGGGTGACAACCTTGGTTTCCAGGATTTATGTGCATATTACTTGCATTTCCTCCCTTTTCTGTGCTATACCATGAATTTTTATCTACAACAAATTCTATAACATTTTGCCCGTTGCTATGTCCCCACTCATTGCAACCTGTATCATTTTGGTTTTTTATATCTCCTATAATACATTGTATTACGCTTCCATCTTCTTGATAAAAATCTACATAGTCTCCCACATTTCCATATGTTGATGTACAAGCAATTACATATCTTCCGTTTATTCTTCCAAACCCTTCTTCGTCAAAATTCATTCCAGATTGCTGCATTAACTTATATTGGTTTGAAGTTGTACTTGTTATTGTTTGCCAGCCCATATATGAATGTACAGCTCCTATACCTGATGGTAGCTCAACGCTCGTACCCGCAGTAATTGAAGCACCATTACCGAAGTTTGATGCAATATATCCTCTTTCTATTGTAAAGTGTTTTAAAGCTTGCTGTTTTGCTGTCTCTGAACCTGTTGCATTATACTCATCTATGTAGCTTTGGAAAGTATCTGGGTCGGTATAAACCATTGTTATTGTTTTGCCTTCGGCAGTTGCTCTTTTTAGTTTAATTATTCCTTGTACTTCTTTTGAATTAGTATCTTGGTTTAATGAATCCCAATCTATTTCTGCATCTGGATCCTTTCTTGTATCTAGGAAATTAGTTACCATTTCAGCATTTAATAGTTTTTTAAATGTTGAGGATTCTTTTATGTACTCTTTAATATTGCTATTGTTCTCTATAAGTTTGTCCCATACTTCTTGCGCACTCATATCTGTTGACGCTATTCCATTTTCGTCTATTGTTACATTATTACTATACTGATCACTTGCATATGGAACATTATCCCAACTGCCATCTTTAAGTGTAGCCGTATCTAATGTAATTACATACATAGCCGAACAAATAAAAGCTACAATTATACATATAATAGCAAAAATAATTATTATTGGCCTTAATGCGGCAATAATTGCTTTTTTTACTACTTTTTTCACTTTTTGTATCTGTTTGTTTGATTGGTCATCCATTTAATATCTCCTATAAATTTAAATTGTTTTTTTACTAATCACTATTATGTTAATAATAACACATTTAACATCTATTTTTCAACAAAATTTACTCATGTTTTATAAATATTTTTTACAAAAAGTCTTCCTTTTCGAATCCCAACAAAGTGTTTTTAAACAACAAAAAATAGCAGTTATCTAAGCACTGCTACTTTATGGTGCCGTTGGCGTAGTTATCTACAACTTTTTTCGGCTCTCATAACGATTGATACAAATATCAATCAATTTATTAAAGTATATCATATTCTTGATAAAATGCAATACAAAATTACTAAAATTTTTAAAGTAATGAAAAGACCATCCTATGGGGATAATCTTACCTCTTATTTGGCAAATGAGACC
>OGOX01002582.1_pt1 | contig 10266 bp, 10 predicted proteins | sample 1552761 | NCBI WGS metagenome assembly OGOX01 (sample SAMEA2580212, study PRJEB22360) | human gut metagenome | biome: human gut; feature: human-associated habitat; material: faeces | place: Denmark | collected 2008/2010 | reverse complement strand
ACTGTTAATACACAGATCGTACTCATATGGCCTTCCCCAGTTTCTGCCGGTATAATAGTCGTAATAAGCTTTTCTGTCTTTGTCCTTTTTTCTTACCATGGCTGTTGCAGACTTTTCATCTATAGACAACTGTTCCATCTTTCTCTTCACACGCCATTCAAACGGGGCTGCAATAAACAGACTAATATGATCAATCTTTGCTTGTTCCAATATATAGTCCGCACAGCGTCCGACAAATACACAATCTCCTTTTTCTGCAAGTTCTCGTATGATCGAATTATATGCCAGATGCAAAGCATCATTCGCCGTCATTCCATTCAGTTCCTGGTTCGGCACATCATACCATACCTCATGCAGCCACGGATTACGCTTTTTCTCATCTGCTTTTTCCAGCACATCTTTTGGCATCGCTATGATCTTCTCTGCTGCCCTGTCTATTAAATCTCTGTCATATAATTCCAGTCCAAGCTTTTCTGCAACTTTTCTTCCGATTTCGTGGCCACCGCTTCCAAATTCTCTTCCGATACATATAATCATAAGCTTTTCCTCCTTTGTAAGTACCGATTCTCTCGTTTATCTTAAATATAGCTCTTTTCACTGTATTTTTAAACCAACAATCTGAAGGAAATGTCTATTATCAAAATCTTCTTTGCCCGATCTGCATATTTTCTATTTTTTTCTCACAAGCTTCACAACCGTCTCAATATGATCACAAAACGGAAAGTTATCCACCGGCTGGATCTTCACAGCCTGGTATCCATGTCTGGTCAGATATTTTAAATCTCTCGCCAGTGTCTCCGGATTGCAGGACACATAGACAACGCGCTCAGGCTGTACCTTGGCAATCGCCGCCAGCACCTTCTGCTCGCAGCCCGCACGCGGAGGATCCACTACCACAACGTCCGGACGCACGCCGCCGGCCAGCAGCTTCGGCAGCTCTACCGCAGCATCACCGCAGATAAATTCCGCATTAGCGCATTTATTTTCCTCAGCGTTTTTCTTGGCGTTTTCAATCGCAGGCGCCACAATCTCGATACCGTAAACCTGTTTGGCGTGGCGCGCAAGATACAGAGAAATCGTACCTGTACCGCAGTAAACGTCCACTACGGTTTCCTTACCGCTCAGCGCCGCAAACTCCAACGCTTTGTTATACAGCTTTTCTGCCTGCTCGCTGTTTACCTGGAAGAAGGCCTGTGCGGAAATATGAAAGCTCAGGCTTCCCAGGCTGTCCTTAATCGATTCCGGTCCGTACAGCACACGAGTTTTACTGCCCATGACCACGTTCGTCTGTTTTTTGTTGATGTTCTGCACTACGCTCACAAGTCCCGGAACATAACGCTTCAGCCATTCAATCAGCACACCACGATGCGGAATGTCATAGCCGGAGGTAATGATAACCGCCATCACCTCGCCGCTGTGCACGCCCACGCGTCCCATAATATGGCGCACGAGTCCCTTACCTGTCTTTTCGTCATAAGCACTGATGTTATAATGCTGCATCCATGTGCGTACCGTTTTCATAATCGCATTGTTCGCTTCCTTGGAAATCATGCAGGCATCCGTATCTACAACGCTGTGTGTTGCCGTTGCATAGCAGCCTATCTGCAGCACGCCTTCATCCGCTGCCGCCGGGAACTGCATCTTATTGCGGTAGCTCCACGGCTCCGCCGCCCCCAACACCGGCAATGCCTCTAAATTAAGATGTCCGATTCTGGTGAGCGCATCCTGCACCTGCTGACGCTTGCACTCCAGCTGTCCCTTGTAGCTCAAATGCTGCAGCTGACAGCCGCCGCATTCCTTATACACCGGACACGCAGGCTCCACACGCTCGGCAGATGCTTTGACAATCTTCTCCAGCGCACCAACTGCATAGCTTTTCTTCACCAGCGTAATAGTTACGCGCACCTCTTCCTCCGGCAGCGCGCCTTTGACAAAGACCGTAAAGCCCTCGTACTTGCCAACGCCTTCACCGCTGCTGCCGAGACCGTTGACAGTTAACGTAATATTATCACCCTGTTTTACAGGAATTATCTGCTTCATATATTTCCACCTGACCTTTTCGATTTTATTGTATATATATCTAATTATATCACAAAAACAGCCTGCAAAGAAACAGCAGCACGCTAAGATAATGCTTTACATCAATTCCGCAGCCTACATAACGCCAAAATATCACTTTGCATCTTTCCTGTAATTGTGAGAAGTGTGCAACATTTTCTGTAAAGCTATATACTTTGCATATAACATAAGCTATAATTAAGTTAGGGACATTGAGTTTCCGGGTCTATAAAGGTTTTATTTTGCGAAAGGAGCGATGCACAATGGCAGTAAAATTTTTGAAATGCAGTCTTTGCGGTAATATCGTCGGCCTGATTCAGGACGGCGGCGGTGAGCTTGTCTGCTGCGGTAAGCCAATGCAGGAGCTTATTTCCAACACCGAGGACGCAGCACAGGAAAAGCATGTGCCGGTTATTACTGTTGATGGCAGCACGGTTCGTGTAGCTGTAGGCAGCGTGGAGCATCCCATGATTGAAAAGCACTACATCCAATGGATTTATCTGCAGACAACTCATGGCGGTCAGCGCTATATCTTAAAGCCCGGTGACAAGCCGGAGGCTGTTTTTGCTCTTGCCGGTGATGCAGCTCCGCTCGCCGCTTATGCTTATTGCAATCTGCACGGATTGTGGACGGCAAAGCTGTAACATCTGTCGCCTTACATTCATAAAACATTTCTTTTCTCAGTGTCGGAGTCCCGACCGATAACGGTCGGGGGCTCCGATACTTTTTTATTACTCAAAAAGCTAAAAAATAAAACCGGCCTCCGACAGCTATATGTAATAGCATATCAGAGACCGGTTAAATTACAAAAACAATCACGCGAGGCTTATGGTCTTAAGCCCCAAAGGCTGTTAAAAAGCACAGCGAGAGAATTATTTTTCTACCCACAGGCCTTTTTCGTCTTTTTTGTAGCCGGCAAATTCGATTGCCAACGCAGCCATAACCTTGGTTGCGTCCTTAATCTGTACGTTCAGCTCTTCTGCGCGGATGAAATCATCGTGGCACATTTCGCTGGGGTTTTTGCTGGTGAGCAAAACGTATTCGTTCTGCATTTCTACAAGTGCTTTTGCTTCTGCATTAAATTGTTCCATTAGACTAATCTCCTTAGCTTTTATTATTGTACGATAACGCTCAGGTCACCTACAGCATGGGTAATATCCTTAACTGCTGCCAAGAGTGCCAGACGGTTGTTCTTCACGCGAACGTCCTCGTCCATAACCATAACGTCTTCGAAGAATTTGTTGATCGGGTCAACCAGCTTAACTGCTTCAGCCATAACTGCAGCATAGTCATACTTGGTTGCTGCAACCAGCACTTCCTTGCTGGCTGCCATAGCAGCATTGTGCAGAGCGCCTTCAGCTTCAACTGCAAAGAGCTGTGGGTTGATAGCGGATTCTTCTTCAATCTTCTTGCACAGGTTAGCAACACGGGTTGCAGCCTGAATCAGTGCCGGAGCCTCTGCGGAAGCAATGAAGCTGTTCAGAGCCTTAGCACGGGCAACAAGGTCGGTAAAGTCGTCGTTCATCTGGTCAGCCAGAACTGCGTCAACTACGTCATAACGGATGCCCTGATCCATCAGCATATTGCGCAGGCGCTGTTTCATGAACTCAGCAATCTGCGGTACGAGCTTTTTGGTATCCTCTGCCGGAATGTTCAGCAGGTACAGAGCACCGGCGATAACCTTGTACAGGGATACATGATAGTTGCCGTCCAGTAAAATGTTGATGATGCCCAGAGCCTGACGGCGCAGTGCATACGGATCCTGAGAGCCGGTCGGAGCCAGACCGCGGCTGAAGGTAGCGCAGATATTGTCCAGCTTGTCGGCAATACCGGTCAGACGGCCGATATCGGTAGTCGGCAGCTCGTCACCGGCAAAGCGCGGCAGATAATGCTCGTAAATACCCAGTGCAACCTCAGGAGCTTCACCGTCGAGCTTAGCATATTCACGGCCCATAACGCCCTGCAGCTCGGTGAATTCGATAACCATGCCGGTTACCAGGTCGCATTTGCACAGCAGAGCGGTGCGCTCCAGTTTTTCTTTATCAACCTTGGCATTGATAGCCATAGCCAGCATATCAACAGCCTGTACCAGACGTTTGCTCTTATCGTTCATATTACCCAGGCCTTCCTGGAAGGAAACGGTTTTGAGTTTTTCCAGACGGTCAGCCAAAGTTTGTTTTCTGTCTTCGTTGAAGAAGAATTCAGCGTCGCTCAGACGTGCACGCAGTACACGCTCGTTACCGTGAGCAACAATTTCCAGATGCTCCTTGCCGCCGTTGCGGACGGTGATGAACTTGTTCAGCAGGGAGCCGTCCTCTGCCAGTACCGGGAAGTAACGCTGATGCTCGCGCATCGGGGTGATGATGCATTCCTTCGGCAGAGCAAGGAATTTCTCTTCGAATTTGCCGCACAGAGCAGTCGGCCATTCTACCAGATAGTTTACTTCCTCCAGCAGGTCTTCATTGATTTCTGCATGACCGCCTTCGGCAATTGCCAGGTCAGTAACCTGTTGACGAATCAGCTCACGGCGAGCGTCCTGGTCAACCATTACATAGTTGTCATACATAACCTTTTCATAGGAATCAGCATCAGGGATTTCTACAGCGCCGATGGTGCCGATAGCAGCGGAAGCTACGGCGTTCTTAGCCTTGCTCTTTACGGTGTCGAACAGAGCCTTGGCAGCATCGCCGATGGACTCATGAGCTTTAGCGTTATCCAGAGCGGAAGGACGCAGGAAGCGGTGACCGCGGCTGAATTTGCCGGATTTTACGCCGGTGATTTCAACAGGGATAACTTCATCGCCGAACAGTGCAACCAGCCAACGAATCGGACGGACAAATTTGAATTCATGATCTGCCCAACGCATGTTTTTCGGGAAGTTCAGGCTGGTGAGGATATCAGTCAGCAGGCCCGGCAGCAAATCCTTAACCGGTTGGCCTGCCAGATGCTTAACAGCATATACATATTCATCGCGAACAACGAGCTCTTTTACGTCAACGCCTTGCCCACGAGCAAAGCCGATAGCTGCTTTGGAAGGAGCGCCGCTTACGAAAGCGATTTTTGCGGAAGGACCTTTAGCCTCAACAGTGCTGTCCTCCTGAGCCTCGGCAACGCCGCTGGCAATGAAGGTCATACGACGGGGAGTGCCATAGGTTTTAACTGCTTCGAAGGGAATGCGCAGCTCAGTCATTTTCTTTTCTGCCAAATCCTTTAATTGTGCCAGAATGGCAGGCATAAATTTCGCAGGAATCTCTTCTGTACCGATTTCAAAAAGTAATTTTTCCATTATTTATTCTCCCCTTTCTTGAGCAGCGGGAAGCCCATTTCTTCACGTTGTGCTACATAAGCCTTTGCACACAGGCGGGCCATCGCACGTACACGACCGATGTAGGCAGTACGTTCACTTACGCTGATTGCTCCGCGGGAATCCAGCAGGTTGAATGCATGGGAGCATTTCAGAACGTAATCATAAGCAGGACGGATATAACCAAGCTCGATAACGCGCTTAGCTTCTGCTTCATATTTGTCGAACAGGTCAAACAGCAGCGCGGTGTCTGCTACCTGGAAGTTGTAGAAGGATTGCTCTACCTCGTTGGTGTGGAAAACGTCACCGTAGGTGATGTCGCCAACCCATTGGATATCGAATACGTTTTCTACGCCCTGGATGTACATAGCCAGACGCTCCAGGCCGTACGTGATTTCAACGGTTACAGGCTTAACGTCAATGCTGCCTACCTGTTGGAAGTAGGTGAACTGGGTGATTTCCATACCATCCAGCCAAACCTCCCAGCCAAGGCCCCAAGCGCCCAGAGTCGGAGATTCCCAGTTATCCTCTACAAAGCGGATATCATGCTCCTCCTGATGAATGCCAAGCTCAGCCAGGCTCTGCAGGTACAGCTCCTGAATATTTTCCGGAGAGGGCTTAACGATAACCTGGAACTGATGATGCTGGAACAGACGGTTCGGGTTATCACCATAACGGCCGTCTGCCGGGCGACGGGAAGGCTCTACATAAGCCACACGCCAGGGCTCAGGTCCGAGTACGCGTAAAAAGGTAGACGGGTTCATTGTGCCTGCGCCTTTTTCGATGTCATAGGGCTGTGCCATAATGCAGTTTTGGCCTGCCCAGAATTTTTGCAGCTTCAAAATAATTGTCTGAAAATCCATGTTTTACCTCCTATATTTGTTACAAAGACGGCAATGGCAGCAGCTTTGTCCGAAAACAAAAAGCACCCGCGTCCCCGTAACTTAAATGTTACAGGGACGGAGTGCATACAGCTCGGACTCCGCGGTTCCACCCTGCTTGACTGCAAAAATGCAGCCCGCCTCAATCAATATACTTTTACAGCTCCAAAGCGCCTTCATCTGCCTTTGCCGCCTTGCACTGTCACGGCTCGCTGTAGTTGCAGATTACTACTCTTCTTCTTAGCTTAACTGTTAGTATATAAAATACAGCGCTGTTTGTCAAGAGTTGGAGATAATTTTGTAAATAATGCGTGCATAGAAAAACCGCCCCAAAACTTTGCCGGTTAGCGGAGCGGATTTTTCTAAACCATTAACTTTAGGCAACCCACCTCTGTGGGCGGTTGTCTTTCTATTTTTATTATACCACATTCATATATTTTTGCAACACAAAGCCCCCTCACCTTGCGGCGAGGGGGACTTTATACGCGCGTGTATTATTTTGTGTTACTTGCTAATCGTTAAATTAGAAAGTGAAGGTCAGGTCAGCCCAAACGCGTTGGTCATCAACCTTGCTGTCCAGTTTGCTTTCGGTGTCGTAGTAAACTACAGTACCAACGATGTTTTTAGCGAAGGTGTAGTTAGCGCCAACGCCATAGCCTTTGAAGCCATCGCCACAAAAAGTATTAGCATCAGTGGTGTGTGCAATGTAGGTTTGGCCACCCAGGTCATAGTAGTTAGCGAACAAGCCCCAAGAACCAGCTTCGGAAGCTTCAGCGCCTTTGTAAGCAAGACCTACAGTCCAGCCATCATCATCAAGAACTTTTTCATCAACATCATTATGGCTCATGTCACCTTTCAGGTACATAGCGGACAGGTTTACATCGCCCATGGTGTAATCAGCACCAACATACCAGATAGCGTTATCAAGATTAGTTTCATGAGCTTCATTAGTTGCGCCAATATCGGTAAAGTTTACATAACCAGCAGCTACATTCAGTTTATCAAGGTTAGCGGACAATTCACCACCAGCATAAGTGCCGTTAGATTCAGCCCCATCACCAGCAGCATCAGTACCTTTACCAGCAAAACCAGTTACTTTAACTTTGTCGCCATAGGAAACTTCAACGCCATCAGCTTGTGCATCATAGATATTGCCGTTTGCGAAGAAAGCACCATAACGACCAGCGGTTACATTCAGACCACCCAGTTTACCTTCAACGTATGCACGTTTGAATTCAGTGGTTTCGTCACCAGAGTTGTCGCTCAGAATTTGGGTGTTTTCGAGCATACCAGTGTAGGACCAGTCATCATTGATTTGACCGTTAACCCAAATACGGGAACGCAGGTCAGTATCATGGTTAGAGTCATTTACATCGCCATCTTGGCTCATGTATTTGTAACGCAGTTCGCCGGTTACTTTTACATTGTCAGCTTTTTTCTCCAGGTTAGCTACGCGAACGCCCAGGTTGTCCAGTTCGTCAGCGAATTCAGCAGCCAGTTTGTCAACATTAGCGCCTTTTGCCATTGCTTTAGCAACGATTTGAGCCATTTCATAACGGGTCATCAGTTTGTCGCCACCGAAGGTGGAGTCGCCGTAGCCTTCGATTACGCCAGCAGCAGCCAGTTTGTTGATGCTGTCATAAGCCCAGTGACCAGCAGGAACGTCAGAGAACGGGTTAGCAGCGTATGCGGAAGCAGTTACGCCCAGAGCCATAGCCATAGCTAATACTAAAGATTTTTTCATTTTTATTTCCTGTAATTTCGCTTACTTTAGGTAAAACATCTTTTATATGTAAAAAAGCATTTTTCTCTTCACCAATATCAACAAATGCTGCTCCCATACCAGGTAATACATTTATAACTTTTCCTAAGTATATATTTCCTTCAATTGTTTTGTTATTATCGTTTTCTTGATATTTTTCTACTATTTTTCCATTTTCTAAAACAATTACATCTTTTTTTTGATTATTATAATTAATTATAATCTCGTTCATTATTCCTCCACTATTTAGCTTACTTATTGTATTTATTCATTGCCATATCTATTCCATCTTTTATAATGGATGCCACAGCTTCTGACGCTTTATTTATTCCTTTTTTCAATTCTTCGTAGTCTTCATCAGTTATATTTCCAATTACATAGTTAACTAAATCCCCTTTAAATTCAGGCATTCCAATTCCAACTCTAACTCTAGGAAAATCTTCTGAATTTAATCTGCTTACAACTGATTTCATTCCATTATGTGTTCCAGGTCCACCTTTTTTACGTATTCTTATTTTACCTGGATTAGTATCTATATCATCATAAATAACAATTATCTCTTCTGGATTTAATTTATAAAAATTTGCAAATTGAATTACTGAATCACCACTTAAATTCATATATGTTTGTGGTTTTAATAATACCACTTTTTCATTTTCAATTTCACCAGTTCCATATAGACCATCAAACTTTTCTCTTGATATTGCTATTTTATATTTATCTGCTAATTCATTTACAACATCAACACCCATATTATGTCTTGTTCTTGCATATTCCGCTTCTGGATTTCCAAGTCCTACTATAAGATACATAAAATGCCTCCTTTTTATGTTAAATACTTATAGATTATAGCATATATTTGATATAATCACAATATTTTTTTATTTTGTTAACTGATAACTTTGCTCTATCAATTCTTTAACTAATGACTTGTCTACCTTTTCATCTATAATAATTGTATTCCAGTGCTCTTTATTCATGTGATAAGCAGGTATTATATAATTGTATGTATTTCTTAATATATCCGAATAATTTGAATCTGTTTTTACATTAAGATATAGCTTATCATTAACATTCATAATTAGTGCAAACCACTTTTTATTTTTACAATGTTTCATTGTTACTGATTCAAAATCTCCTGGAAAAGGAGTGTCTTTATATGTATTTTCTAAAGATAAACAATAATTTAATATTTCTTCTTTATTCATTTCAGTTCACTTTCCTTATTTTTAATGTAATTCATATATTATATGATTCCATCTTTTTTCATTTTTTCTATTATCTTAGTATAAACTCTATCTCGTATCCAAATTTCGGATGTTATATTTAATACTTCATCAATAGGAACCCATTTTACTCCACTATTTTCATCTTCTTTTATGTGTATTTCTTCATTTTCATCTGCTTCTAATAAATATGTTACATTAAGATGAACATGCGAACCTACATATTTTCCTCTTTTTTCGTGTCCATTTACATTAATTATTTCTAGTGAATATATATCATTAGAAATAGGAGCAACATTTTTTATTCCTGTTTCTTCTTTTGCTTCTTTCATTGCAACATATAGAAGGTCACTATCCCCATCACTATGACCTCCTACCCAGGCCCACGAATTATAGATTTTGTGATATATCATTAACATTTTTGTTCTTTCTTCGTCATACGCTTTCTGCCTTTCTTCATAATGCTGCCCGCCATCTATCTCTATCACCAAATGAAGTTTATCGCAATAAAAGTCAACTATATAATTCCCTATTCTTCTTTGTCTATACCACTTATATTTATGGTTTTTAAGAAAATCATACCATATTTTTCGTTCTTGTCTGGTCATATTTTTTCGTAAGTATCTAGCATTTTCTTTATTTTGACCATTATATAAAATTTTAGTGCTCATATTGCTCCTTTTGCAAAGTTAATTTTTCCAACATATCATCACTAAACATCTTTATGATACCTAAGTGTTATTCTTCCCTTACTTCTTACAGAACCCCTCCGTCTGCTTTCGCAGACACCTCCCCTGGAAGGGGAGGCTTGTTACGTCCCCTAAGTTGGGGCTATCTCTGAAATAGGCTAATGAACTGCTTAATAACCGTCCTATTACTGGTTTCCGTCCCCTATTTTGGGGTTATCTCTGAAATACCTGAAGACTACACCATTGTAGTCGAACACGATGTTTCCGTCCCCTAATTTGGGGCTATCTCTAAAATACCTGAAGACTACACCATTGTAGTCGAACACGATGTTTCCGTCCCCTAATT
>OGOX01002575.1_pt1 | contig 10286 bp, 8 predicted proteins | sample 1552761 | NCBI WGS metagenome assembly OGOX01 (sample SAMEA2580212, study PRJEB22360) | human gut metagenome | biome: human gut; feature: human-associated habitat; material: faeces | place: Denmark | collected 2008/2010 | reverse complement strand
GATCTGCTCCCGGTGGGGGGAGGCGGCGGCGGAGATCTGCCGCTGGCACCACGAGCGGGTGGACGGCAGCGGCTATCCCGACGGGCTGAAGGGCAACGAGATACCGATGACCGTGCAGGCGGTGGGCCTGGCGGACGCCTATGACGCGCTGGTGAGCCAGCGGGTGTACAAGCCGGCGTATACCCATGCGGAGGCGTTGGCTATGATACGGCGCGGCGAGTGCGGCGCGTTCGATCCGCTGCTGGTAGACTGTCTGGAGGACATACAGAGTGCGTTGTGCCGTGAGGTATACGGCATGAGAGGTAAGGAATGAGCAGGACAAAGAGATTGCTGGCGGTGCTGCTGGCGCTGTGCGGCGCGTTGCTGTGCGGCTGCGGACAGCGGGAGACGGAAACGGAAGAACTGCCGGTGCTGGTCATTGGCAGCGACAACTATGAGCCGTATTTCTATCTGGATGAGAATGGCGCCTATGCGGGTATCGACGTGGAGATCGCCACCGCCGCCTGCGAGAGATTGGGCTGGACGGCGAGCTTCCAAAAAATCAACTGGCAGGAGAAGGACGCCCTACTGGAGCGAGGCGACGTGGACTGCCTCTGGGGCAGCTTCTCCATGAACGGCAGAGAGGACCGCTACCGCTGGGCAGGGCCGTATATGTACAGCCGTCAGGTGGTCATCGTGCAGGCTGACAGCGATATCCGTACACTGGCCGACCTGAATGATAAGCGTATTTCCGTGCAGATATCCACTAAGCCGGAGGAGCTGTTTCTGAAGCATCAGGTGCCCGGCGTGGAGCAGGTGGACAGCGTGTACTGCTTCGCCAACACGGTGGACGTGTTCGCCGCGCTGGACAAAAGCTATGTGGACGCCTGCGCCGGACACGAGACGGCGTACCTCACCTTCATCGCCGGGCGCGCCGGGGAATACCGGGTGCTGGAGCCGGGGCTGCTGCGGGCAGGTCTGGGCGCGGCGTTCTATAAGGACGACGGCAGCGGCAGAGCGGAGGCTCTGAACGAAATGCTGCACGAGCTGGTGGCGGACGGCACCGTGGCCGCCATTCTGGAGAGCTACGGCGTGGACGCACAGGCGGCTTTAGCGGGGTTGATCCATGGGCAATAAGTTTTCCAACAAATATATCTGGGTGCTCATGCTGGTGCTGGGCGTCTTTGTGATGGCGGTCACGGCTCTCATCGGCGGCAACAGCAGCATCCGCAACGCCCAGCAGACCGCCCAGCGGACGCTGCAATATCTGCAAAACCAGTGCATCAGCTACCGCGACATCGTCGCCGCCGACCGGCTAAAGAGCCTCGTGCGGCTGACGGAGCAGGCGCAGGAGGTGGCGGAGCGCGAGGGTATGGTGGGGCAGAACCGCTCCAACGAGGAGCTGGCGCGGTACGCCCAGCGTCAGCGCGTAACCTGCGTGCTGGTGCTGGACAAGGATCTGGAGATCGAGTTCAGCTCCGGTGCGGACATGGGCTGGAGCGATTACTACACCAATGAGGCGATCCGCTCCATCATGGACTACCCGGAGAAGATCTTTGCCCGCCGCCTGACCCGTGACGGCGCGGTATACGACATAGCAGCCGTGGCGCGCGTCGAAAATCCCGGCGTCGTCTTCTGCGTCCGCCTCCAGTCGAACACGATCATCGCCTCCTACCGTGCGTCCATCGAGAGCCTGCTGGCGGGCTACGAGACGCTGCTCAATGACAAGGTCTACACCTACATCACCGACGGCGAGCGCGTGGTGGGCAGCAGCGCGGCGGAGCAGTGGAACCTGCCGGTGGACGAGGTGCCCCTCATCCGTGCGCTGGAGTCCTCCCCCTCCCCGGGCAGCAAGCTGACCCAGCTCCGCACGGACGGCACGTTCTTCGGTGCACGGGAGCGATACCAGCAGTACAGCCTGTATGTGTTCCTCCCCAATGAATACGTGTTCATCCTGGGCAAGAACATGGTGATCTCCGCCTTCGGCGTCTACGCGCTGGCGGCGGTCTTGGCGACGCTGCTGGTGCTCCACACCACGCAGGAGCGCAAGCGTCGCGAGATGGACTACCAGCACCGTCTGGAGGAGGAGGTGCGCCGCGCCAGCGCGGCGGACCAGGCCAAGACGCACTTCCTTCGCAGCATGAGCCATGATATACGCACACCCATCAACATCATCATGGGTATGCTGGAGATCATCGGGCGGAACCCGGAGGATGTGACGCTGGTGCAGTCCTGCCGGGAGAAGGCGCAGACCGCAGCGCGGTATCTGCTGGCATTGGTAAACGACGTACTGACACTGAATCGCCCGAAGCAGGAGGCGCTGGGAAAGACCCCCTATTGTTTGACAAGCGAGCTGCACGAGATGCTGGGTATTTCGCACGCCCAGGCGGAGAGCGCAGGCGTTGCACTGATGGTGATGGACCTGACGCTGGAGCATGAACGATTCACAGGCGACCCGCTGTATCTGCGGCAGATCTGCCAGAACATCATCGGCAACGCCATCAAATACAATCACCCCGGCGGATGGGTGCGCTGTAGTTTCCGCGAGTCCCGTTATGCGGACGGCGTGTGCCGGCTGGAATTTATATGCGAGGACAACGGCGCAGGTATGAGCGAGACGTTCCAGCGCCATATGTTCGAGGCGTTTGCCCAGGAAAACAGCGATAGGGGCAGCCTTTCCGGCGGCGTGGGCCTGGGTCTGGCCGTGGTGAAAAAGCTGGTGGACGAAAGAGGCGGTACCATTCAGGTGGACAGTGCACTCGGACAGGGAACGCGCTTCCGCGTGGTGCTGCCCATGATGCCCAGTGAGGCCGAACCGGAAGCCGCGCTTCCCGACGCGGCGGCCTCCATCGCCGGACGGCGCTTGCTGGTGGCGGAGGACAACGAGCTGAACCGGGAGATCGCGGTGTACCTGCTGCAGGAGGCGGGCGCCGTGGTGGACCAGGCAGCCGACGGCAAGGAGGCGGTGGAGATGTTTGCCGCGTCGGCGCCCGGTACCTACGACGCGGTGCTGATGGACGTGATGATGCCGGAGCTGGACGGCCTTTCCGCCACCCGCGCCATCCGCGGGATGGACAGGCCGGACGCGCAGCTGCCGATCATCGCCATGACCGCCAACCTGTTTGACGAGGACGTAGCGGCCTGCCTGGCAGCGGGCATGGACGCGCATATCCCCAAGCCGTTAGAGGCCGGGCAGATGATAAGAACGATCGCCGAGTGGCTGGAGAGGAAGAAACAATGAATTTAGAGAAGCTTTATCAAGAGATGGGCGGCGACATGGCGGACGCCGTGCGCCGGCTGGGCAGCGCGTCCGCGGTGGAGCGTTTCCTGCGAATGTTCGCCGGAGACGACACCTTCGCCATGCTGCAGGCGGCCATGAGCGCCGGAGACGCCCGGCGGGCCTTCCGCGCAGCGCACACGCTGAAGGGCCTGGCGGCCAACCTGGGGCTGGTGCAGCTGGGGCAGGCAGCCTCCGCCCTGACGGAGGCCCTGCGCGGCAGCGATATGCAGCGCGCGTCGGCGCTGTATCCGGAGACGGCTGCGGCATACCGTGAGGCGTGCGCGGCGATCGGAGATTTAGACACGGACGCGTAGAAAACACGGATTTTTGCGAAAAAGACTTGACGAAACGGAACGAAAGTGATATACTGCAAATACAATAATGTTCTGTTGGCAAATCGGCTGAAAGGCCGAGACGCAAAGCTACGGTGTCTAAACGGCATTTGACCGCATGATCGACCGGCTGCAAGTGGGATGCGCTTCAAAGGTGCATACATTGCAGCCGGTTTTTTATTTGCCCTGCCCGGCAGGGCCCATATTGTGCAGTACGGGTCGCGGAGGTCTAACCCCTACCTCGGCGGCATCGAAACCCCCATCTGTCACATGGCAGATGGGGGTTTCGGCGTTGCGGAAGCGGTGCTCACGGCAAAAAAACACCCCCGGCACTGCCGGGGGTGTTCGCTTATGCCTTGCGGCCGTAGAGCGCGGTCATGCGGTCGATCCTGACAGAGAGCGCATCGCTCAGCTCGCCGGGCAGCAGCCGCCAGGTCCAGTTGCCGCCCTGGGTGCCGGGGATGTTCATGCGGTTTCCCTCGCCCAGGCCCAGATAGTCCTGCACCTGCGCCACGAACAGCTCCGCCACGCTGGACATGCCGCCGCGGATAATACCCCAGTGGAAGCCCTCCTGCTCAGTCAGCGCCAGGTATTCCACCGCGTGGGCCACATCCTCCGGCGCGGCCTCCTGCCGCCACAGTGCCAGGGGGCTGTTGTCGTGGGTGCCGGTATAGCAGATGCAGTGCGGCGTATAGGCGTGGGGCAGATACCCGCTGGAATCCCGGGAGTCAAAGGCGAATTCCAGCACCTTCATACCGGGCCAGCCGGACTCGCGGAGCAGCTGCGCCACCTCTGGGGTGGGGTAGCCCAGATCCTCGGCGATGAACTCCAGCTGCGGGAACCAGCCGTTGAGCCGTTCGATCAGGTCCATGCCGGGACCGGCGATCCAGCGGCCGTTTTTGGCGGTGGGCTGACCGTAGGGCACGGCCCAGTAGTTGGCAAAGCCGCGGAAGTGGTCGATGCGGATCACATCATACAGCTTGCCGGCGCCGTCGATCCGGCGGATCCACCAGCCGAAGCCGTCGTCACGCATGGCGTCCCAGTCGTAGAGGGGGTTGCCCCACAGCTGGCCGTCGGCGGTAAAGTAATCCGGCGGGACGCCGGCCACAGCCTTGGGCACCAGATCGTCGTCCAGCTGGAAGAACTGCGGCTCAGCCCAGACGTCGGCGGAGTCCATGGCCACATAGATGGGCAGATCGCCGATGATGCGGATGCCCTGCTGGTGGACGTAGTCGCGCAGAGCGGTCCACTGCCTGAAAAACAGAAATTGCAGATAGGTGAAGAACTGCACATCCTCCCGCAGAAGTGTGCGGTACTTGTCCAGCACGGCCTCGTTCTTACGCAGGCGAAGGTCGTCGTCGGGCCACTCCGTCCATGCCTTCATGCCGAAGTGCCGCTTGCAGGCCATGTACAGGGCGTAGTCCGGCAGCCAGCGCTCGTTTTCCGCCGTGAAGGCGGCCACCGCGCCGGCATCGCGCTCCCAGCCCCGTTTGTAGGCCTTGTGCAGCAGGGTAAAGCGGTTCTCGTAGATCTTTCCGTAGTCCACATGGCGCGGGTCGCTGCCCCAGTCGGGGGCGGCGCACTCGGCGTCCGTCAGCAGTCCGTCAGCCGCCAGCATATCCGGGTCGATAAAATAGGGGTTGCCGGCGTAGGCGGAAAAGCTCTGGTAGGGGGAGTCGCCATAGCTGGTGGGGCCCAGGGGGAGCATCTGCCAGTAGGACTGGCCGGCGTCTTTCAGGAAATCGGCGAAATCATAGGCCGCCTTGCCCAAGGTACCGATGCCATAGGGGGAGGGCAGGGAGGATACCGCCATTAAAATACCGCTGCTTCGTTTCATAACTCAACTTCTCTCTTGGATAGGATTTGACTTTCAGCCGGACGGTCCCGGCCAAAATATACGGGGGCGGGCGATCAGCCCGCCCCCGGCGTGTTGTAAGTTTAGCCCTTGACGGCGCCTGCCGCCACGCCCTTGATGATGTGCTTCTGGCCGAGAACGTAGATGATGATGATGGGCAGGATGGTCAGGACGATGCACGCCATCATGGGACCCATCTCCACGCGGCCGAAGCCGCCGCGGAAGTATTGGATCAGAATGGGGATGGTCATGTATTTTGTGCCGTCCAGCACCAGATACGGCAGCAGGTAGTCGTTCCACACCCACATGGTTTCCAGTATGCCGACGCTGACAAGTGTAGGCTTCAGCATGGGCATTACCACCAGAAAGAAGGTGCGGAGAGGGCCGCAGCCGTCGATCATGGCGGCCTCCTCGATCTCCAGAGGAATGGATTTGACGAAGCCGGTGAACATGAACACCGCCAGTCCTGCGCCGAAGCCAAGATAGATAATGCAGATGTTGAAGGGGGTGTTCAGCTTCGTTTTATCCGCCAGATTTGCCAGGGTGAACATGAGCATCTGGAAGGGCACCACCATGGAGAACACGAACAGGAAGTAGCAGAGCTTCGTGGCCCACGTCTTTACGCGGGTGATGAACCACGCGCACATGGAGCAGCAAACCAGGATCAGCACCACAGAGGTGACGGAGATAATAAAGCTGTTGAAGAAGGCGGCAAGAAAGCCCTTGGAATGGATTGCGTTGGCATAATTACCCAGCCCGGCAAAGCCGTCGGCGGGAGGCAGCTGAAAAGCGGTGTTGGTGGAAATGGCGGAGTCCTTTTTGAAGGAGTTGATGAGCACCACCACCACGGGGTAGACCCACGCAAGACTGAGGATTGTCAGGATCACCGTCCAGAGGGTGTTGATGGCTTGAGAGCGTTTTTTCATCACTGCTGTACCTCCTTAGAGCGGGTGAACTTCAGCTGCAGGCTGGAGATGGCGATGACCAGAATGCAGAACAGCACGGCCTTCGCCTGCCCGATTCCCTTCCACATGGGGCCGGAGCGGGCGTAGAACGTCTGGTAGATGTTCATTGCCAGCATTTCCGTAGAATGGGCGGGCTCACCGGCGGTAAGAGCAAGGTTCTGGTCGAATAGCTTAAAGGAGTTGGTCAGGGTCAGGAAAAGGCAGATCGTAATGCTGGGCATCAGATTGGGCAGCTTTACCCGCCAGAAGGCCTGCCACGGAGTGGCACCGTCGATATAGGCCGCCTCGATATAGTCATTGGGAATGGATTGCAGGCCGGCAATGTATATGATCATCATGTAGCCGATCTGCTGCCAGCACATCAGGATGATCAGACCCCAATAGCCGGAGGTGGAGTCCAGAGTCAGCAGCGGCTTGCCCATCAGACTCAGTATGCAGTTCAGAAGGATCTGCCAGATATAGCCCAGCACGATGCCGCCGATGAGGTTGGGCATGAAGAAAACCGTGCGGAATGGGGTGGTGCCCTTGATGCCGCGTGTCAGCAGAAGGGCAATGCCCAGCGCGATAACGTTGATGAGCACGGTGGACACCACGGTGAAGGAAGCGGTAAAGCCGAAGGCGTGTGCGAATTGCTCGTCCTGAAACGCCTTGACATAGTTGCTCAGACCCACGAACGTGGTTTTGTTGATGGTGGTGAACTTGCACAGGGACAGATACAGACCCTGAATAAACGGGATCACAAAGCCGATGAGAAAGGCAGCCAGCGTAGGCAGCAGGAAAATGGGCCAGTATCTGCGGATGTTCTTTTGCATAAGCGTGTACCTCCATATCGGTTTTGTTGAATTATCCGGCTGCCTGCGCGTCCTGTAAGCCGGGGCGCACAGGCAGCCGCTGCGCAGGAGCGCAGGGGCTGTGCGGCGGTCGGGTGAGCCTGTTTCAGCCCACCCGACCGGAAAATCACGGTGTAAAAAGGGATCAGCCGTTCAGAGCGGCTTCCTTGGCCCAGCCGTCCACGAAGGCGGTCTTGACGGCCTCCCAGTCGCCGGTACCGGCGGCATAGGCGGTCAGAGCGGAGCCAACGTCGTTCTTCCACTGCTCAGAGGGCATGGTGGTGAAGTTCCAGGACACGGGGGTCTTGCCGGCAGCGGTCAGCTCCTTGTCCACCTTGACGAACAGGTTGGGGGACTCGGCGGCCTTCTTGAAGGGGATCACGAAGCCCATGTCATTGGCAAGAGCCTGCGTGCCCTTGTCAGAGGTGACGCACCAGTACATGAAGTCCAGCGTGGCCTGGATGTCCTCAGGAGCGGCGTCCTTGTTCACGCACCAGTAGTTCTCGGTGCCGGTGCACAGACCCTGATTGGCCTCATCACCCACGCCGATGTAGATGGGGATCATGGTCATCTCGTCATCGGAGTACTTGGCGGACAGAGCGGAATACTCCCAGGAACCGTTCTGGAAGAACACGGCCTTGCCGTTCAGGAACTCGTTCTCGGAGTCGGTGCCGGTCTTGCCGGACAGATCAGCGGGAGCGCAGGTGCTGTTGTTGATGTACAGGTCAAAGATGGCCTTATAGTTGTCCAGATAGGTGCCCTTGATGGCATCGGTGCTGTTGATGCCGTCAGCCTGATACTCAAAGTAGATGGGCAGGTTGGCCAGATGGGTCTTGAAGCGCCAGTCGGAGCTGCCGTCCATACCGGCGGAGGTGAAAGCGGCGAAGCCCAGCTCGTCCTTGCGGGCGGTGATGTCCTCGGCGACCTTCTTCAGATCCTCAAAGCTCTGGATGTCTTCAACGGTGTAGCCGGCCTTCTCCAGCAGAGTCTTGTTGGCGATCAGACCATAGGACTCGATCACGTAGCCGATGCCGGCAACGGCGTCGCCGTCCTTCAGGGCAAAGCTGTCGCTGGTCAGCTCGCCATAGATCTGAGAATCCTTCAGATCATAGCAGTAATCCTTCCAGCTGGCCAGACCCACGGGGCCGTTCACCTGGAACAGGGTGGGGGCGTCGGTCTTGGCGATCTCGGAGGTCAGCTTCTCCTCGTAGGTGCCGGAGGCGGCGGTCAGGACGGTGACGGGCACACCGGTTTCCTCGGTGTAGGCCTTGGCCAGATCCTGCCAGTCCTGATCCTGCTCAGGCTTGAAGTTCAGATAATAGACCTTGCCGGTGGCAGTGTCGCCGCCCTCGGTCTTGGTGTCGTCCTTCTTCTCACCGCAGGCCACCAGAGACAGGGCCATCACGAGAGCAAGAAGCATTGCAAGAAACTTCTTCATGGTAATTACTCCTTTTTTGTTTTTATTTTCACATCACAAGGATGTAAAAAACAGATTATTAGGGTACAAAAAACAAATTATTGGGATGCAGGAAACGGATCCTTAGGATACACAAAATAGATCACAAAGATATACAAAAGTATCATCCGGGCGCGGCCACGCTGCGGCCCTGGCGCAGGGTGGTGGGCAGCAGCTCACAGGCGTGGGAACCCTTGTGCCGCACCATATCCAGCAAAATCTCGGCGCTGCGCCGACCCATTTCCTCCATAGGCTGGCACAGGGTAGTCAGCGGCGGCTCAATATAGGCAGACAATTCTAACCCATCTATCGCTATAACGGAACAGTCCTCGGGGATACGCCTGCCGGCGTCCATCAAAGCCCGCATGGCACCAATGGCCATAGAGTCGGCAATGGCAAATAGAGCAGTAAAATCCGCGCCCCGTTCCAGGGCAGCCTTTACGGCGGAATAGGCGTCGCGGACATCGAAGCCGCCGGTGGAGATCACCAGCTCCGGGTCCACGGGGATGCCGTGACTCTCCAGCGTCTGCACATAGCCCTCATAGCGCAGCTGGCTGATGGACTGATCGTTGGGACGAGAGATCAGCGCGGCGATGCGCCGGTGCCCGTGGCGGTACAACTCCTCCACCGCCTGCTGTGCGGTGTCACCGTCGGCGATGGACACAGAGGAATACTCGCCCTCGATCAGCGTACCATAGCGGTTGGAGTAGGAACAGCACACAAAGGGAACGTTCAGCATCGCCAGATCAGCGGGGGTGTAATCAAACCGACCGCCCAGGAACACGATGCCCTGCAGGCGCTTTTCGCGCTCCATGACCGCACCGCATTTGACCTCGTCGTCGCAAGTACCGATCTGCTGCATGACCATTGTAAAACCGGCATCGGTGATGGTGCGTTCAATGGCGCGGATAATATCGGTGTAGAACGGATTGGACACACCGCGGACTACCAGACCCACAGCGTCGGACTTGGTGCGAACCAGATCGCGGGCACTGTTGTTGGGAATGTAGTTGCTATTCTTGATAGCGGAAAGCACCTTACGCCGGACATCCTCACTGACATCCGGCCGGTCATTCAGCACACGGGAGACGGTACTGACGCTGACGCTGCACTGTTTGGCTATATCCTTGATCGTCATACCTGGGTGTGCCTCCTACTATACCAGATCGAAAGGAACGAAAATCGTCAGAGGAAAGCGAAAACATTTCCGGTAACGTTTCCGTTCAGCGTAGTTATCCTATCAGTATTCGGGGGAAATGTCAATCACCCGCCCGCATTTTTGCCGAAACGCACAGAAAAGACGGTGGTTTTCTTGTGAAAACCAAAAAAAACCCGCCGCCCGACTGAACGGGCGGCGGCGAAGTATCGAATGTACGGCGCAAAATGGCGGAATTACCGGCGAAGGAGGGCGCGGCGCGCCCTCCAGTCGGGCAGATAGGCTTCCACCTCGCGGTAGAAGGCGGGGGAGTGGTCGTGGTGGCGAATGTGCGCCAGCTCATGGACCACCACGTATTCAATGGCGGTCTCGGGATAGGCCATCAGGTAGAGGGAGAAGCTGAGACGGTTTTTGCCGGAGCAGCTGCCGAAGC
>OGOX01002570.1_pt1 | contig 10296 bp, 9 predicted proteins | sample 1552761 | NCBI WGS metagenome assembly OGOX01 (sample SAMEA2580212, study PRJEB22360) | human gut metagenome | biome: human gut; feature: human-associated habitat; material: faeces | place: Denmark | collected 2008/2010 | reverse complement strand
CTTCTCGTTCTCCGGGAGGGAGGCAGAGAGTGACTCCTTTGGCGTAGTAGCGCATCTCCGAAGCGCCTGAGCAGGGTGGCGACCGGTGACCTCATGCGTCATTGCTGCGCTCCTACGAATGTGGGTTACTATGAAGTATCGCGTCTGCGACGCGACGTCAATGGAGCGGCAGAAGGTATTAGCCTGTCTCTTGGTGTCAGCGCGATACAGGATGTTGGAAATAGATAATTGTGAGTTAAAAAGATATAAAAATGTTGCGGTGTTGATTTTAATGTGTACTTTTACGAAAAATAAGGAAAAAAAGACAATGGCCTAACTTTTTTATAATAGAAGAACTTAACTAAAACTTATAAATCAAACTAAAACCTAACTTTATGAAAAAAATTAAACACATTCTTGTGTGCGGACTCGCTGTTGTTGCGTCCGCCGTAGCCGTTCAGGCACAAACTCTTACGCAGGACTGGAAAGTGACGACGGGTCTGCCTTCAGCCGCCAATGCTCGTTGGGGCATTGGTTTCGACGGAAAAGTCTACACCAACGACAAAAGCGTGCCTCAAATCATCGCTATTAATGCCGAGGGGAAAACCACTGTAGCAACGAGCGCTGCAGGTACAGCAATCACTGTCGATGGAGCTGGAAACTTCATCGTAAACGATGGTTTTCCTAACGCCGCTTCTTCAACAACGTTCAAGATTCTCCCTGCTGGAACAACGGAGATGATTGCTTTGACAGTCACTCTTCCTGAAGGCGTGACAGCCGGTCGTCTGGACTTTTTGGGTCGCGCTGTCGGCAATGTTATGTCGGAAACAGGCGGTGCTTTCTACATCACTCCTGCCAACTCTGGAAAAATTGCAAAAATCTTTGTTGCAAAGGGTGTTCAGGTCGCTGAAAAGTCAAAAGCTATCGCTGCTGGCATCGCTTGCGCTTCCGACGGACATGTTCAACCTGCCGACAACAATCCTGAAACCGACAACATCTTTGTGCGTCCGGCACGCACGCAAGCTTTCTTTGACGGCTTGACAAAGGTCGGAACGGCAAACACTACCGCTGGTGGCGACGCTGTCACTCTCGACGGAACTTTGTTCACATTCGAGCCTTGCGGAACAAACTACGTTGACGGCTTCCAGGTTGTGAACCGCACAACAAACGAGGTGGTTGCAACTCACGAAAACGAATTCTCGAAATCTGCCGCCGCTCCTAACCAGAACGCGATTTCTGTAGAGAAGGTAGACGAATACACTGCTGCAATCTACCAATACGTTCCTGGTCAGATAGCTGCAAAGTACACATTCTCGTTGCCAAAGCCAAAGATGTATATCCTTGGACAAAATGAAGTAGGAGACGCATGGAATCCAACCAGCGGCATCGCGATGACTTGGGAAAGTGGAAATGTTTGGTCTGCAACCGTGACAACAGCTCCTGGACGTGAAAATCTGGGTTTCGTGTCAGTTCTTGCTGAAAACAATGATGAAGGGGGTTGGACGTATGTCAACGGAAACCGTTGGGGCTTGGAAAATGATAAACAAGAAGGCGCTTTGGCAGAGAAACTTACAGTAAGCAAAAACAGCAACTCTATAAATGTGGGTGTCGGAACGTTCTTTATCCGTATGAATTTGGATGACAATACTCTTTACATTGCTCCTACAAAGCTTTATGTGATTGGAACATCCAACAAGGCGGAAGGTCACCACTGGGCACCAAACGACGACAGCTATATGGCAGAGAGCGATCCGGAAACTCCGGGCGTGTTCACGTTCGATCCTATCGACTTGAAGGTGGAAAACAAGGCTGTAGGCGAAGAAGCTGAGGAAGATTTGGCATATTTCGCTTTTGTTACGGGTATTGACGCAGAATGGGGCCCAGTAAACAACAGCCGTTGGTGTCCGGACAACAAAGATGGTGAATTGACCGACAACACTGATTTTACCGACTTCGGCAAGCATTATAATGGCGCATTCTGCATAAAAAATGGCGCTTACAAATTGACAGTTGACCTCAACACCAAGACCGTCAAGGCTGTCTATCTCACATCGTCGGGCGTTGAGCAGGTAGGTGCAGAGGCAGCAGGCGTAATTGCAGCCGACGGACAAATCCGCATTGTCGGCGACGCAGCGACAGTGTCGGTCTACAACGCAGCCGGTCAGGCAGTGGCAATCAACTCAGCAGAGCGCACGTTTGCAGTGGCACGTGGCATGTATGTAGTGGTTGTCGATGGCAAAGCAACAAAGGTTATCGTTAGATAGTTAAAACAACCTGATTATAGAAATTCGGCGTCGTGGGTAAGTTTATCCACGGCGCCGATTCGTGCTATAAAACGTTAAAAGGGACACGGCATTGGGGGAAAATTGCTAACTTCGCAAAAATTAGCAAGATTGTGGACGTATTGTTGACTATACTCGGCGTGATGCTGCTTGGCTTGGGGCTTTACCTATGTGTCAGGCCTTATGTGCCGTCGGTGCTTGCCTCCTATGGCGGACTGTGGTTGCTGCAGTGGGGCGGACTGATGGAGGTGCCCACCGTCACGCTTTCTTATTGGGGCGTGATGGTTGTGATTGTGGTTACCATCAACTCCATGCAGCAGCCGGCGCTCACCAAAGCCACCCAGGGGCTGCCGCAGATGCTGATAACGTCGGTTGCCGGCATGCTTCTCGGGCTGATGATGGGCTACTATGCCTCGATGGTGATAGGCGCGGCTGTAGGCGCGGTTGCCGGCGGAGTGTTTTTCGCCCGTACACCCAAAGGCGCGGCATTGCGTTTCCCGTCGAAGCGTTTTTTGCAGTATGTCTGTGCCAAGGGCTTTCCCACGGTGATAAGTGTGTCGCTTACGGGCATCGCCATAATGGTTGCTGTGGCAGCCTACAATATGTCGCATTAAAGAAATATTTTTAACGAAGATGAGAAAGTTATTAGCGGTTATAATGCTGTTTGCCGGGCTGTGGGTTTGGGCAGGCGCAGTGCCCGAAAAGGGCAGGAAAGACACCAAGTTCCGTCCAATCGACGTGAATATGGACTCGATACGCGTCAATATCCAGAATCCGCGCTCAAACTACTACTACAAGCGGTTGTGGCGCAAGTATCAGAGCAACGACACCAACATGTCGCTCAAGGAATATCGCCATCTGTATCTCGGATATGTGTTTTCGGAGGACTATGATCCCTATCGCCAGTCGGAATTTTCAAAAAAGATACAGCCTCTCTACTATAAGAAGCACCACACTCCGGCGGAGTGCGATACGATAATCAAATATGCGGAGCTCTCGCTCGCCGACGATCCGTTTGACTTGAAGCAGATGGAGTATTACATCTATGTGCTCAAGGAGCGTCAGAAATACACCCGTGCGGCAATCATGCAGTCGCGTCTCAACAATCTTATCAAGGCAATCATGTCGACCGGCACAGGCACTAAGGAGAAGCCGTGGGTGGTGATCAGCCCGGTGCATGAGTATGTGATTACCAACGGCTTGAACTTCAAGGCGGCGGAACATCTGGAGTATGAGGGCGACATTGACTATATCAAGTTTGAGAATCCTAAAAGCGGCGGACCCGAGGGCTTTTGGTTTGATGTGTCAAACATCCTGAGGGTGCGTCAGCAGAAATTCGGCGACGAGTGATGGGCGAGGCGGCAATCAACAGATTCATCAACAGCCGTGTGCTCACGTGGCTCACAGCCGTTGTGGGCATCGTGGCGGCATACGCTATGCTGCTTTTCTTCGGCACGCCCTCCGTGCCGCCGGTTGAAGGCTTGTTTGGCGGCGGACTCGACCACCTGCTGCCGTCGGGCATATTGTCGTGGGCGGTGAATATGGTGGTGGTGTTTGTGGCGGCCGTGATGCTCAACTGGCTCAACAAGACCTACGTGTTTATCCGCGAGCACACGATGATGTTTGTCACCGTGTTTCTCTGCGCCACGCTGTCGAACCCCGTGGTGTCTACGTCGCTCGGCACGCCCACGCTGCTCGCGCTCGCGCTTGTGGTGTGCACATACGTGATGTTTGGCACGTTTCAGCAGCGCGACAGCCAGAGCGTGGCGTTTCTCATCACGATGATTCTTACGGTCTGCGCCATGCAGAGTTTTGTGTTCGCGCTTTATATACCAGTGTTTATCGTGGGATTTTTCCAGATGCGCATCTTCACGCTGCGCACGCTGCTCGCCGTGCTTGTGGGCATCGTGGTGCCCGTGTGGACGGCCACGGCGTTTGGATGGATCGACCCGGCACAGGTGCGCCTGCCCGACCTGCTTGGCGGCATAGCCACGCTCCGCGGCGGAGTGGATGCTCCAGCCGATGTTTATGGTGGCTGTGGGCACGATATTCGGACTCTCCAACGCGTTGACGCTGATATCCTACCGCCAGCAACTGCGTGCCTACAACGGGTTTGTCAACGTGATGGCTGTAGCCACGGTGCTGTTTATGGTGGCAGACGTGAGCCATGCTGAAGCGTATGCGGTGGTGGCAAACATGCTTGCGGCGGTGCAGGTGGCGCATTTCTTCACCATCCGCAAGATGCCGAAGCTCTACATCGTGTTTTTCGCACTTATGGCTGTCTGCGTCGCCCTGTCGCCGGCGGTCATCTACAACCTGTTGAACTTATTGCAACTGATATGAGAATAATCGTTGAGGCAAACATCCCGTATATCAGGGGTTTGCTTGAAAAATTCGGTGATGTGGCATATTTGCCGGCATCTGGAATCACAGCCGATGCCGTGCGGTGTGCCGACGCACTTTTTGTGCGCACACGCACCCGCTGCGACGCGTCGCTGCTTGACGGCAGCAGCGTGAAGTTTGTAGCCACAGCCACCATCGGCACCGACCATATCGACCTTCAGTGGTGTCGCGGCGCGGGCATCGACGTGGCCAACGCCCCGGGATGCAATGCCCCAGCCGTGGCGCAGTATGTGCATGCCGTCATAGGCAGCCGCTTCGGAGGCGACGTGCGTGGCTTGACGCTCGGCGTGGTCGGTGTGGGACACGTGGGCGGCATCGTGGCGCGCTGGGGTGAGCGCCTCGGCATGCGCGTGCTGCGGTGCGATCCGCCGCGTCAGCGCCGTGAGGGAGGCGATTTTGTCGACCTCGCCACCGTGGCGCGCGAGGCAGACGTGATAACGTTCCACACACCGCTCACCCGCAGTGGCGCCGACGCCACATGGCACATCGCCGACAGCCGTTTCCTTGAAAGTCTCAGCCGCTGCCGTCTGCTCGTCAACAGCGCGCGCGGAGGCATCGTCGACGAGCAGGCGCTGCTCAAAGCCGTCGACGGCGGAGAGATGGCGGTGGCAATCGACTGCTGGGAGAACGAGCCGCGCATAAACCCCGTGCTGCTCGTGCGCGCCTTCGTGGCGACGCCTCACATCGCAGGATATTCGGCAGAAGGCAAGCAGCGCGCCACGGCGATGGCTCTCGAGGCATTTGAACGCCACTATGGCGTGGCGGTCGACGGCAAGCCCCACCCAGCCACTCCGCTGCTCGGCGCCGACGTAGACAGCGTCGACACGATTATGCGCTCCTACGACCCTCTCGCCGACACCCGGCGTCTGCGCGCCAATCTTGACGCTTTCGAGCGTCTGCGCAACGAATACCATCTCCGCGCCGAGGTGAGATAAGATTTATTTTGCAAAATATAGAATAATTATATATCTTTGCGGAAGATTGGGTGCATCACGTTGCACCACGAAAGATTAGATGATGAAGAAAGTGTCTTTACCGGCTGTCGTTGCCGGGCTTAACAAGGACATAGAGGCACTGCCTTCGATGCCGCGCGTATTGTAACGCCATCGGAGACTTTGCAGTTTTTTTGATTACCTCGGGAGGAATACGCCTTGCCGGGGAATACGTGTTTAAACAAGACAGAATGAGCGAGAACTGGTATGTGGTCCACACTCAGCCACGAGGCGAGAAGATGCTGAAGGCTTTGCTCGACAGAGAGCCGGCGGTTGCCGACACCTATCTGCCGATGCGACAGCAGTTTGCCATCGTCGGCGGACAGCGCGTGAGCCGTATGGCGCTGACCATGCCAGGACTCGTATTCGTGCGCGGCAACAAGAACCAGCTTGTGGCGCTGCTGCGCGAAAAGAGCGGCGCGTCGCGTCTGATGGTCGACTCGTCGCGCAAGGAGAAAGACGCCATGGTGGTGGCAGACAGCGAGATGACAGCCTTCCGCCTGTTCAACGACAACACCGCCGGGCAACTGATGATGCTCCGCTCCCCATTCTGCAACTTCACATCTGCCGACCGCATACGCATCATGAGCGGTCCGTTTGCCGGCTACGAAGGCTATATCCGCGAAATCGGCGGCGACAACAAACTGATTTTCAAGGTGGGATCGATGGCCATCGCATTGTCGAACGTGATGCGCTACGACGTGGCGGTGGTTGAAAACCATCACGCCTCGACCGAGACGAGCCTGCAGCTGCGCATTGCCGACAGCCTGCGCGCGCGTCTGGAGGAGGCAGGACACATCGACGACGCCTGCGACCGTTTGCGCGACATAATGACCGGTGCTGCCGGGATGCCCGCGGCGTTTACCGACGCCGACCGTGCCGACGCCCGCTCGCTGGCACAATTCTGCGCCTCCGACCGCAAACGCATCGACAGCATCGTGGGCAACGCTCCGCTGCGCCGCTTCCTTACGCCCACCGCCGAGACAGGCACGCTCATGCATAAAGGCTTCGTTGAACACCGGTTGCCAGCCGCGCTCGGCGACGACCGCTTCACAGCCCATGTGGCGGAACATCCCGACCACAGCACAGCCGCCTGCTGGGGCGAGTTTGCCACGGCGATATGCGCCCTTGCGCCATCGCAGCGCACAGCCCTCATCGACAAGTTGCAACGCTACGGACTGACGGCATTCGCCTCAGCCGTTGAAGGCAGCGGACATACACGCTTCGAAGGCGCGATGCTCACATCCGCCACCCTCGCTCCCGAGGCACTTGCCGCGGAGGGAGCGGCAATCATAGGCGAAATCCTCGCCTCCGTGCGCGCACGCCGTTGGCGCACACTCCTCTACGCCGTCTGTCTGCGATGACGGCAGCGTCCGCACGCGCGGACATTCCAAAAAATGACTTCTACTTTTAATTACACAATTCAATGAAAGCATGTTTTATGGGGTTGGGCTATATCGGCCTGCCCACAGCGATTATTGCCGCCAAGCATGGCGTGCAGGTAACGGGTGTTGACATCAACCCCAAAGTAGTGGAAATGACAAACCAGGGACACCTCCACATCGTGGAGCCGGGCATGGAAGAAATGCTGCAGGACGTGGTGCGCTCAGGCGCCCTCCACGCAAGTACCACCCCCGAGGTGAGCGACGCATACTTCATGGTGGTGCCTACGCCGTTCAAGGGCAACCACGAGCCCGACATCTCATACGTCGAGGCTGCCACACGCGCCGTCATCCCATTCCTTAAGGAAGGCGACCTCTACGTTATAGAGTCGACTTCGCCGGTGGGCACAACCGACAAGATGGCGAAGCTCATCTTCGAACTCCGCCCCGAGCTGCGCGGCAAAATCCATATAGCATACTGCCCTGAGCGTGTGCTGCCGGGTAACGTAATCTACGAACTGGTGCACAACGACCGCGTGATCGGCGGTATGGACGAGGCGTCGACCGACAAGGCAATCGCCTTCTACAGCCAATTCGTGCAAGGCACGCTCCACCGCACAAACTGCAAGACGGCAGAGATGTGCAAGCTTACAGAAAACTCCTCGCGCGACGTGCAGATTGCCTTCGCCAACGAGTTGTCGCTCATCTGCGACAAGGCGGGCATCAACGTGTGGGAGCTCATCGCTCTCGCCAACAAGCATCCGCGCGTCAACATCCTGCAGCCGGGATGCGGCGTGGGCGGACACTGCATCGCCGTCGACCCATACTTCCTCACAGCCGACTTCCCCGTTGAGAGCCAGTTGATTGCAAAAGCGCGCGAAATCAACAACTACAAGGCATTCTGGTGTGCCGAGAAAGTGGAGAACGCAATGCTCCGCTTCGAGCTCGAAAACCACCGCAAGCCAACAGTCGCAATGATGGGACTCGCGTTCAAGCCAAACATCGACGACCTCCGCGAATCGCCGGCGAAATACATCACAACAAAAGTGATGCAAAGCTGCAACAACGCCGACATCCTCGTTGTTGAGCCTAACGTGACGGAGCACAACGTGTTTAAGTTGACGGATTACCGCGAGGCATACGACCGCGCCGACATCGTAGTCTTCCTCACCGCCCACGACCCATTCAAGACGCTCCCCCGCCGCAACGACAAAATCATCCTCGACTTCTGCGGAATTTATAAGTAGATATGCTTGGTCATTGCCGCCGCAATAGGTGGCAATGACTTATTCAATTGTGTAAGAAATCTAAAGAGGGTATGCGAATATTGGAATTGATGGGGATGACCTCCACAAAATATGGAGGAATAGAGAAGTTTAATAAAACCCTTATTGATAAGGCGAAAACAGATGATTTTGTGTTTGTCTATGTCGAAAAGCCAAAATGTGATGATTATATAAACGACTTGACAACCGATAATTCGCAAATAAAAGTAATATCAAACAAGTCGATAGTCGGTTATTGTATTTCTGTGATTATTTTGATTCTCAGATTCCGTCCCCATATAATTCATTTCCATTTTGGAAATGAAAAATTGCTGCTTGCCCCTTTTGCGAAAATCTTTTTCCCATGGATTCGTCAAGTTGCCACATTCCATTCTGAGTGCATATTGCATTCCTGGAAAGCCAAGATCCTATATCGGTTGTTTTGCAAATGCCAAGCAAAGATTATTGCTGTCAGCAGAGGTGTCCAAAAAGAAATTGCGGCATTCTACGACAACAAAAAACTGGTTACATCTTATCTTGGCGTTAAATGTGATACTTCAAAAACAAAGGAAGAGTCAAGGCGAATACTTGGAATCCCAAAGGATTACATTGTCCTGACCACAATTGGCTTCGATGTCACAATAAAAGGCTTCGATTTACTTGTGGATGCAGTGGAATTGTTGATTAAGGAACAGTTGCCTTTGCCTGCATTTATTGTAAATGTCGTTGGTTTGGACAGTGCAAGGTCAGCGGAATTTTTGAAAGTTGTTAAAAGCAAAAAATTGGAATCATGTTTTATATCTATTGGAATTAGAAATGATATAGATACAATTTTGAGCGCATCCGATATCTATCTGCAGCCATCGCGTACAGAAGCAATCTCGTTGACAATAATGGAAGCGTTGCACCATGGACTCCCTGTAATTGCTACCAATGTGGGAGGAATACCAGAGGTAGTACTCGATGGCGAGAATGGTTTTTTAGTAAATCTGTGTGATATAAAAGATTTGTCAACGGCGATAGCAGACTTGCTCCAATCATCTGAAAAGCGAGAAATCTTTGGTGAAAACAGCAAGAAACATTCTTTGAATTTCAATGTCGTGAGAGGAGTAGATAATTTAATTAGGATTTATAAAAGATCTAAATAGGACAATAGGCTCTTGTATGTTTTTGCTACGACAAATTGGCGTGGTTGACACAAAGTTGCAAAATAAAGAAGAAAATCGTATGAACAGAGCAATGGTGAAACCTGGTGCGTAGTTGGTGCTATATGCTTTGAGAAGAAAAAATGGATAAAGTGGAGAAAGAAAAAAAAGTAGGGTTGTTAACATACCATGATGCTTGTAATTTTGGAGCAAATTTGCAAGCTCTGTCAACAATTGGTTATTTCAGAAACAAAGGAATTTCCATAGAGGTTATTAATTGGAGTCCGAATGATTTGCAAGATTATTATTCACGTATGGTTATTCCTAGTCAACGAAAAGAGCATAGTGAATTTGTAAATGCATTTCTTCCGATTTCCTCTGTGTGTAGGACTTCAGAAGATGTGGCAGACTTAATTATCGACAATGGATATACGGATGTGATAGTTGGTAGTGATGCTGTTTTTAGTTACAAACCAATTTTAAGTAGAATCCACCTTTCCAGAAGAACAGGTGTCGCAATGACGAAAGTAACAAAAGATCATCAGTTCCCAAATCCTTTTTGGGGAGATTTTAAAACAGTATGTCCAAATGTTAAGCTGTTTGCGATGTCTGCTTCTGCTCAATATCTGGATTTTGGGAGGTGTTTGCCATTTGAGAAGAAACGACTTAAGAGTGCACTTGAAAGGTTTGACTACATTTCGGTAAGAGATAGGTGGACTAAAAAAATAGTGGAGTCTTTTATAAATAAAGATGTTGACATATCACCAGACCCAGTTTTTGGTTTGGCAAAGAATATTAGATCCTTGAATCTTAGTTTGTCTTCTCGGTTTCGCCTTCCGGAAAATTAC
>OGOX01002568.1_pt1 | contig 10298 bp, 12 predicted proteins | sample 1552761 | NCBI WGS metagenome assembly OGOX01 (sample SAMEA2580212, study PRJEB22360) | human gut metagenome | biome: human gut; feature: human-associated habitat; material: faeces | place: Denmark | collected 2008/2010 | reverse complement strand
ATTGAAAAAATCCTGTACGCAGGAAAAAGCAAACGAGCTGTTTTTGTAAAAAAATACTGCCGGACTCAAGTGTCACCGACAGTTTTTTACATAAAACACATCAAAAAGCAGAACAAAATGTTGAAAGTGAAATGCTCCTTCCTAAATGACAAGTTTTTCTTCTTTCACCTGTCTGTTCAGAAGGGAGCATTTCACTTCATTTTCGTTCTGCTTTTTTTCTTTTACAGTTTTGCGCGGAAGAACGCACAGATTTCGTCCCACACTTCCTTCTGGAAGAAATGGAGATCTGCGTGGTCGGCATCCTCGATCGAAAGCAGTGTGACGTCACATCCCGCTTTTTCCAGTTCGTCGTGCAGTTCCTCTCCCTGTCCGAACGGAACAGTATGGTCATCCTCTCCGTGGATGATCAGAAACGGCGGTGCGGCTTTTGTCACGAAGCTGACCGGACAGCACGCGAGTGCTTCTTCCGGATGGAGCATCACGTTTTTGCCCATCAGAAGGGATTCCGGAGATGCCGCACACTGCTCCGGATCACTGTACTGGAATCCGCGGAAATCGGTCGGCGGGTACCACGGGCAGGCGGCCTGTACGGCACTGGAATATTCCAGATTTTCTCCCACATCATAAACGGGATCTGTCGCAAGCGCTGCCATGCAGGTCAGATAACCGCCCGCAGACTCTCCCATCACACCGATGCGGTCCGGATCAATGTTGAAGCGATCGGCATGTGCACGCAGATAACGAATTCCTGCTTTCACATCCTGCAGCGGTGCCGGAAATTTTGCCTCATTACTCGTGCGGTATTCTACCGATGCAACAACGAATCCCTGCTGTGCCAGTACGGACAGATAGGCAAGATGTGCCGAGCGGTCCATCTGGATCCAGGCCCCTCCGCAAATCCATACCACACACGGATATTTTCTGGTGTTATCCCGCGGGTAAATCAAATCCAGCTTCAAATCCTGCACCGTGTTTCCAAACCAGGCATCCGCCTGTGCAAATGTAATTCCTGTTGTGACGCAGAATTGTGGTTTTTCTGCTTCTACCTGAATTCTTCTTCTCATGTAATAAACCCCCATATTTCTGTTTTCCTGACCGTTCGTCGCAGCCTCCGGCCGGAAATCACCTTTTTTGTTTACTTCTCATCCATTGCCTTTTTGATCGCACCAAGCAGCTCCTCATACGTCTCATACGCCGGAATCTGCGGATAGTCGGCTTTAATTTTGTCGGTCGAGCGGAACAGAAATCCTGCTTTGCTTGCCTGAATCATGCCAAGGTCGTTGTAGGAATCACCGCTTGCGATCGTCTCAAATCCGATGGACTGCAGTGCTTTTACAGTCGTAAGCTTCGACTGCTCAACTCTCATCTTAAATCCTGTGATCTCTCCGTTCTCTGCCACTTCCAGAGTGTTACAGAAAAGTGTGGGCCATCCAAGCTTCTCCATCAGCGGAGTTGCAAACTGTGTAAAGGTATCACTAATCAGTATCACCTGGGAAAAAGATCTCAGCTCATCCAGAAACTCCTTTGCTCCAGCGGGTCGATCTTTTCAATCGTAGCCTGAATTTCTTTCAGTCCAAGGCCGTGCTCTTTTAAGATTCCAAGTCTCCATCTCATCAGTTTATCGTAATCCGGCTCGTCGCGTGTCGTTTTTTTGAGCTCCGGGATTCCGCTTGCCTCCGCAAACGCGATCCAGATCTCCGGTACCAGTACTCCTTCTACATCCAGACATGTAATATACATTGTTATGATCCCCTTTCCTGCGCTGCCCGCCTTGTTTGCCGACGGGTTTTTTGTTTTTTTCACAGCATCACTTTACCACACTATATCATAGAATCCATATCACTGCAAATTAAAATCACGTTTTATTTTTCTTATACGTATATATCTCTTCTAAAATTACATTCTTTTTACAAAATCGTTGTTTTTTACAAATTCATATATTTATTTATATGTTTTTTGACTATTGATTTGTTTTTCATATATTTATATAATAATTACAAGTATTTTTATTAATTTTCTATTTTATCATCCATATTAACGAACGAATTTACTTTTCAGATAGTGCACTAATCTAAGGATAAATAAAAAACAAAACCCATCCAACAATACTTATGAACGGAGACCACTCATCATGAAAAAATTAAAAACATGTCTTGCATTTTTTATTTGTTGTATTCTGTCCTTAAATATGGGAATTTGCAATGTAAAGGCAGATAATAATGTTGTTTTATCCAACAAAGCATACCTATTAAAAACCGGAATGCCACAAAAGGAAATAGAAAAGCTGGATGATGACGTCATGCAGTTCATTGTGGATGACTTAAAAAGTGGAGGTAAACATTTTGAATATATTAATTCAAAAAAACTTTTAAATCCGGCATCAACTGAATAAAGCCATAAATAAGAGGTAACTCATTATGAAAAAAATCAAATTTTTATTTTTCACCCTGTTATTCTGTTTTTCTGTTCCAGTCAAAGCAGACACTGCATTCGAAAATGACGATACGGTATTGTGCTCTTTCTTAAAAGAAAACGTACCGGAAAATGCTTCGCCAATAGAATCCAGTTTAGAAAACGAGTATCGAAAAACTTCTTCCAAACCTATCGATTTCTATTTTTTTAAACGATCTGAAAAGACAAAAAGTTTCCAAGATCTGTATGCCGCAAATGTACTCACCTATCAGGAAAAATCAGATCGTTCTTTGTTATATCAGACAGTTTTCGATTTTCAAAATATAACCCAGGTAAGAACTGCGAAAGAAGACTTTATCCGTCTGGAGACAGATCCACTGATGTATCTTTTTGAATTAGAAAAAGCAGAATTGTGGACTCGGAACAGCACGGAAGAACCCTGGACGCTGGAACGGAAAATCACAACGCCTGGAAATCCAGATTTTTATCTTCCTTATAGCCAGTTTTCTTCTGATAAAAAATATTTTCGAATTCTGGCATCTTTTTCCTGGAGCCCGAGCCCTGCTGAGGAAAGCGAAGTTTCTTCGCCAGAATATCATTGCATTTATACCTCTGTGTATCCGGTATATCAGATTCCGGTGAAAGTACTCGTTTTGATATGCGGAGGCGCAGCTTTCTTCTTTCTCTACCGGAGACACAAAAAAAATCATATCTCCCAAAAAGATGTTCCGTAAGCTACGCCTTTTCAACATGTTTTCGTCACTGTTCAGAGCCAACTTCCAAAATGCTACGCATCTCATCGGTGTGGCTTTATCTGCTTTTCATCGCATCCCGAATCCGCTCCAGTGCCTCGGTCAGGGTTGCGCGCGGGCAGGCGATGTTGATCCGCTGGAAACCGCGTCCGCAGTCTCCGAAGATCTTTCCGCTGTCCAGCCAGAGTTTTGCTTTGTTGATCATCAGATCCTCCAGTTCATCGACGGAAAGCCCCGTCTTGCGGAAATCGAGCCATACGAGATATGTTCCCTCCAGGTCGATCATCTTCACGCCCGGAAGCTGCTCCTCCACATACTGCCTTGTAAATTCTGCATTTGCCTTCACATAGGAAAGCATTGCCTCATACCACTCCTCGCCCTTATTATATGCCGTCTCGCATGCCACCAGACCCATCACACCAAGCTGGCTCGTTCCGGCTGCATCGAGCTGTTTCCGGAATTTCGCACGGAGTTCCGGGTTGGCGATAAAGATGTTTGACATCATCATACTTGCCAGATTGAATGTCTTACTCGGCGCGGTGCAGGTGATCGTGATGTCCTCGTACTCTTTTTTGATCGCAGTAAACACCTGATGCTCGCCTTTAAAAATGAAATCTCCATGGATCTCATCACTTACAACGGTCACGCCATACTGCACGCAGAGATCGCCGATCGCCGTCAGCTCCTCTTTCGTCCAGACTCTTCCGACCGGGTTGTGCGGATTGCAGAGGAAAAAGAGCTTCACGTTTTCAGCTTTCAGCCTCTCCTCGAAATCCGCCACATCCATGTGATAGCAGTTATCATCGCCGAGCACCAGCGTGCTGCTGACAACTCTTCTGCCGTTATCCGCAATGACTTCCGAAAATGGATAGTAAACCGGTGACTGGATCAGCACGGCATCCCCAGGCGCGGTGTAAGCTTTGACTGCCATCGCAAGTGCAAATACAACGCCTGGCGTTTTGATCAGCCATTCTTCTTTCGGCTCCCAGTTGTGATGGCGTTTCATCCATCCCGCAACGGCCTCAAAATACGGAGTCTGCGCATCGCTGTAGCACACCGTAGCCGTAAACCGGATGGGCGGCGCGCTTCTGTACAGCCTCCACGATGCAGGGGGCGCAGGCGAAGTCCATGTCCGCCACCCACAGCGGCAGCACGTCGGCTGGCATACCGCGTTTTACTGCGAAGTCATATTTTAAACAGTCTGTATTTTTTCGGTTGATGATTCTGTCAAAATCAAGATTTCTTTCCGTCATTTTTCTCTTCCTCAATTTCTGCAAAAACCTTCTCAAGCTCGTCGATCAGGTCCTCGATACTTTCAATTCCAACGGAGAAGCGGAGGGTGCTCTCCGTAATTCCGTTCCGCTCACGGATTTCCTTCGGCACATCGGCATGTGTCTGCGTCGTCGGATACGTAACGAGTGTCTCCACGCCGCCGAGGCTCTCTGCGAAACGGATCATTCTTACCTTCTCCAGAATGGCAAGGGCAAACTCTTTGCTCTCGAGCTGGATTGTCAGCATGGCACCGAAGCCTCTTGCCTGTTTTTTCATAATCTCATGGCCCGGATGATCCGGCAGTCCCGGATAGATTACTTTCGTAACCGCCTTCTGTTTCTGCAGCCATTCAGCAATCTGTTCTGCATTCTCCTGAGATCTTTCCATGCGGATGCCTAAAGTTTTCATGCCGCGCAGTACCAGCCAGCAGTCAAACGGAGCAAGGCCTGCACCTGTTGTCTTGATCAGGAAACGCAGTTTTTCCTGAATATCTTCGCGGTTCGTCACGATAAAGCCTGCCAGTGTATCGTTGTGGCCACTCAGGTATTTCGTGCCGCTGTGAATCACAACGTCCGCACCGAGATCGAGCGGATTCTGAAAATACGGGGACATAAAGGTGTTGTCCACAATCAGAATCAGGTTGTGGCGTTTTGCAATATCCGCCATCTTTCGGATGTCGGTTACGTTCATCATCGGGTTCGTCGGAGTTTCAATGTAGATTGCTTTTGTATTTTCTTTCACATAGCTCTCCACGTCATCACGGCAGCAGTCGATGCTGGAAAACTCGACGCCATTTTTCTCGTTGACGTTGTGGAACAGACGAATGCTGCCGCCGTACAGATCGGAGTCCGCAATGATGTGGTCGCCCTGACGGAACATTTCCATCAGAAGAGAGATCGCTGCCATGCCGGAGCTTAATGCAAACGCATCAATTCCGTTTTCCAGTGCAGCCACCATCTTCTCCAGATGCTCTCTGGTCGGGTTCTGCAGTCTGCTGTAATCAAATCCGGTGCTCTGTCCTACGCCCGGATGCGCATACGTTGCGGTCTGATAAATCGGGTAGCTGAGTGCGCCGTAGTGGCTACACTGTCCCTCGTCCTCTTCTAAATGGATACATTTTGTGTCAATTCCTCTTGCCATATGAATAATCTCCTGTTATTTCGTAATTTTTCTTTCTATACTAATCTGATAGGTTTTATAACATAACCTATCATAACAGAAAATGCGGCGTTTGTATATTCCCTTTTTTCTTTGACTTGTTATAAGTTTTTCCTATAACTATCGTAAAAAAACGCCCGCCAGAAGATTTTTTCTCCCGGCGGCCGCCTCTTGCATCCATATTTTAAATAAGTTCCGCACAGATCGGATAATGATCAGAAAGGCACACACCGTCCTTCTGCTCCGTCCATTTTTCCACCTTTTTCAGTTCCCAGTCCCCTTTGAGAATGATGTAGTCAATCGAGCACTGCGGATCATTCGGATCATCGCGATGATAGTTGTGGAAGGTAATGCCGATTCCTTCCGTCGCATTCACAAGACCGGCAGGGTCCCTCGGCGGTTTCATCTCTTCGCTGTCCGGCTCGGCATTGAAGTCGCCGCTGAGAATCACCGGCACATCGGCAAATGCTTTCTCTGCTCTCAGATGTGCGAGAATCTGCTCCAGGCCAAGCTTTCTCGCCCCGGCGCACTCGTGATCCAGATGGGTGTTGATGACACGGAACACTTTTCCGGTCTCCATATCCTCAAATACCACATCCGTCGCAGTACGCGGGCACATACTCTGTACCGGATAGCGGGATCCCGGCACGTACGGTGTCGGTGACAGCCAGAAGGTTTCCAGGCTCACACTCTGAAAACGTTCTTTCCGATAGGCAATGATCATTGCCTCACCGGTCAGATCCTTTTCTCTTCCACATCCGGCAATGTAATATTCCGTCAGATTTTCCTTCAGCCAGGCAGCCACATGCGGCAGTACCTCCTGAAAACCGATGATATCCGGCTTTTCCTGTCTGATTTTTTCCAGAATCAGCGGTCTGCGGTAGATAAAATTATTGGCTCCATCCTGGCCAAAATCACAGCGAATATTAAATGTTACAAATTTCATGGTAAAACCCTCCTTTTATTTGTTTTCCTAACCCTTATTTTTGCTGGAAAGCGCTGTGCTTTCTTTTCTTTTTCTTCGTATTCACACGGCGCAGACACGCATAGCGCAGCTTCAGCCGCATTTTCCAGCTGCAGCCCGGTACCGGCTCCATCAGCTTTTCCAGAAAATGGTTCAGCGTACGTTCCTCATAAGGAGACAGCAGAATCTCACCGTAGATATGTTTCTCGATCAGATGGCAGACACGCGTATATTCGCCTGGCTCGATCGCCGGAAATCTGCGGGCGAGTTCTGCATCGGTTGCTGCTGTTTCCCAGCCAAGACCGGCATCTATGCCCCACAGACAAAGATACTGGTAAATTCTTGCTTCCGTTCTCCGGATCCGCCTGCCCGGCCGCTCCTTCTGCTGTTTCTTTGCCGCCGGTCCAAGGCAGATGATCCGCGCCGCCTCCGCCGCAATCACAAGCAGCGTCAGCAGAATCAGAAGCACGCCAAGCAGCCCGAGAAGAAACAGCGAAACACTGCGCAGTACCGGAAGAACGGCTTCGCCTGCCTTGCTCTTTCGGTTTTCCACACCGGTAATCTGCTCCGCCGACAGCGAATTGTTCTCCAGCACCACATTCTTCTGTACAGAATCTGGACTTCCGACCATTTTCTGAAGAGATGCAACATTATACAGGAACCGTTTGTTTTTTAGGTATTTTCTTTCACTTGTTTTTCTGTTGCTCCTTCCTCCATTTTTTGCTCTGCCTTAAATTCTAAAGACCATCCCAGAAAAACGCAAGTATTTTTAGTACTCCAGATACGCCCCTTTCATCGGGCTTGCTGCGTGGAGGCTGAAAAGACGGAGTACGCCTTTTTTGTATTTCGGCTCGCGCGGTTTCCAGTTTTGGCGGCGTTCTTTTAAGATCGCATCGATTTCTTCCATGGACTTGCGCTCACCGGCGATTCCGATGATGTTAAGTTTTCGTTCCTTCACATCAATCTCAATCAAATCCCCTTCCTCGACGAGTGCGATCGGGCCGCCGTCTACAGCTTCGGGACTGCAGTGGCCGATAACCGGGCCGGTGGAGGCGCCGGAAAAACGGCCGTCGGTGATAAGCGCGATGCTCTTTCCAAGCTCTTTGTCGCTGCTGATTGCCTCGGAAGTATAGAACATCTCCGGCATACCGCTGCCTTTCGGACCTTCGTAGCGGATGAAGACGGCGTCGCCTTTCTGTACTTTATGTTTCAGCACGGCATCGAGGCACTCCTCCTCGCTGTCGAACGGTCGGGCACGGAGGACGGCGTGGAACATTTCTTTCGGGCAGGCCGTGTGTTTGATGACGGCTCCCTCCGGCGCAAGGTTTCCGCGCAGAACAGCGATGCTGCCGTCCGTTCCGATCGCCTTGTCATACGGGCGGATAATATCTTCTTTTGTAATCGAAGTTCCATACCGCTCATTGAATTTTGCGAGCCATCCGCTGCACTTCTCATAAAATCCATTTTCACGAAGTTCCGCCAGATTTTCTCCGAGCGTCTTTCCAGTCACCGTCATCACATTGAGATGCAGATGATCTTTGATTTCTTCCATAATTGCCGGAACGCCGCCCGCATAATAGAAGCACTCTGCCGGCCATCTTCCTGCCGGGCGGACATCGAGCAGATACCGCGCATTGCGGTGCAGACGATCGAATGTGTCGCCGGTGATCTCGATGCCCAACTCATGCGCAATGGCCGGGATGTGCAGCAGGCAGTTTGTGCTTCCCGAAATTGCCGCGTGGACAAGAATCGCATTCTCAAAACTCTCTTTCGTCACAAGATCGCTTGGCCGCATATGCTCCATCTGTGCCAGTTTTACCGCCTGGCGGCCTGCCTCCCGTGCATATGCCAGAAGATCCGGGCTTGTCGCCGGCATCAGAGCGCTTCCAGGCAGGGCAAGGCCGAGTGCCTCCGCCATGATCTGCATCGTGGATGCCGTTCCGATAAACGAACAGGCACCGCAGCTCGGGCAGGCATTGCATTTCGCCCAGTCGAGCTTCTCCTCGTCGATCTCACCGCGCTCAAATTTTGCGCTGTACATGCCAAGCTGCTCCAGTGTCAGCATCTCCGGTCCCGCATTCATCGTTCCGCCCGGCACAACAACCGCCGGAATATCGACACGCGCAAGGCCGATCAGATTGCCCGGCATACCCTTGTCGCAGCTCGACAGATAGACGCCGCCGTCAAACGGTGTCGCATTCGCGTGGATCTCGATCATATTGGCGATCATCTCGCGGCTCGCAAGACTGTAGTTGATGCCGTCCGTTCCCTGGCTCTCGCCGTCACAGATGTCGGTGCAGAAATACCGCGCCCCGAAGCCCCCCGCTTCCGCAACGCCTTTCCGCACTTCCTCGACCAGCAGATTTAAGTGGCCGCTTCCCGGGTGGCTGTCCCCGTACGTACTCTCCACCATAATCTGCGGTTTTTCAAGATCCTCTTTTTTCCATCCTGTTCCAATCCGGAGCGGATCTATCTCCGGTGCAAGTTTCCGCATTTCCTGACTCTTCAGCATTTCCTTCTCCTCCCGCTGTTTTTTAGGTATTAAAAATACTCTTTCTGCTTTTCACTATAGCAATCCCTGTATTTGATTGCAAGACAAAAAAGCTGCAGTCTGCAGGGATTCCCCACAGACCGCAGCCGCTCTGAACAGCTCACAGATTTCTCTGTTTTCTGTTTGCCTGCTTCCGCAGATAATTTCCAATGCTTGTAAAACTAAGCAGCGTCACAATCAGAAAAACACCCGGGATCAGAATGATCCACCATGCCTTTGTCATCAGCGCTTTTTCCGAAAGTGACAGCATGCTGCCCCAGGAAATCACCTCCAGCGGAAGACCGATTCCCATAAAACTCAGTGTGGATTCTGCTACAATCGCACTTCGGATGTTCATAACCACCATAAACATAATAGACGAAAAAAAGTTCGGTGCCAGATGGTGCCATAAAATATAGAAAAAACTGCCTCCCATACAGCGCGACGCAATCACGTATTCACTGTTCCGGATCTGCCGTACTTCGGTCCGCACAACCTTTGCAATGCTTGTCCAGCTTGTCATTCCGATCACGGCAGAAATCGTAATCACATTGGATTTTCCCGCAGCGGCCAGAAGAAAAATGACAAGAAGAAGATTCGGCACCGACAAAAAGATCTCGGTCAGCCGCATCAGAAGCGCGTCCAGCCACGCCGGTGCACATCCGCTGACTGCGCCGAAGAGAACGGCAATCACAGTGGAAATCAGCGTAGAAAGCAGACCGATCGCCAGCGATATTCTGCCGCCGTACCAGATCATCGAGAAAATATCTCTTCCCATCGTATCGGTTCCAAACAGAAATTCCCGGCACGGCATGACGGAACAGTTTTTCAGATCCATATACGAGGGATCCTTCGTCATAATCTGCCCACAGAAAAGGCAGCCCAGCACAAGAAGACCCAGAAAAAGCTCTGCTGCCACCGGCCGGTCCTGATACCATTTTTTCTTTTTTTCTGCTTCTGTTTTTTCTGCAGGCCTCTCTCCTGCAAATTGAAATAATTGTGTTTTTTCTGTCACAGCATCATTACCTCCGATGTTTCTGCCGCTTCTTTCTCCCGCATCCGCGGATCAATTCTCTCGTTGATGATCTGTGCCGCCATATTGCACAGAATCACAACGATTCCGGACATCAGGCAAAGCAGCATCAGAAGATTGTAATCTTTGTACCGTGCACTCTCATACGCCAGCGTTCCGATACCGGGATACGAGAAA
>OGOX01002565.1_pt1 | contig 10304 bp, 9 predicted proteins | sample 1552761 | NCBI WGS metagenome assembly OGOX01 (sample SAMEA2580212, study PRJEB22360) | human gut metagenome | biome: human gut; feature: human-associated habitat; material: faeces | place: Denmark | collected 2008/2010 | reverse complement strand
TGGCCTTGTAGCCCTCGGAGGTGGCGATGATCTCGCCATTGCGGGCCTTGAGGCGGAAGCGGAACTCACCGGCTTTATCGGTGTAAACCTCAAACTTGGGGTTGGTGACGGTCTCGAAGCCCTCAACGGTCTGGTCTTCCAGCTTGGCTTCTACGGCATTTTTACGCACGCTCTCGATGCCCTTTTTGCAGGCGGCATCGCCGGAATATGCCTCGGAGGTGGCAATGACTTCGCCGTTGCCGGCTTTCAGGTCGAACTTAACGCCGCCGTTTTTGGTTTCCTTCATAACAAACTTGCCCATGTGACAGACCTCCTAAAAGAAGTTTCTTGGTACTTCTATGTTACATTGTTTTGGGTAGGAATGCAAGCAAATGAGCGAAATTCGCCGGGAAAAGGTTTTCTTTTGGGCAGAATCGTGGTAAAATAGATACGGAATTCACAGCGAAAAGGAGTGACTGACCATGCAGATGGTGGAGATAAACAGCAAAAATGTGGATAGCATCACCCGGGAGGGCAAGACCTACCTGTACTTTACGGCGGGGTTCAGCCCCTTTGCGGCGGCCATGGAGCCGGTCTATCAGAAATTTTTGATGGAGGCGGAGCAATACGATGTGAAGGTGTGCCGCATCAATGTGACCGATGATATCGCGCTGGGGGAGCGCTTCCATGTGAAGGACCTGCCCACTATGCTGGTGTTCCGCGATGGAATGCGGGTGCACACCACCGAGGGTATTGTGCTGCCGGAGCATTACACCAATTTACTGAAGTTTTATTGAGAAGAAAGAAAGCCTGCCGCTTGGCGGGCTTTTTTAATAACCCGAAAGATGGGGACAGTGGGAAGGTGGGCGCGCCGCAGCGGGGAGGGCTGCCCGTCAGGGTCAGCACGACAAAAGCGGAGGGCGCGCCCGCCTTCCTGCCCGGCCTGCGGAGGCGTGGGTACCGGGCGGGGGAAATACAGCAGATACCAGAAAAACAGCGAATACAGGAGGTTCCGCTAGATGACGGAAAAACAGATAGGAGGGAACGGCATGGCCAAACGGCAGCCAACAGTACTGCGCGTACCGGAAAACGGGGCAGGGGATCCCTTTTTTGGGCGGCAGGGCAATTGGTTCGAGGTTATTTTTGAATCTTCCTACGATGGCTTTTACATCACCGATGGCAACGCCATCACCCTGACCCTGAATAAAAGCTACGAGACCATCAGCGGCCTGCGCAAGGAGGAGATGGTGGGCCGCAGCATGGCGGAGCTGGTGGCCAGCCGGGTCATTTCGGCTTCCGGCACATTGCTGGCGCTGGAACGCCGGGAATCGGTGACGATGGAGCAGCAGTTCAAAACCGGCAAGCGGGCCATCATCACCAGCACCCCGGTTTTCGATTCCGAAAGCAACATCGTCATGGTGGTTACCAATGTCCGGGATGTTACCGAGCTGTACTCCCTGAAGGAGCAGCTGGAGCAGAGCGAGGAGCGCAACCGGCTCTATTCCGCCGAGCTGGAGGCTGCCCGCAGCCGCCAGGACCGCAATCCATCCAGCCTTATTTTCCACGATAAGAGCATGCAGAATGTCATTAGCCTGCTGAACCGCGCCGCCCAGATGGAGGTGCCGGTGCTGCTGCAGGGTGAGGTGGGCGTGGGCAAGGGCGCCCTTTCGGAGTACATCTACAGCAAAAGCAAGCGACGCAAGGAACACTTTATCACCATACCCTGTGCCTCCCTGCCGGATGACACCATGGTGGCCGAGCTGTTCGGGCTGGGACCGGGGGTCTCACCGGAATACCCACAGGGCAAGACCGGCCTGCTGGAGCAGGCCAACCGCGGGGTGGTCTTTCTGGATGAGGTGGAGCAGCTGAACCACGAAAGCCAGACCCGGCTGCTTTCGGCCATCAAGCGGCGGCAGGTAAAGCCGCTGGGCTACGGCGCCGATAAGCCCTGTGACCTGAGAATTATCGCTTCCACCAGTGCTGACCTGCTGGCCCTGGTGCGGGAAAAGAAGTTCCGGGAGGACCTGTACTATGCCCTGAGCGTGCTGCCCATCAATGTACCGCCGCTGCGGGAGCGCCGGGAGGATATTCCCTACATTGTGACGGCCTATGCCGCCGAAATGAACAAGAAATATCACCAGAAAAAGCGCTTCGCCCCGGAGACCATCATCTGCATGCAGAGCTACAACTGGCCCGGCAATATCCGGGAGCTGCACAATGTGGTGGAGCGCATGATGATTATTTCCAAGAACAATGTCATCCAGCCGGAGGAGCTGCCCATCACCGATAACATCACCATCAGCCAGAAGGATAGCGAAGAGTACTTTGAGCAGGTGAACCTGCACAGGCTGGTGGAGCAGCTGGAGATCAGCTACATCCGGCGGGCGTACAGCCGCTACGGCAATGTAAGGGACGCCGCCCGCAGCCTGGGCATGGATGCTTCCACCTTTGTGCGCAAGCGCAAAAAGATAGAGCAGGGGAGGGAATAGTTGCAAAAACGCAATGATGCGCAAAAATGCAACACCTCTTGATTTGTTCAAAATTTTTTAACGAATAGTCAGAAAAGCAAGGAATCAAGCGGAAAAACGGAACAAAATTTTTTGAAAATCGGGAGTGACTGTTGCAGATGCGCAACACGAACTCCCGATTTTTCCGCAAAAAATGCAAAAAATGTAGCAAAAACACCCAAAACCGCAAATATGCCAAAAATAAAAGTGAACAAAGGAATTCTCCTCAAAAATACACCCCTGCCAAACTTGCTCCGGGGCGGTTTACAAGCCGAAATTGGCTGGATATAATCGAAAATGAAAGCGGGTGGCCGCTGTGCCGCGCCCCTGGAGAAAGGCCCGCTTTACTGTGAAACAGCCGGATGGCAGCCGCCTGATTGGGACAGGGGAGCAGCCCGCCGGCAGAGGAGTTACCACAAAAAACTGTGACGAGGAGGAAACTTCACATGACCGAAATGACCGAAACCAAAAAAGTGGAGGTACCGGAAGGCTTTATGACCGGTAAGTTCCCGCTGAAAAAGCGCGCTTACGGTGAAGAGCAGCCCGGTATCAAAGTAGGCCCCTTCAAGATCCGTCTCCCCCTGATCCACCACGAGTGGTCCTGGACCGAGATGGCCGCCGCCATGTTCCTGGGCGTTGCCTGTCTGGGCGCTGGTGTTACCACCACCATGACCACCTTTGGTCTGGATGACCCCGCGAATATCGCTGCCCTCGGCTTTGATGAGAACGGCGTATTCCTGATGGCCCTGACCTTCGGTGTTCTGAACGCGATCTGCTACTACCTGCCCTCTCTGCTGGGCGACCCCGTAGTTCCCGGCTGGATCACCCCCGCGCTGCCCCTGACCCTGAAGTTCCTGCAGCAGTGGGACCTGCCCAACTACGCCACCGGACAAGTAGACCGTATTTACGCGATGATAGCCCTGCAGATGCTGGTTGCTCTCAGCTTCCTCATCATGGGTGCTACGGGTATCGGCCGTAAGCTGGTAGATGCCGTACCCATGGGCATCAAGGCCGGTATTGTATTGGGCGCCGGCGTAACGGCAGCGGTAAATGTATTCTCCGCCCGTATGCCCAAGGCCCCCTGGACCGTTGCCATCGCTGTACTGATGTCCTACTTCTTCCTGTTTAACCCCACCTTTGCCCGCAAGGCGACCAAGAGCCGCTTCTGGAATGTAGTGCGTAACCAGGGCGTAGTACCTGCCCAGCTGTTCGCCATCATTCTGGCTCCCGTGCTGCTGCACGAGATCCCGCTGCCTCAGATCCAGTGGGGCTTTACCCCCCTGAGCTTCGGCTATGTTCTGGAGCACTTCACCATCTTTGGTCTGGGCTTCCCGGCCTGGAGCTTCTTCCTGGCGGCGATCCCCTCCGCGCTGGCGACCTACATCATCGCCTTCTCCGACTTTGTACTGGCGAAGGAAGTTGTTGCCGAGGCAACCTCTTACCGTCCTGATGAGAAGGTTATCTTCGATGCCAGCCGTTCCAATCTGGTCAGCTTCCTGCGTAACACCATCATGTCCCTCTTTGCTCCCTGGGTCCCCATGTGCGGCCCGCTGTGGGCTTCCGGTCTTTTGACCATCACCGAGCGCTATAAGAGAGGCTACAAGACCATGCACACCTACTGGGACGGCGTATGTACCTTCCGTGCCGCCACCGTCATCGCGGTTCTCATTCTGCCGCTGGTCACCCTCATTAAGCCCGCGTTTGCCATCTTCTTCGGCATCACCATGGGTGTTCAGGCCTTCGCCTGCGGCAACATCGGTATCCGTATGTGCACCACCGCCAATGACCGCGGCGTTGCCTGCGTTATCGCCGGTGCTCTGACCTACTTCACCCCCGGCTGGGCTCTGCTCGTCGGTATCATCGTCTGGGTTGTCGTTGATGGCTCCGAGGCTGTGATCAACCTGAAGAACCGCAAGAAGACCCCCGGTGAGCCCACTCCCGAGGAGCTGGTTTTCAAGGCTGAGGACAAAAAAGGCTGCTGCTGATCATTAAAGAAATTACCCCGCAAGGAAAAATGCCCCACCCGCGGGAGATGAGATAGCCCACTGCGGCGCGCACTCATCTCCCGGCGGGCAAGGGAAAGATGGAACTGATGATCCCAAGGTCAGTTCCATCTTTTCCGCGAAAGCGCGCCGCCCCAAAGAGAAAAGAAAAGGGAGGTAAACCGCCATGAAAATGCTTTCTATTAAACCGACCATCTATAAGTTTAAGACCGCTGAAGAATTCGCTGCGGAATTCAAAATCGGCGCGGGTGACCTGGTGATCACCAACGAATATATCTACCAGCCCTTCTTTGGCAAGCTGAACCTCGGCTGCGATGTGCTGTATCAGGAGAAATACGGCGCTGGCGAGCCCTCCGATGACATGGCAGAGGCCATGTATAAGGACATTAAAGGCGACCATAAGCGTGTTATCGCCATCGGCGGCGGTACCGTCATTGATATTTCCAAGCTTTTTGCACTGAAAACTGTTTCCCCCATCCTGGATCTCTACGATGGCAAGACCGAGATCGTGAAGGATAAGGAGCTGGTACTGGTGCCCACCACCTGCGGCACTGGCAGCGAAGTGACCAATATTGCCATCCTGGCGCTGAACAGCCGCGGCACCAAAAAGGGCCTGGCGGTGGATGAGATGTATGCCGACAGCGCCGTGCTGGTACCCGAACTGCTGAACGGCCTGCCCTTCCGCTTCTTCGCTACCAGCTCCATCGATGCCCTGATCCATGCCGTGGAATCCAGCCTTTCCCCCAAGGGCAACGAGATGACCCGGATGTTTGGCTACAAGGCCATTGATATGATCCTGCACGGCTACAAGAAGATCGCTGCGGACGGCCCCGAGGCCCGGATGCCGCTGCTGGAGGACTTCCTGATGGCCTCTCTGTACGCGGGCATTGCCTTTGGCAATGCGGGCTGCGCTGCCGTTCACGCCATGAGCTATCCCCTGGGTGCGACCTTCCATGTGGCGCACGGCGAGAGCAACTATGCCATGTTCACCGGCGTAATGAAGAATTACATGGAGATCCGCCGCGACGGCGAGATCGAGAGGCTCAATCAGTTCATCGCCGATATCCTGGGCTGCAAGGTAGAGGATGTTTATGAGGAGCTGGAGAAGCTGCTGAATAACCTCATCCAGAAGAAGGCCCTGCACGAGTACGGCATGAGCCGTGAGCAGATCGAGGAATTTGCGGACAGCGTAATAGCGAACCAGGGCCGCCTGATGGCCAATAACTTTGTGGAACTGGATCGTGACCGTTTGATCAAGATCTATACCGAGCTGTACTAATTGCACATAAACAGAGCCGACTAACGATGAATCCAAAGAAAGAAAGGAAGTAACGAAAATGGCACTGATGACAGGCGAACAGTATATCGAAAGCATTAAGAAGATCAAAATGGAGATCTATATGTTCGGTGAGAGATACAATAACCCCACCGAGAGCCCCATTCTGCGTCCTTCTCTCAACTCCGTCCGTATGACCTACGACCTGGCCCAGATGCCCGAGTATGAGGACCTGATGACCGTGGTTTCCCCCTACACCGGCACCCGCGTCAACCGCTTCACCCACATCCACCAGAGCACCGAGGACCTCATCAAGAAGGTAAAGATGCAGCGCCTGTGCGGCCAGAAGACCGCCGCCTGCTTCCAGCGTTGCGTGGGTATGGATGCCTTCAACGCCCTGTTCTCCACCACCTATGAGTGCGACAAGGCCCACGGCACCAACTATCACGAGAACTTTGTGAAGTTCATGAAGTATGCCGCCGAGGCCGACCTGACCGTTGACGGCGCCATGACCGACCCCAAGGGAGACCGTTCCCTGGCGCCCCATGCACAGGCAGATCCTGATATGTTCCTGCGTATTGTGGAGCGCCGCCCCGACGGTATCGTAGTCCGCGGCGCCAAGGCCCACCAGACCGGTATCTGTAACTCCCACGAGGTCATCGTAATGCCCACCCAGTCCATGGGTCCCGATGATAAGGACTATGCGGTTTCCTTTGCCGTACCGCTGGATACCCCCGGCCTGTTCATGATCATCGGCCGCCAGAGCTGCGACACCCGTAAGCTGGAAGGCACCACCCTGGATGTCGGCAACTCCGAGTTCGGCGGCGTGGAAGCCTTGACCATCTTTGACGATGTATTTGTTCCCAATGACCGTATCTTCCTGTGCGGCGAGCATGAATTTGCCGGGATGCTGGTGGAGCGCTTTGCCGGTTACCACCGCCAGAGCTACGGTGGCTGCAAGGTCGGCGTAGGCGATGTTCTGATCGGTGCTGCTGCGGTTGCCGCTGACTACAACGGCGCTGCCAAGGCCAGCCACATCAAGGATAAGCTCATCGAGATGACCCACCTGAATGAGACCCTGTACTGCTGCGGTATCGCCTGCTCCGCCGAGGGCCACAAGACCGAGAGCGGCAACTACATCATTGACCTGCTGCTGGCCAATGTCTGCAAGCAGAATGTGACCCGCTTCCCCTATGAGATCGTCCGCCTGGCCGAGGATATCGCCGGCGGTCTGATGGTCACCGCTCCCTCCGAGAAGGACCTGCGCGATGAGAAGATCGGTCCGTACATCGATAAGTACCTGCGCGGCGTGGCTACCGTCACCACCGAAAACCGCATGAAGATCCTGCGTCTCATCGAAAACCTGGCCCTGGGCACCGCGGCCGTTGGCTACCGCACCGAATCCATGCACGGCGCCGGTTCTCCCCAGGCTCAGCGCATCATGATAAGCCGCCAGGGCAACCTGAACGCCAAGAAGGAGCTGGCCAAGGCCATCGCCCATATTGAAGAATAACCTCCTCATAGAATAACCCCTTTATCTCCCCGCGGGGCAGGGCACAGGGCGCTGTGCCCCGGCTCTGCCCCGCCCCCTTTGCGGGGGAAAACCAAAGACCCAAGGAGAGATGCAACCATGCTGGAACGGATCGAACAGGTTCTGGATGAAAAAGTACGCCCCGCTCTGCGCACCCACGATGGCGACATAAAGGTGGTGCGGGTGGAGGACGGCGTTTTGTACTTCCGTATGCTGGGGCAATGCAGCAACTGTCCCTCCGCGGTGGTAACGGCCGAAGAACTGGTGGCGCCGCCTATTCTGGAGGCGATACCGGAGCTGCGGCAGGTGGTGCTGGATACCACCGTAAGCGATGAGCTGTGGCAGGACGCCATGGAGCTGCTGCGGCGGCGTCACGCCGGTGAAGCGTGAGAATAGGCATAAAGTACTGTGGGGGCTGCAACCCACGCTATGACCGGGTGGCCGCGGTAAAGGAGCTGCAACAGCGGCACCCCGAATGGAAGATAGAGCCCGCCGGAGAGGGCGGGCAGGAGTACATTCTGGTGGTGTGCGGCTGTACCGCCGTGTGCGCGGGCCATACCCAGCTGGAGGCCACCAAACACAAATTTGTCATTAACAGCAGGGAGCAGCTTGCGGCTGCCTGTGAAGCGATAATAAAAGAAAATGAGGTGTAACAATGGAGGACTGGAGAACTCTGTATCAACAGAAGCTGACCACAGCCGAGGAGGCAGTAAAGCATATCAAATCCGGCGACCGGGTAGTAGTGACCCACGCCACCGGCGAACCCATCCTGCTGACCGACGCCATGGTTGCGAACGCCGAGCAGTACGAGAATGTGGAAGTGGTGCACATGGTGGCCATGGGCAAGGCCGAATACTGCCTGCCCGAAAATTCCAAGCACTTCCGCCACAACAGCCTGTTCCTGGGCGGCAGCACCCGTAAGGCCATAGAGGAGGGCCGGGGTGACTTTACCCCTGTGTTCTTCAGCGAGATTCCGGAGCTGTTCCGCACCACGCTGCACCCCAATGTAGTGCTGCTGCACTTGAGCACCCCCGATGAGCACGGCTACTGCAGCTTTGGCGTTTCCTGCGACTATACCAAGCCCGCCGCCGAGTGCGCCGACCTGCTGATCGCGCAGATCAACCCCAAGATGCCCCGCACCATGGGTGACAGTTTCATCCATGTCAGCAAGCTGGATTACATTGTGGAGCAGGAGACTGACCTCATCGAGCTGGCCCCGCCCCATATCGGCGATGTGGAGCGCGCCATCGGCGAGAATATCGCCTCCCTGGTGAAGGACGGCGACTGCCTGCAGCTGGGCATCGGCGCCATTCCCGACGCGGTGCTCCTGTTCCTGAAGGACAAGAAGGACCTGGGTATCCATTCCGAGATGTTCAGCGACGGCGTGGTAGAGCTGGTAGAGGCCGGCGTTATCACCAATGCTAGAAAGAATATCCACAAGGGCAAGAGCGTGGCGACCTTCCTGATGGGCACCCGCCGCCTGTATGACTATGTGGATAACAACCCCGAGGTGGCCATGATGCCGGTGGACTATGTCAATGATCCCCGTGTCATCTGCCAGAACGATAACCTTGTTTCTATCAATTCCTGCGTGCAGGTGGACCTGATGGGCCAGGTGGTTTCCACCTGCGTGGGTCTGCGGCAGATCAGCGGCGTGGGCGGGCAGGTAGACTTTGTCCGCGGCGCCAATATGAGCCGGGGCGGCCGTACCATTATGGCCATGCCCAGCACCGCCGCCAAGGGCACCATCTCCAAGATCGTTCCGCTCATTGATGAGGGCGCGGCCGTGACCACCAGCCGCTACGATGTGAACTATGTGGTGACCGAGTACGGCATTGCCCAGCTGAAGGGCAAGACCCTGCGCGAGCGCGCCAGAGAGCTCATCAAGATCGCGCATCCCGATTTCCGGGAGGGGCTCATCAAGGTATACGAGGAGCGCTTCCACGCGAAGTTCTGATTGATTTTCTCTTCATTTTCATGTTCCCCTTCGCGGAGAGGAGGACAATGCCAGCCCCATTGTCCTCCTTTTCTGCACATAGAGAAGCGGAAAAAATGACCAAAAAGAGAGGAGTACACCTCCATGAATGAAGTGATATTAAGCGGACTGGGCATCCTGCTGGCACTGTGCGGCATGACCGTACTCATCTTCCGGCGGGTCTCGCCCATTATAGTAGGGCCGCTGGCGGCGCTGCTGGTAACAGTGATGAGCGGGCTGCCGGTGCTGGATTCGGTGACCGGCACCTATGTACAGGGCGTTGGCTCCTTCTTTGTTTCCTACTTTATGATCTTCCTGCTGGGGAACATCCTGGGCAGCCTGTACCAGATCAGCGGGGCGGCGGCGAAGATCGGCGAAACGGTGGTGCGGTGGTTCGGCGCCAAAAACTGCATGGTGGCGTGCTTGCCTTTGAGACGCTTCATCACCTCTGGCATGAGGCGGTCAAGTTCGGCCTTGCGAGGATCTTCCGCTAACACTTGTTTCTGCGGAGAAAGAACGGTGAGTAACTCGCTATCGGAAAGCGCAAGCAATTCTCCGTAGCTCTTGCCTGTGTCACGGACAGCCTTGCTGACCTCCGAGACATTGCGCTTGCTGCAGTGGAGAGTGGCACAGACGGTATTCTGTGACCGCCCTAGGCTGAGCAAGCTAAGAATTTCTCTTTGTCTTAACATAATCTTGTGTTTAGACGTTTAACATTAGATACGAACGGACTCATGCGTTCCGCTCCGACACTAATATAAGCGTCCGTGCAAGATTTTTGCGCAGGAACAATAGAGAATGTAGCAACCACCCTCAATTTCCAGCTTTTAGCGGTACCACTACTCCGCTACACACGCTGATGAACTAAAATGTCAAAGAACGATATTTGGTGCGGTACCACATCACCGCTATGAAAAATCCGACAACGTGAAACTGGCGGTACCATACGACCGCTACTGCGGTACCAAATCGCCGATATTATCAGTTGAAAGCCTTGTTCATAATGCGAGAATAAAGTCCTTCTCGGTTGCAG
>OGOX01002564.1_pt1 | contig 10304 bp, 5 predicted proteins | sample 1552761 | NCBI WGS metagenome assembly OGOX01 (sample SAMEA2580212, study PRJEB22360) | human gut metagenome | biome: human gut; feature: human-associated habitat; material: faeces | place: Denmark | collected 2008/2010 | reverse complement strand
GGCGCAGCTCCCCGGCAGCCGCCAGCCCCACCGGCGTAGCCGAGCCGGAAAGCTCCAGCAGGTACAGGTCGTACCGCACGCCCTCCCCGTCCTTCCGCAGCAGGGCGTCGGTGTCCGGCAGGTGTTCCACGATGCAGGCGTCCGCTCGCCGGGCAAAAAATTCCATGCACTGGCGTTCCAGCCCGCTGCGCAGGCCCGCGTCCGGGCTGCACACCGCAATGTGAAAGATCACAGGATCCCTCCTCTTCAAACCCGCCCTTGCTTTTTGCGCGGTGCGGGGGTATAGTAATCAAAAAAACAACAAAGGAGACGCCGCCATGTCAAAGCCCCTTGTCAGCATCATTCTGCCCGTGTACAACGCCCAGAACCACATCGCCCGCTGTCTGGAGAGCATCTGCGCCCAGAGCTGGCAGAACATCGAGGTCATCGTGCTGAACGATGGCTCCAAGGATCAGAGCCTGCCCGTGTGCGAAGCGTTCCGCGCAAAGGACGAGCGCATCGTGCTGGTGGACAAGGCCAACTCCGGCGTGTCCGACACCCGCAACCTGGGCCTGAAGCTGGCCAGCGGCAAGTATGTGCAGTTCGTGGACAGCGACGACTATCTTGATCCGGACTTCACGGCTGCTCTCGTGGCCGCGGCCGAGGAGCACACCGCCGACCTCGTCATCGCACCCTACAAGATGGTCATCCCGGCGGGCGCTTCCAAGCCCGAACAGGTGCTCGATAAGATCCAGGACGAGCTGGGCGTCATGAGCGTCGCCCGGCCCCCGGAGATGCGGGAGTACGGCTTTCTGCCCGCAGGCGTTTATGACAAGGACACCTTCGCCCTCCGCCTGATGGACAAGCCCGCCTCCTATTTTTACAGCGTGCTCTGGAACAAGCTCTACCGTCGCGACCTCCTGACCCGGAACGACATCCAGTTCGTCAGCGAGATGCACTGGGCCGAAGACCTCGTCTTCAACCTGCGGTATATCCAGTACGCCGAGACCTTCGTTTCCATCGGCAAGGCCGGTTATTACTACGTCCAGAACCCGCAGAGCATCTGCCACACCCAGGTCCACGTATCCACCGTGGTGCAGAATAAGCTGCAGGTGTTCCGCTATTACAAAGACCTCTACACCCGCCTGGGCATGTATGAGGAGGTGCGCCCCCAGCTGTATAAATTCCTGGTGGACATCGCCGAGAGCACCTACCCCTCCGGCCCGTTCAAAAAGGCCATTGATGAGGCAAAAGCCTACTGGAAAGAGCACAAACCGGAACAGGAATGATAACAAAAATCGAGAGGCCGATGGCCTCTCGATTTTCGTTATGAGAGGTTACGCTCCGATGGCGGCGCACTTCTTGGCCAGCCAGTCGCGCTCCTCCTCGGTCAGGCGGGGAGCGAGCTTGGTGAAGACCTCGCGGTGGTAGGCGTTCAGCCACTCGATCTCGTCCTTGGTCAGGATGCCGGGCACCACAGGCGAGGTGGCGATGGGCACAAAGGTCAGCGGGCGGAAGGCCAGGAAGGTGCCGTACTGGTTGTCGGCCTTGTGGTAGCACTCCAGCTCGTTCTCGATGCGGATACCGACGACGCCGCTCTCGTAGACGCCCGGCTCGTCGGTGACGATCATGCCCGGCTGGAACACGGTGGTGTTGCGGCCGTTCAGAGCGTGGGGGCCTTCGTGGACATTGCCCACGAAGCTGACGCTGTGGCCGGTGCCGCAGCGGTAATTGATGAGGTGCTGCCACAGCGGCTCACGGGCGATGGTATCCAGCATGTGGCCGTCGCAGTAGTTCAGCCAGACGGCCTTGGCAATGTCGATGTGGCACTGCAGCGTCCAGGTGTAGAACCGCTTTTCGTCCTCGGTCAGCTCGCCCAGCGGGTAGGTGCGGGTGATGTCGGTGGTGCCGTCCATGTAGGTCGCACCGCTGTCCACCAGCAAAAAGCCCCTCTTTTCGAGCTTGGCGTGGTCTTCCTCGGTGGCGTGGTAGTGCATCATGGCCGCGTTGCCGCCGTAGGCTGCAATGGTGCCGAAGCTCTCCACGATGAACTTGTCCTGTGCCGAGCGGTACTTGTGGAGGATCTCGTCCACGGTCAGCTCCGTCAGCTCCTCGCCTGCGGCCAGACGCTCTTCCAGCTCCTTCTGGAACCGCACCATGGCCACGGCATCGCGCAGATGGGTCTCACGGTTGTGGTTCAGCTCGGTCTCGTTCTTGACGCCCTTCATCGGCAGCAGGGGGTCGGCCTCGTCCTTGACGGTCAGGACCGGGTTGTTGCGCAGGGTCTCATAGACCGCATAGTTGACGGAAACCGGGTCGGCCAGAACGGTCTGGGCCTCGGTCTCTGCGGCCAGGAAGGTGAGGATGTCGTCATATTCGGCGATCTCGACGCCGTTCTCCTTCAGCTCGGCAGCGGCCTCCGCGCCCAGACGACGGGTGTTGATGAAGAGGACGGCACGGTCCCCGGTCACATAGCAGTAGGCCATGGCATAGGGGGTGCACTGGATGTCCATCGCGCGGAGGTTCAGCAGCCAGGCCAGGTTGTCCAGCTTGCCCACCAGCTGGGCCGTGCAGCCCAGCTCCTTGAGCTTGGCCCGCAGCTGCTCCAGCTTCTCGGCGGGGGCAAAGCCCGCATACTCCTTGCTCAGGAGCCAGGCCGGGGTCTCCGGCAGGGCAGGGCGACCCTCGGTCCACAGCTCATCTTCCAGATTCAGGGTCTTGATGGTGCCGTGTTTGGCGTCCAGCGCTTTCTGTACGCTGCGCACCAGCTGGCAGGAAGCGGTCAGGCCGCACAGACCCAGCACACCGCCTTCCGGCAGGGCATCGGCGCAGTACTGCTCCACGGTGGGCACACCCGGCTCGCCCATCCGTTCCAGCTCGATCTCGGTGCCCGCGATCTCCTTTTCGGCCTGCACAAAATAGCGGCCGTCGGCCCACAGGGCGCTCTTGTCTCTGGTCACGACGAAGTTCGAGTTCTCGCCGTGGAAGCCGGAGAAATAGGTCAGGGAGGTGTAGTGGTCGGGCAGATACTCGCTGGAGTGCGGGTCGCCCACCGGGATGAGGTAGAGGTCCACGCCATTGGCGTCCATGGCGGCGCGCAGCGCAGCCAGACGCTCAGGGACTGTATTCATGCTCATGATAAAAGCCTTCTTTCTTGCACTTGCCGGAAAAACGTCCGGCGGCGGTTCTCGCTGGCTCCTATTGTATCATTCCGGCGCACGGATTGCAATTGCCCCGGCCGTTTTACTCCAACGGGGTGAAACGGCGCTTATTCGTCCTCCGTCTTTGATTTCAGATCCAGCTCCGGCATCAGCTCCTCGCTGATGATGGTGAGCATCTGTTCCAGCTTGTCCACATCCTCGGCGGGGAAGCGCTCCCGCACACGCTCGACCACGGTGTGCAGGTAGGAATAGCTGATGTTGTAGTACTCGAAATACTTCTGGGTGGGGCGCAGGTGGTACTCGCGCCGGTCCACGGTGGACTGGATCTTTTCCACATAGCCCTTTTTCACCAGACTGCCGATCTTGTACGCCGCATTGGGGGTGGAGATCTGCATCATGCGGGAAAACTCCGCAATGGTGGGCTCGCCCATGGCCATGATGCCCTCCATGCAGAAGGACTCCACCGTGGTCAGGGTCGCCTCGCGGGTGGCAAAGCGCTGAAACACGTTCTGATAGAAGTGCAGCTTGAATTTTGTGTAAACGTCGTTGAATGCTTTTTCCAGCATGGTACGGCTCCTTCCGATCGCTCAATTTCCTTTAGTATACCATGTTTTTTCCCAGAAGCAACGGAATTTTTCCGTTTTGAAACAAAGGGCCCCCCAGCCCATGCAGGCCGGGAGGTCCTTTGCGTTAAGGGGGGACGCTCACTGCGTCGGGGATGTTCAGGTGGTGCCGAGGAGCTTTTTGAGCCGGAGCCATGCGCCGAAGACGTCCATCTTGGTGACATAATGGTCCGGGTCAAAGAAGGACGCATCCTTCTTGTCGGCCGCGTCCATCAGGCCGTTCTGGACCGCCCAGCGGGTGGCCTTTTGCAGCTCGATCTCTTCGGTGGGGATATCGCCGTAAAGGGTGGGCAGAGCCACCTCCGGTTTGCCTGCGGTCTCCCACAGGAGCAGCGCCAGCGCACGGCGGTCGGTCGGCACCGGCACACCCTGGGGCAGCGCATTGGCGAGGTAGAGGTCTACACCCAGGTTCACGCCCTGCCACACCACGATGCCTGCGGCTGCGCCGCCCACCGCGATGGTCGCCGCCGTTGCCAGCGGAGAGGGCGCTGCGTCCTCGATGATCTCCGCCGAGCGGTACTGCGCCCGGATGGTCACATCCTCGGCAGGCATCTGGAAGGTCATGGCCTCGGCCCGGTAATCGACGTTGATATCGCCGCTGAGCTTGTTCGACGAAATGCTCCACAGGTCAAACGTCATGCCGTCCGGAATGTCGTTCTGGTCCAGCACCACGGTCAGGGTGTCGTTCTCCTTGGCGGAAACGGACGTCTTGCCGTCGATCGTGCCGCCGATGACGGTCACGGTGTAGGTGGTGGGTTCAGGTTCCGGTTTGGGTTCCGGTTTGGGTTCCGGTTTCGGTTCGGGTTCCGGTTCCGGTTCGGGTTTCGGTTCGGGTTCCGGTTCCGGTTCGGGTTTCGGTTCGGGTTTCGGTTCGGGTTCGGGTTCCGGTTCCGGCTTGGTGATGAGCTCGCCGTTCAGCACCACGTCATCGTCCGGCATGGTAAAGGTCACGGTCTTCTTGTCGACGCCGTAGCTGCTTTCTGCGATGGGCTGGCCGTTCAGACTGAAAATCTCGGTGTCGGCAGTGATGGTCACTTCCTTCGTCGTGGCATTGCTGGTCACGACGTAGGGCTTCCAATCCGCAGACACACCGTTGACTTTCTCGATCTTGGCATTGGAGGAGGCCGCATCCCAGGTGATGGAGTGGAGACCTGTTACCTCGTCCAAACCTGTGTTGCCGTTGAATATGCCGCCGTTCACGGTGCCGCCGTTGTTGCTCACACTGCCCGCGAAGGTGCCGTCGTTGATGGTGCCGTTGTTCTTGACTTCGTCGTGGAACGTGCCGTTTTCGATCATGCCGTTGTTCTCGACAGCGCCGTGGAAGGTGCCATTCACGATGCGGCCCGGTCCCCGATTCTCGACCTCGCCGTGGAAGGTGCCGCCCAGAATGCCGCTGTTGTTGAACACTTTGCCGTTGAACTCGCCGCCCGTGATGGCCGTCGGCTTGCCCACAAAGACGTTGCACTTCACCGCCGAACCATCTCCGATGGTGCTGAAATCGTACAGCCCGCCGGTCTGGTTGCTGCCCGTCAGAAGCAGCATGTCGCCATTGGTCGGGTCATTTTTAATGTACTCCCAGCCGTCGCCCTTGCAGGGGTTTTTGCCGCCGTTGGAATCCTTCGGCCAGCCGTTCTCCATGACGAGGTCGCCGTAGTTGATCTTCTCGTTCAGCACCACGTCTTTGTCCGGCATGGTAAAGGTCACGGTCGTCTTGTCGCTGCCGTAGCTGCTTTCGGCGATGGGCTGGCCGTTCAGGCTGAAGATCTCAGTGTCGGCAGTGATGGTCACTTCCCTCGTCGTGGCATTGCTGGTCACGACGTAGGGGGCCCAATCCGCAGACACACCGTTGACTTTCTCGATCTTGGCATTGGAGGCCACGGTGATGTTGTGGCCACCTGTTACCCCGATTGGTTTTGCATTGCCGTTGAACACACCGCCAGTGATGATCCCGTTGTTTTCCACCTTGTACGTGAAGGTGCCGTTATTGATGGTGCCGTTGTTTTCCACACTGCACATGTTCTTGAAGGTGCCGTTCTCTATGGTGCTGTTGTTTATCACCCTGCACATGTTCTTGAAGGTGCCGTTCTCTATGGTGGCGTTGGTGCCTTCGTTTGTCACACTGCACGCGTCCTTGAAGGTGCCCTTCTTTATGGTGCCGTTGTTTGTCACACTGCACGTTTCCTGGAAGGTGCCGCCAGAGATCGTTCCTCCGGCGTTGTTTGTCACTTTTTTCTCAAAGGTGCCGCCGGTAATTGTCGCAGACGATTGAATCGCGCACTGCACAGGCTCTGTGGAGCTGAAATCATACTCTCCACTCGTCAGAGTCAGTGTCTTGGTGATGTGATCGTAACTCCAGCCGGTGCCACTGCAAGGGATGGTGCCGCCGTTGGAATCCTCCGGCCAGCCGTCCTTCATCACGAGGTCGGTGCAGGTGATTGCTCCGTTCAGCACCACGGGCCCGTCCGGCATGGTGAATTTCACGACCGTCTTGTCGCTGCCGTAGCTACTCTTGCAGTTGCCATCGCCGATGGACTCGTGGTTCAGGCTGAAGATCTCGGTGTCGGCGGTGATGATTACTTCCTTCGTCTTGGTCAATTCAGTCACGACGACGCAGGGGGCCCAATCCGCAGACACACCGTTGACTTTCTCGATCTTGGCATTGGAGTAGGCCGCATCCCAGGTGATGTTGTGGCCACCTGTTACGTTGATTAGAGTTGCATTACTGTTGAACACGCCGCCGTTCACGGCGCCGCTGTTTGTCACATTGCCCGCGAAGGTGCCGTTATTGATGTAGCCGCTGTTTTCCACCTTGTTCGTGAAGGTGCCGTTCTCGATGGTGTAGCCGTTTTTCACACTGCCCGCGAAGATGCCGCCGATAATTGTCGCATACGATTGAATCTCACACGCCACAGCCGAATCGGTCCGTGTTATCTTGGTAGTGGGATCGGCGAAATTGAAATCAAACGTTCCACTCCACAGATGCAGTGTGCCGGTGTCTGTCGGGTCCGACAGGTTTCCTGCACTGTACGCCCAGCCTTTGCCATTGTAGTTGTTTGCGCCGTTGTTGGAGCCGATTGGGTAGCCGCCCGCCATGACGAGTTCGCCGGTGCTGAGCACCACGTTCTCGTTGTACGGCATGGTGAATTTCACAATCTTCTTGTTGTTTGTATAGGGGTAGCTGCTGTTGTAGGCCCCGCTGATGGGGTAGCCGTTCAGGCTGAAGATTTCGGTGTCGGCGGTGATGATTACGGTGGTGCCTTTGTAGGCGTAGAGATCCCATGCCGTGCCAGTCGTTCCATCCGCGTTCCGCGGGTCTACGCCGTTCACTTGGCTCACACTGCCATTCGTTACGGTGACTTGGTGGGCTTTGGTGGTCAGCCCCGTCTTGCCGTTGAACGCGCCGCCAGTCACGCTGCCGTCGTTCCTAGACAGGCCCGCCGCGAAGGTTCCGCCGGTGATTATTGCGTTGCCGTTTAACACTGTTCCCTTAAAGGTTCCACCAGAGATTTCTCCTCCGTCGTTGTTTATCACTTCTTGCTCAAAGGTTCCGTTAGTGATTTCTCCTCCGGCGTTGTTTATCACTTCTTGCTCAAAGGTGCCGTTAGTGATTTTTCCTCCTTGGTTGTTTGACACTTTTCCATTGAAGGTGCCGTTCTCTATGGTGGCGGTGGCGGCGTTGTTTGACACTTCGCCATTGAAGGTGCCGTTGCCCTTGATGGTGCCGTAGTTTGTCACACTGCACCCGTTCTGGAAGGCACCACCGCTGATGAGGCTGTTGTTTATCACTCTGCCCGCGAAGGTGCCGTCGCTGATGGTGCCGTCGTTTGCGTTTATCACATTGCTCGTGCTCTGGAAGGTACCACCGCTGATGAATCTGTTGTTTGTCACAATACCCGCGAAGATGCCGTTGCCATTGATGGTGCCGTCGTTTGTCACATTGCTCGTGCTCTGGAAGATACCACCACTGATGGTGTTGTTGTTTGCCACGATTCCCTCAAAGGTGCCTTTCTCGATGGTGCCGTGGTTTTCCACACTGTACGTGTTCTGGAAGGTACCACCGCTGATGGTCTTGTAGTTTATCACACCGCCCTTGAAGGTGCCGTCGCTGATGATGCCGTTGTTTTCCACTGTTCCATTGAAGGCACCACCGGATATGGTGCCTTTGTTTGTCACGGTTCCATTGAAGGCTCCGCCCACGATTTTTCCTAGCGTACCCCATGATACCACATTGTTTTCCACCATGGTATTGAAGGTGCCGTCATAAATCGTTCCGCCGTTGTTTGTCACTGCTTTCTCAAAGATGCCGCCGGTAATTTCCGCATCCGATTCAATCTCAATCGGACACGCCACAGGCGGAGCGGTCTGCGTTCCTGCACTGGTGTTTTGGGGATGGGTGGAGCTGAAATCAAACGTTCCATACAGCAGACACAGTGTGCCGTTCATGTACACCCAGTTGTGGCCCACGGTGCCCTCCGAATAGACCGGCAGACCGTTCGCGCCCATGACGAGTTCTGGGGGGTCTGCTGCAAAGGCCCCCAGGGGGAGCACGGAGAGCACCATGCTCAGTGCCAGGATCAGGCTGAGAATGCGTTTTTTCATCGGGGTCGTCCTCCTTTTCTGCCAAAGGCCGCACGGTCGTTCGTTTCTGGGTCCATCATACCATAAAAACAGCCGGAAGGAAAGCAAAGCCGCGTGAAACACCCTGAAAACTGCGTGAATGACGATTTTTGCCCCCTTGACAGGGCCAAAAACGCCGGTTGGGTCAGTCTGCTTTGGCCGTTCGCAGCCGGATGACGTTCAGCACCACCAGCTCCAGCACGATGGCCACGGCCAGCAGCACCAGCGAGGTGAGCAGGCTGGCGCTGGCGCCCAGGAACATCTGGCTCAGGCCGGTGACGACATAGCACACCGCCGAGATGGCCGCCGCCGTGATGGCATAGGGCAGCTGGGTGGACACATGGTTCACATGGCTGCAATGAGCACCGGCGGACGCCATGATGGAGGTGTCCGAGATGGGGGAGCAGTGGTCGCCGCACACTGCGCCGGACAGGCAGGCCGCAATGGAGATGACCAGCATCTCCCCCTGCGGGAACGCATGGCAGACGATGGGGATGAGGATGGAGAAGGTGCCCCAGGACGTGCCGGTGGCAAAGGCCAGGAACACCGCCACCAGAAAGATGATGGTCGGCAGCAGATATTGCAGCGCAGCCGCCGAGCCGTTGAGCAGGTTGGCCACGTAATACTTGGCACCCAGCAGGTTGGTCATGCCGGAAAGGGTCCACGCCAGCGTCAGGATGAGCATGGGGCTGACCATGGCCTTGAAGCCCTCCGGGATGCAGGCCGCGAAGTCCTGAAAGGTCATCACGCCGCGCACCCGGTAGAACACGAAGGTGAACAGCAGCGCGATGCTGCTGCCCAGCACCAGGCCCGCCGAGGCGTTGCAGTCGGAGAAGGCGGTGATGAAGTCCACGCCTTCAAAGAAGCCGCCGGTGTAGATGAGGCCGAAGATGCAGGCCGCAATGAGCACCAGCACCGGCAAAATCAGGTCGATGACATGGCCGCAGGCTACGGTGCCGTCGTCCACATCGTCGCCGTAGGGGCGGTCTTCGGTGGTGAAGAGGTCGCCCTTCAGCGCATTGTCCTCGTTGAGCTTCATGGGGCCGTAGTCGGTGCCCGTGAAGATGAGGAAGAGGATCATGATGATGGTCAGCAGGGCGTAGTAGTTATACGGAATGGTGCGCAGGAACATGGTAAAGCCGTTGATGCCCGAACCTTCCGGCACCGAGGAGGTGACGGCCGCCGCCCAGCTGGACACCGGCGCGATGATGCAGACCGGGGCCGCCGTGGCGTCGATGAGGTAGGCCAGCTTTGCGCGGGAGACCTTCTGCCGGTCGGTCACAGGCCGCATGACGGAGCCTACGGTCAGGCAGTTGAAGTAGTCGTCCACAAAGATGAGCACACCCAGAACAAGGGTCATGAACTGCGCCCCCGCGCGGGTGTGGATGTGGGTGGACGCCCAGCGGCCAAAGGCCGCGCTGCCGCCCGCCTTGTTCATCAGGGCCACCAGGATGCCCAGCATGACCAGAAAGACCAGAATGCCCACATTGCTGGAGTCGGACAGCTTGGCGACCATGCCGCCGTCTTCGTTGAAGAACAGGGTGTTCAGGGCCAGTTCCAGGTTGCCGTTGGCAAAGAGCAGCGCACCCGTCGCGATGCCCACCAGCAGCGAGGTGTAGACCTCCTTGGTGTTCAGTGCCAGCACGATGGCCACCACCGGCGGCAGCAGGGAGAGCGCCGTGCTGTACACGGCGCAGGTGTAGGTAGACGGGTCGGCAATGGTGCCGGGTGTTGCCGCCGTGCACCACAGCAGCAGAGCGAACACCAGCACGGCGCCCGCCCACGAAAGATTGACTTTTTTCATAAGATCTGATTCCTCTTTTGATTTTTTGCCTCAGCGCGGGGCAGACTATCCCCAACCAGACAGGGAAGGGGGTGTTTGCCGCGCCGGATTATAAAGCGCTGTACTTTGAACTGTTCCGCG
>OGOX01002561.1_pt1 | contig 10314 bp, 10 predicted proteins | sample 1552761 | NCBI WGS metagenome assembly OGOX01 (sample SAMEA2580212, study PRJEB22360) | human gut metagenome | biome: human gut; feature: human-associated habitat; material: faeces | place: Denmark | collected 2008/2010 | reverse complement strand
TTATCGCAAAGAAAGCTACGATTATCGCAGTCACCAATCAAAAAGGCGGTGTGGGAAAAAGCACCACCTGTGAGAACTTAGGCATTGGGCTGGCAATGGAGGGCAAGAAAGTCCTGTTGGTAGACACCGACCCACAGGGCAGCTTGACCATCAGCATGGGTTGGCAGCAGCCCGATGAGCTGCCCACGACCCTCTCTACCTTAATGCAGAAAGCCATGAACGACCAGCCCATCCAGCCCGGTGAGGGCATCCTGCACCATGCGGAGGGCGTTGACCTGATTCCGGCAAACATTGAACTGGCAGGGCTGGAAGTAGCCCTCGTGAACAGTATGAACCGGGAGAAGATGCTCAAGCAGGTGCTGGACAGTGCCAAACGGGAGTACGATTTTATTCTGCTGGACTGTATGCCATCGCTGGGGATGCTGACTATTAACGCACTGGCGGCGGCAGACGCTGCCCTGATTCCTGTGCAGGCGCAGTACCTGTCCGCAAAGGGTCTGGAACAGCTTTTGCAGACCGTCCAAAAGGTACGGCGGCAGATCAACCCGAAGCTGAAAATCGAGGGTATCTTGCTGACCATGACCGACAACCGCACCAACTATGGAAAGCAGATCAGCAATCTGATTCGGCAGGCATACGGAAAGCACCTGAAGGTGTTTGAGCAGACCATTCCCCGGTCAGTCCGTGCGGCTGAAACCAGTGCAGCAGGCAAAAGCATCTTTGCCTATGACCCCAAGGGCAAGGTGGCAGAAGCCTACAAATCTCTTGCAAAGGAGGTGCTGGCGGATGCCGATCGACAGCGGAAACTTAGCTCTGAAAGGGCTAGATGACCTGTTTTCCACCGAGGAAAACCGACAGGAGGAACAGCGGGAGCAGGTACAGCAGATTCCCATTGATGCGCTGCACCCCTTCACTAACCACCCCTTTAAGGTGCTGGACGATGAAGCCATGACCCGGACGGTGGAGAGTATTGCACAGTACGGTGTGCTGGCTCCGCTGATTGCCCGCCCCTGCCCGGACGGTGACGGCTATGAGATCATCTCCGGGCACCGCCGTCAGTATGCTGCTAAACTTGCCGGGCTGGATACCCTGCCGGTTATCGTGCGGCAGATGTCGGACGATGCGGCTGTGATATTGATGGTGGATTCCAACCTTCAGCGTGAACACATCCTGCCCAGCGAGAGGGCTTTCGCCTACAAAATGAAGCTGGAAGCTCTAAAAAATCAGGGTGCTAGGTCGGATTTAACTTCGTCCCAAATTGGGACGAAGTTACGAGCGGATGAAAAAGTAGCGCAGGATTCAGGTGAAAGTCGCAACCAAATCCAGCGTTTTATCCGCCTGACCAACCTTATCCCGGAACTACTGGACATGGTAGACGAAAAGAAAATCGCTTTTAATCCCGCTGTGGAATTGTCCTATCTGGACGAAAGCCAACAGCGGGCTTTTTTAGAAGCAATGAACGACACCCAGAATGCGCCGTCCTTATCGCAGGCGCAGCAACTGAAAAAGATGGCACAGCAGGGAGAGTTCAGCTACGAAAAAGCCTTTGATGTGATGGGACAGGAGAAAAGGAGCGAGAAAGACACCGTGACCATCAAAAACGAGACCCTGCGGAAGTATTTTCCCCGCAGTTATACGCCCAAACAGATGGAAGAGAAGATCATCCAGCTTTTGGATGCGTGGCAGAAAAAGCAGCAGCGTCGCAACGAGCGCTGACCCGTAACGTAAGACTCGATGGGGTCTTTTTTGTTTGCAAAAATTTGGAGGTAACGCCTATGAACAATACGATTCCTTTTCACTCCGCACCCCATGCTCCGCAGATTACGGTGGATGTGAACATCCTGACCATGCTGAAGCAGGCGGCATCGTGCTTGAGCGAAATGGCAAGCGAGAATGTCTACCTTGCCGCTATCGGTCCCGACATGGAGCTGACCATTATCATGGAGGAGGATGTCCCTTCCATTCTGTCTTGTTTTGACGAGGACGATGCCCTGATTTCCGTGAAGGGTGCGCCGCTGTTTATCAGCTACAATCCGGCGCAGGTTCTCAAGCTGGCAGGCAAGCGGTATCTGACCGGTCCGGTCATCTTCTACCGCACCGATGGGCACAGCACCATCGTATCCCTGACGATGGAAGATATTTACCGCTTTCAGACCTATCTGGAAAGTCACAGCACCACCCTGATGGCGGATGGTCAGAAGCTGACCTGCATCTGCATCGACTGAGGGGTGCCATGCTGAACTTTTTTATCGGTATCGCATTTTTTGAAGCGGGTGCTATTTTCGGCTTCTTCGTGGCGGCTCTGCTGAACGCTGCCCACGCCGGGCAGGAGAGCACCATCTTTGAGGAGAATGATAATGGAACAGAATGAAAACACCCTGTCCGTGCTGAAAATTGCGCCGGGACAGCATCCGCAGCAGGTCGAGATCGATAACGACCTGAAAGCCTTGCAGCAGGCGGTGGGCGGCTCCATCGGCGCAAGCTATCCTTTTGAAGATCCGGTTGCCATCGTCTACAACGATGACGGCAAGCTCATGGGTCTGCCGCTGAACCGTGCCCTGTGGGACGAGGACGGGCAGATGTACGATGCCGTTGCCGGAACCTTTCTGGTTGTGGGACTGGGCGAGGAAGATTTTGCATCCCTGACCCCGGAGATGGCGCAGAAGTATGAGCAGCTTTTTCATCAGCCGGAAGCCTTTCTGAAACTGGGCAACCGTCTGTTGGTGCTGCCGGTGCCTGATGAACCTCCCGCAGAAAAGCCCCGCACCAAGCCCCCGGCTGAGCATGACCGCTAAAATCACCCTGCTGCACGGGAGGTGATGGCAGTGCAGGAAGAAATCGAACAGAAGTCATTCAACATTATGATTTCCACCACAAAGCTGTCTGCCCGGACCGTCCTGCGGGCGGTAAAAGCGGCGTTTCGGCTGTACCAGTCCAAAGCATCCCAAGGTAAGCAAAGCGTCCGCACCCTTCTGCGGCAAAACCGGGGCGTGTCCAGCGTGGAGATCAGCAAGACCGGCATCCGTGGGCTGGAACGCTATGCCAAAAAGTATGGCATCGACTATGCCATCCGCAAGGACACCTCCGAGGTGCCGCCCCGGTATCTGGTCTTTTTCAAAGCCCCGGACGCAGAAGCCTTCAACTCGGCGTTCAAAGAGTATTCGGCATCTTTGCTCAACAAGGACAAACGCCCCTCGGTGCTGGCACGATTGCATGAACTGGTGCAGGCCGCAGCGGAACTTTCCGGCAAAGTCCGGCGCAAGCAGGAGGAACGCGGCTTATGACCACGAAAAAGCTGACGAAGCTGATTGCGCTGTATCTGCCCTATATCCTGCTGGGGCTGGTGGCAACGAACCTTGGTGAAGCATGGCGGCTTGCCGAGGGCAAAGAGTTGGGCGATAAAATCATGGCGATGATGGGAACTTTCCCGGTGGCATTTGTGAACCCACTGCCCAGTCTGCATCCGCTGGATTTGCTGGTGGGCTTGTGCTGCGGCGCAGGGCTGCGGCTAGCGGTCTATCTGCGTGGCAAAAACGCAAAAAAGTACCGCCACGGCATGGAGTACGGCTCTGCCCGATGGGGGACGCCCAAGGACATTGAGCCGTTCATGGCTCCCAAATTTTCCGACAACATCATTTTAACCAAAACAGAACGGTTGATGATGAGCAATCGTCCAGCCGACCCCAAGAACGCCCGAAACAAAAACGTGCTGGTGGTCGGCGGCTCCGGCTCTGGCAAAACGAGATTTTGGCTGAAGCCGAACCTCCTGCAATGCCACAGCTCCTATGTGGTCACCGATCCAAAAGGTACTATCGTGCTTGAATGTGGACAGGCCATGCTGAAGAACGGCTATAAGGTGAAAATCCTGAACACCATCAACTTCAAAAAGTCGATGCACTATAATCCGTTCAGCTATGTCCACAGCGAAAAAGACATTCTGAAACTGGTCACGACCCTGATGACCAACACCAAGGGCGAGGGCAGCGGCGGGGACCCATTCTGGGAAAAATCGGAGCGTCTTTTGCTGACTGCTCTTATCGCCTATCTGCATTATGAAGCCCCGGTGGAGGAGCAAAACTTCGCAACCTTGCTGGAAATGCTGAACACCATGCAGGTGCTGGAGGACGATGAGGAATACCAAAATCCGGTGGATCTGCTGTTTGAAGAACTGGCAAAAAAGAAGCCCAACAGCTTTGCCGGGCGGCAGTACAAACTTTACAAGCTGGCTGCCGGCAAAACGGCAAAGTCCATCCTCATTTCCTGCGGTGCCAGGCTTGCGCCTTTCGACATCCAAGAACTGCGTGACCTCACCATGTACGATGAGCTGCAACTGGACACGCTGGGCGATAAGAAAACAGCTCTGTTCCTCATCATGTCGGACACGGACAGCACCTTCAACTTCCTGATTTCAATGGTCTACACCCAGCTTTTCAACCTGCTGTGCGATAAAGCAGACGATGTGTACGGCGGCAAGCTGCCCATCCATGTGCGGTGCCTTATCGACGAGTGCGCCAACATCGGGCAGATTCCCAATCTGGAAAAGCTGGTGGCGACCATCCGCAGCCGTGAGATCTCTGCCTGCCTTGTTTTACAGGCAAGAAGCCAGTTGAAAGCCATCTACAAGGACAACGCAGATACCATTGTAGGCAACATGGACAGCCAGATTTTTCTGGGCGGCTCCGAACCCACGACCCTGAAAGACCTTTCGGAGATGCTGGGAAAAGAGACCATCGACGCATTCAACACCTCGGACACCCGTGGCAATAGCCCCAGTTACGGCACTACGTTCCAAAAGATGGGGCACGAGTTATTGAGCCGGGACGAGCTGGCGGTGCTGGACGGCGGCAAGTGTATTTTGCAGCTGCGAGGTGTGCGCCCCTTTCTTTCGGACAAGTACGACCTGACCCAGCACCCCAACTACAAGTTGACCTCGGACTACGACCCCAAAAACACCTTTGATATTGAAAAATATCTGAACCGAAAAGAAAAAATCAATCCCAATGATGAATTTGTTGTGATTGACGCTGATTCGCTCCCGTCTGCCTGACCCGGTAGGCGGTTTTATTTTACCCGGACCAGAGAGGTACACCAGCAAATCCACCTCTGCCGCAGTTCGTGGCTCAAAAATGTACGATTTCAGGTGTGTACGGACGGTCTACAAGTTTTCATTTATAAAGGAGAAACGACTATGGAATTCTTTAACTCTGCTATCGAAGTTCTTCAGACTCTGGTTGTCGCTCTGGGTGCCGGTCTCGGCGTGTGGGGTGCCATCAACCTGCTGGAAGGTTATGGTAACGACAACCCCGGCTCCAAGTCTCAGGGTATGAAGCAGCTTATGGCTGGCGGCGGTGTCGCTCTGGTGGGCATCACCCTCATTCCTCTGCTGTCTGGTCTGTTCGGCTAAGAGCCGCAGGCGGGTTTTCCCGCCTGTACATACGCAATCGCTCCATCTTTGCTGTGGATAACAGCCCTTTATCATAAGGAGCGCATTGTGGTACGAATCTCCACCTATCAACGAAAGGAAGTGTTCTTTTATGCAGTTTTTGACCCACATTATTTTTCTCCTGAACCTCCTCAAGACCCTTATCAACCATTTCAGCTAAGGACGGTGACTGAATGGAAACCGTTCTCAAAGCCATTGCCGACTGGATCAAAGGCATCCTGACGGCAGGCATTATGTCAAACCTTTCCGGGTTGTTCGATGATGTGAACACGCAGGTCGGCAATATCGCCCAGCAGGTGGGCACCAAGCCCTCCAGCTTTGAGCCGAGAGTGTTCGCCATGATCGAAGCCCTTTCCCGGAACGTGGTGCTGCCTATTGCAGGCATCATCCTGACCTTCATCGCCTGTTATGAGTTGATTGAAATGATCACTCAGCATAACAATATGGCGCAGTTTGAGCCTGCCCTCATCATGCGCTGGATTTTCAAGACTGCTGTTTCGGTGTGGCTCATCAGCAATACTTTCGACATCGTGATGGCGGTGTTCGACGTCACCCTGAAGGTAGTGTCCGATTCCAGCGGCATCATTGCCGGAAACACCCGTGTCAACGACATTGGTTTGTCCATGCTGCAATCCAGCCTGATGCAGATGGATGTAGGCCCCCTGTTCGGGCTGTTTTTGCAGTCCTTCTTCATCGGCATCACCATGCGGATATTGAGCATCATTATTTTTGTCATCGTGTACGGAAGAATGATTGAGATATATTGCATGGTGAGCCTTTCACCCATCCCCATGGCAACCTTCGGCAACCACGAGCAAAGCCACATGGGACAGAACTATCTGAAATGCCTGTTTGCGCTGGGTTTTCAGGGCTTTCTCATCCTCATCTGCGTAGCAATTTATGCGGTGCTGATCCAGAGCGTGGCGATTTCCGGGGATGCCATCAACTCCATTTGGAGCATTGTGGGCTACACCGTTTTGCTCTGTTTCAGCCTGTTTAAGACCAGCTCCGTGACAAAATCCGTCCTCGGAGCGCATTAAAGGAGGTGCTTTATTGGCTGCGTATATTTCCGTTCCCCGTGACCTGACGAAAGTAAAATCGAAGGTCGCGTTCAACCTGACGAAACGGCAACTGCTTTGTTTCGGCACGGCGGCACTGATTGGAGTGCCGCTGTTTTTCGTTCTCCGGGATTCCGGCGGCAACACAGCCGCCACCCTTGGCATGATGGCCGTTATGCTGCCTGCATTTTTTCTGGGTATGTACGAGAAAAATGGTCAGCCGCTGGAAAAACTGCTGTCGCACTATGTTCAGGCGCGATTCTTGCGCCCGAAGATTCGACCTTATAAGACCAACAACTACTATGCGATTTTGATGAGAGGAGGGTCAGCCAATGCCGTTTTGGAAAAAGACCGATAAGGGCGGAAAGAAAAAGCCGCCGAAGTCTGCTGTTCCCCGGACAGCACAGCAGTCCATCCCCATGCAGCGGATGTTCGAGGATGGCACTTGCCGGGTGAAGCCGAACTATTATACTCGGACGATTGCCTATCAGGATATCAATTATCAGTTGGCGCAGCAGGAGGATAAGACTGCGATTTTTGAGGAATGGTGTTCATTCCTCAATTTTTTCGACAGTTCCATCAAGTTTGAACTGTCCTTTGTGAACATGGCAACCGACAGCACCGAGTTTGAGAAGAGCATCCGTATCCCGTACCAGCGAGATGGTTTCGATGATGTTCGTGCTGAGTACAGCCAGATGCTGCGCCAGCAGCTTGCCAAGGGCAATAATGGTCTGACTAAGACCAAGTTCATCACCTTTGGTGTGGAGGGTGAAAGCATGGCGCGGGTCAAGCCCCGGCTCGACCACATCCAAAACGATTTGCTCAACAACTTTCACCGACTGGGGGTGCAGGCAAAGCCCCTGAACGGTGTCCAGCGGCTGAAACTCATGCACGATATGTTCAACATGGACGGCGCATCCAAGTTTCATTTCGACTGGAAAGACCTCGTAAAAAGTGGGCTTTCGGTGAAGGATGCCATTGCACCCACCGCCTTTGCATTCAAGAACAGCCGCACCTTCCAGATGGGCGGTATCTTTTGCGCCGCCAGCTTTCTGAGCATCACGGCATCCGACATCAGCGACCAGCTTTTGAAGGATTTTCTGGACATGGATTCCTCGCAAATCGTTACCATGCACATTCAGAGTGTCGATCAGAACCGTGCCATCAAGACCGTCAAGCGCACCATCACGGAACTGGATCGCAGCAAAATCGAGGAGCAGAAAAAAGCCATCCGTGCCGGGTATGACATTGACATCATTCCGTCGGATTTGGCAACCTACGGCAGAGATGCAAAAGCTCTGCTGAAAGAATTGCAGAGCCAGAACGAGCGGATGTTCCTCGTCACTTTTCTGGTGCTGAACACCGGGCGCACGGAACAGGAACTGGAAAACAACGTTTTTCAGGCATCCAGCATTGCGCAGAAGCACAACTGCAACCTGTGCCGCCTTGACTTTCAGCAGGAGCAGGGGCTGATGAGCAGCCTGCCGCTGGCTGACTGTCAGATCGAAATTCAGCGAGGGCTGACCACCAGCAGTACCGCCATCTTCATTCCGTTCACCACACAGGAACTTTACCAGTCTGGCAAAGAAAGCCTGTATTACGGCCTGAACGCCCTGTCCAACAACCTTATCATGGTGGACCGGAAGAAGCTGAAGAACCCCAATGGCCTGATTTTGGGTACTCCCGGCTCCGGCAAAAGTTTCTCAGCAAAGCGTGAAATTGCCAATGCATTTCTGGTGACGGACGATGATATTATCATCAACGACCCCGAAGGCGAATACTCGCCGCTGGTGAATCGTTTGAAGGGTCAGGTCATCAAAATCAGCCCCAACAGTACCCAGTTCATCAACCCCATGGACATCAATGCTAACTACTCCGAGGAAGATAATCCCCTGTCCCTGAAAGCCGACTTTATTCTTTCTTTGTGTGAACTGGTGGTGGGCGGCAAAGAAGGGCTGCTGCCGGTGGAGAAAACCGTCATTGACCGCTGTGTGCATCTGATTTACCGCAAATATTTTGCGGACCCCTGCCCGGAGAATATGCCCATCCTTGAGGACTTGTACAATGCCCTGCTCCAACAGGACGAGAAAGAAGCCCACCATGTTGCCACGGCTCTGGAAATCTATGTGAAAGGCTCCCTGAACCTGTTCAACCACCGCACTAACGTGAACGTCAACAACCGCATCGTCTGCTACGACATCAAGGAGCTGGGCAAGCAGATGAAGAAACTCGGTATGCTCATCGTGCAGGATCAGGTGTGGGGGCGTGTCACGGCAAACCGCAGCAGTGGCAAGTCCACCCGGTATTATATGGATGAGATGCACCTCCTCTTAAAAGAGGAACAGACCGCCGCTTATTCCGTCGAGATCTGGAAGCGTTTCCGCAAATGGGGCGGCATCCCCACAGGATTAACGCAAAATGTGAAAGACCTTCTTTCTTCCCGTGAGGTCGAGAATATTTTCGAGAACAGTGACATGATCATCATGCTGAATCAGGCGGCGGGAGACCGGCAGATTCTCGCAAAGCAGCTCAATATTTCGCCCCATCAGCTTTCCTACGTTACCCACTCCGGCGAGGGCGAAGGGCTGCTGTTTTTCGGCAATGTCATTCTGCCGTTTGTGGACCGTTTCCCCACCAATCTGGAACTCTACCGCATTATGACCACCAAGTTGGGTGAAGTCTCGGAGGGTGTGCAGAAATGAGTGAACCGAAGCTGAACATCAAAGAGGAAACGTCCGCAAAAAAGACCCGTTCTCCTCCGAAAAAAGCCAAGGTGGAGCAGTCGGTGCCCAGAAAGAAGAAACTGAAAACCGATGCAGAAAAGATCGCCGAAAAAAACCAGCACCTGCGGTTCGGCAAGGCGGAACTGACCCCGGACGAACTGAGCCGGTTGAGTAAGGCGCAGAAGCGGGAGATGTACGCTGCCCATGCCGCCCGGTCTGCGGTGCATCACGAAATTGACCAGTACGAGGATGAAAATGTCGGTGTGCAGGCGTTGAGCGAGGGCGAAAAAGCGGCAGGAAATGTCCGTGATATTTCCAAAAGCAGCTATGCCCGGAAGCTCAAGAAGAAAGCCAAGATGCATGGCAAGAAAGGCACCAAAACCGCAAAATCTTCTGCACGAGAGCCGACTGCGCTACAAGATGCAGGCGCATCCTGCACCGGCGAGGGCGGCTCCAACTGGCTTTCCCGCTGGAAACAGCGGCAAGAAATCCACAAAAGCTACTATGCCGCCGCCCGTTCGGGCACGGCGGCGCAGACCGCAGGCGGCAAAGCGGCATCCAACGGTGCATCTGCCGCCCGATCCAGCATGGAACAGGCGGTAGAAAAGGGCAAAACTGCCGTCAGCACTGCCGTGAAAGGGCTGGCGAATGCCGCCAAGAGCAACGCACACGTTCTGGTGATCGTGGGCGTTTTTCTTTTGCTCATCCTCATGGTCATGTCTGGTTTTTCCTCCTGCGGCATCCTCTTTTCGGGCGGCACACAGGTATCCGGGCAGACCATGTACTCTGCCGAGGACAGGGACATCCGGGGCGCAGAACAGGACTACAAGAAGCTGGAAAAGAAGCTGGACAAAAAGATCAAGCGCACTCCTACCGACCACCCCGGCTACAACGAGTACCAGTACCACCTTGACCCCATCGAGCATGACCCATGGCAGTTGACCTCTTTTCTCACGACTCTCTATGACGATTACACCCGGTCAGAGGTGCAGGGCAAGTTGAAGGAGACCTTCAAAAAGCAATACAAGCTGACCGCATGGGTAGAAGTCCAGACCCGATACCGCACGGTAGTGATGATCGACATTTTTAC
>OGOX01002558.1_pt1 | contig 10328 bp, 11 predicted proteins | sample 1552761 | NCBI WGS metagenome assembly OGOX01 (sample SAMEA2580212, study PRJEB22360) | human gut metagenome | biome: human gut; feature: human-associated habitat; material: faeces | place: Denmark | collected 2008/2010 | reverse complement strand
CCGCCGTTTCCTCGATTCGTATCGAATCCCCCGGGAGGCCGATGCAGCGTTTGATGTAGTTTTCACGCTTGTCCACCGGGCGCGTGATGACCGTGTATTCCTGCATCAGCCGTTCGCGGCCGGCCTGACGTCCGAAAGTTTGCTGGTACTGCCGCAGTACGTCGTAGTACGAAACGTCCTGCCGCTCGAGCAGCACCGTATCGCCTGCCGGAAAGTTGAAGACCACCACGTCGTTGCGTTTGATTTTGCGCAACCCCTTGAGCCGGTGGTACGGCCACTTGACGGCTTCGGAGAACGATTTTTTGGTTTTCGAAAAAGGCATCGTATGGTGTACGAACGGAAATGCCACCGGGGTATTGGGCATCTGGGGACCGTAGGCTACCTTGCTGACGTAGAGATAGTCCCCGACCAGCAGCGATTTCTCCATCGACGACGAGGGGATCACGTACATCTGAAAGAAGAAGATGTGTACCAGCGACGCTACGACGGTGGCGAAAATGATCGCATTCACCCATTCGTAAACGGCTTTGTAGCTCTTGCTTTTCTTGCACATCTCGGCGTTGTGCCGCCAGACGTATTTGTAGAAATAACGCGTGATATAAAGGTCGAAGATGACGATTTCGCCCAGCAGCAGCCACCAGTTGCCCGTCCAGAGGACGAACCACAGAATGTATAGAATGCTTGCCAGGGTGAATCCCACCCATTTGTTGCGGAAGAAAGCTTTGATTTTTCCCATGTTCTGTATCGTTTATTTCAGCAGGTCGTCCATCGTATAGACACCCTTTTTGCCGCAGAGAAACTCCGCAGCGACGACGGCGCCCAGAGCCAGTGTCCGGCGGTTTTTGATCGTATGTTTGAGTTCGATCCGGTCGTCGTCCGATTCGTAAGTTACCGTGTGTGTACCCGGAACCGCTCCTTCGCGCAGGGAGGTGACGACGATTTGCGAGGGATCGTCGCTGGATTCGTTCACCCAGCCCGTCTTGCGCCCGATTTCGCTGATGATCCCTTCTGCCAGCGTGATGGCCGTGCCGCTCGGAGCGTCCTTTTTCTGGGTGTGGTGAATCTCTTCGATCCGTACGTCGTAGGCGTCGAAGCGCTCCATCATCCGGGCCAGCCTGCGGTTGAGGCGGAACATCAGGTTGACGCCCAGGCAGTAGTTCGAGGCGTAGAACAACGCCCCGCCCCGCTCGCGGCACAGCTCCTGCAACTCCCCGAGGCGGTCGGTCCAGCCCGTCGTGCCGCTCACCGCCGCCACTCCGCATTCGATGCAGGTGCGGATGTTCCGGTAGGCCGTTTCGGGCGTCGTGAACTCCAGCGCGACGTCGATGCCCGCCAGATGTGCGGCGTCGAGTTCGTGCGCGTTGTCCGTGTCGATAATCAGAGCCGCTTCGTGCCCTCTTTCCGTGAGAATCCGTTCGATTTCGCGGCCCATCTTGCCGTATCCTATGATTGCTGCTTTCATTTGTTTTGTCGAGATATTCGTACAAAGATACGAATTATTTATGAATCTAAACGCAGGAGAGCGTACAATAGTATTCCGGAATTTCGTATATTTGCCGGACAAATCATTTCCGGTATGCGCTATTTTCTCGAACTCCGGTACAACGGGGCCGCCTACTGCGGCTGGCAGCGGCAGCCCGACCAGCCGTCGGTGCAGCAGACGCTCGAACGGGCGCTCGCTACCCTGCTGCGCGAACCGGTTGCTCTGACGGGCGCCGGGCGTACCGACACGGGGGTCAATGCGGCCTATTACGTGGCGCACTTCGACTGCGAACGTCCCGTCGCCGATCCTGCGCCCCATGTCGATGCACTGCGCGTCCGAGCGGCGGTCCATCCAGAACAGCGCATTTCCGAGCGGCCTGCCCGCGGCGTCCACCGGCAGGCTGGGCGGTGCCTGTGATGAGCGAGTACCGCTACTTCATCGAGCCGCGCAAGAATCCCTTCACGCGGCACGAGACGTGGCAGTATTACGTGCCGCTCGACGTCGGGCGGATGAACGAGGCGGCGGCGATGCTGACCGCGTACGACGACTTCACCTCTTTCGCCAAGCTCAATTCGAACAACAAGACCAACATCTGCCGTGTGAAGGAGGCCGTCTGGACGATCGACTCCCGCGGCACGATGTGTTTCACGATCCGTGCGGACCGGTTTTTGCGGAATATGGTGCGGTCGCTGGTAGGCACGCTGGTCGACGTGGGGCGCGGACGTTACACGCCCGACGGGTTCCGCTCGATCGTCGAGAGCCGCGACCTGTCGCGGTCGAGCGCCGGCGCACCGGCCCAGGGGTTGTTTCTCTCGGACGTGGTTTACCCGGCGGACATATTCGAACATCAATGTTTCTCTAAATTCAAAATGTTATGATTGGAACGATTGTTTGGCTGATCGGCCTCGTGTGCGCAATCTGGTGCGTGCTGGACATTTTCAAAAAGAACATCTCCACGGGCGGAAAGGTCATCGCGGCGGTCGTGGTGCTGCTCACCAGCTGGGTGGGGCTTGCGGTCTACTACTTCTACGGCCGCGACCATTTGCAGGAGTGGTTCAAATAACCGTCCTGTGCAGGCGAAAACATGCGGCGGACCCACAGAGGTGCGGGATTAAAGTAATGTAACGACTTGATTTATATGGTAGTTACATTTTTGTATAGGAGAGTAGGTAACGAGAAGGCAACGGTTTGTTTTCAGCTTCTTGCGCTCAAATACCGCATTTCAAATAACCTATCGCAAGATACGAAAAATTTTCGAGATGGGCAAATTAGGCAGGGTCAACCGGCGAGTGCAATTTTAAGAAATTAGTTTAAAGAACTTTTTTAGACGAAGAAAATTTTAATTTTCCCGATGTCTTCTGTTCATTGTATTGCACTTGTTTAATAAACTCTTCCGTTAACACAAAGAAATCTGCCCCATTCAGTATATATTGCCTGATGGTTTATTCTGATTTTCAATTGCCCCTTTTCTGTCAGGGGAAGCATATGAATCGACAAAACATACTTTTGTACCGATAGTTTTTGCAATTTTCTTATGACAAAAGAATTCGCTGCCATGGTCGCTGTGTCGCAATGGTCGGGGATGGCATCAACGACAGTGCGGTGCTGGCGCAGGCCGATCTGGGCATTGCCATGGGGCAGGGGAGCGACATTGCGATCGACGTGGAGAAGGTCACGATTCTTTCGTCCGACCTGACGAAGATCGCCGCGGCGGTCCGCCTTTCGGCCGCGACCGTGCGCACCGTTCGGCAGAACCTTTTCTGGGCGTTTATCTACAACCTGATCGGCGTGCCTGTCGCCGCTGGCGTGCTCTATCCGCTGACCAGGTTTCTGCTCAATTCGATGCTCGTCGGGGCCGCCATGGCCCTGAGTAGTGTGAGCGTTGTGGCCAATAGCCTGCAGCTGAGTACAAAACGGCTCGGCACGAAAGCCGTCCATAAAATAAATACAGAATTTATAACCAAAAAACAAACAGCCATGAAAAAAGAGTATCGTATCGAAGGAATGATGTGCAACCACTGCCGGATGCATGTCGAAAAGGCCCTGAACGGCATCGAAGGTCTCCGTGCCGTTGTTACTCTCGATCCTCCTGCCGCGACGGTCGAATTCACTGGGCGGGAGCCGGAGCTGGCCGAATTGCAGCGGGTGCTGGGCGAAGATTATAAGATCACGGAGCGTTGAAACCCCGGTCTCGGAGCGGCCGCTATCCATCTATAAAGGTATTGCGGCTCCTGAAAACCCCTAAAATTAGGTATTGCCGTTCCCGGCGTAATGTCGTTTCTTTGTATTACTAAAATCTGCCGAGACGCTGCGGGACGGCCCGTTGCGCCGAATGCGGAAAACGAAGAAAAAATTCAAACCGATTATGAGACATTTCGTTTATTGTGCGGCGCTTGCAGCCGCCGTATTTTTCCTTGCTGGGTGCGGCGGGAACCCGAATAAAAAGAACGCTTCGGAGACTCAAACCTCAGAAACGCAGAGTTCCGTCATGGAGGTCGATAACCTGCTCGCCGATGCTGAGAAGTTGACCGGCGGCAAGGTGACGGTCGAGGGCGTCTGCACGCATATCTGCCGCCACGGGGGCCGCAAGATTTTCCTAATGGGAACCGACGATACGCAGGTGATCCGCATTGAAGCCGGAGAGAAGATCGGCAGCTTCAAGCCCGAATGCGTGAACAACGTCGTGCGGGTGACGGGCACGCTGGTCGAAGACCGGATCGACGAGGCTTACCTTGCCGAGTGGGAGCTGCGGCTCAAGGACCAGATCGCCCGGCAGCACGGCGAGGGCGAAGCCGGATGCAGCGCCGAACATCAGGCCCGCGGCGAATCGGTTGCCAGCAGCACCGAAAAGCGTATCGCCGACTTCCGTGCCCGTATCGCCGACCGCAAAGCCAAAGAAGGCAAGGAATACCTTTCGTTCTACCATGTGGACGGCGGGAGTTATGAAGTTTTGAAATAAGAAGTTTTGCACGTCATGGGGACACGGTCGTTTATGTCCGCCGTGAGGAAATGGAGCAGGCCCGTTCACCGCGACCTCTCCTTTTTCTTTTCGGGCGTACTGCTGATTTATGCGGTTTCGGGCTTCATGCTCAACCACAAACGCGATTTCAATTCCGATTATTCGGTGCGCCGGACCGAGCTGGTCTTCGCACAGGAGATACCGCGCGCCGAGCAGGAGTGGACCCGTGCGCGGGCCGAGGAACTGCTCCTGCGCGTCGGCGAGGAGGGCAATTACCTGAAACATTACTTTCCCGAACCGGACCGGTTGAAAGTCTTTATCCGGGGCGGCAGTTCGCTGACGGTCGATCTGGCGTCGGGACACGCCGTCTACGAGTCGATCCGCAAGCGGCCCGTGCTGAGCAGTCTGAACCGGCTGCATTACAATCCGTCGCGCTGGTGGACGGTCTTTTCGGATGTCTTTTTAGCGGGATTGATCGTAATCGTGCTTTCCGGGCTGGTGATGATGCGCGGCCCGAAAGGATTGCGGGGCCGCGGAGGCGTCGAGCTGATCGCGGGGATTCTGATTCCGCTGCTGTTTATTTTCCTGACCTGATCCGGGAAACTGCGTGTGATAAAAGGGCGGACGTTTTCGACGTCCGCCCTTCTCTTGCGTATGGGTTTGTTGTCATCGTTTTGCCGTGCCGAATACCAGCAGCGGGACGAAGAGGAAGAGTCCGAACAAGACGACGCCGACGGTCTGCCAGAGCCGTCCGCCGGGCGATCTGCGGCGGATGAGCGCATAGAACGCGCCGAGCACGAGTCCCAGCCAGAGGGCCTGAAACGACACCTCCGCAATCCGGGGCTTTACGTAGCCGTCCAGCGGCGAGGTGAACGACAGTTCGAAGGGAAACAGGTATTTTGCGTACTCGGCCCATGCCTGCGGTTTCTCTTCGGGGCGGTATTCGTCCGCCAGTGAATAGTCGCGGGCGTTCACGGCGACATAGCGTTTCGATTCGGCGCCTTGGATGGTGACCGTCCAGTAGAACATGTCGCCGATGATCATCATGTTCTCCCGTGTGGGGCCGAATTTCCCGACGGGAATCTCGTGCAGTTTGTAATCCTCCGCACCGAGCGTATAGAAACGCTTTTCGCTGTCCACCAGAAAACCGAGACTTTTGCGGTCGGCGAACTCCGTGACGAAAATCTGGCCGATTTGCAGCGAGTCCGCAACGTCGGTACGGCGCACGAACGGGCGGCCGCGGACCTGCTTCATGTGGTAGACGCGCTGCGCGTCGTCCACCAGCAGGTAGCCGTTGTCGTACCGCTTGCGCGTCGAGGGGTTGCCGGAGACGACGCGGGCCGGGAACGAAAATCCCTTGTCCCGCAGGACTTTGGTGAATGCCGCGCTCTTCTTTTGGTCGATGGTGTTGGTCTCCATATCGACGAACTCGATTCCCTCGCCGGTGATGCGGAACACGTCCGTCGCCGGTTCTAAATCGATGCGGTCGGGCATCGATTCCAGCAGTTGATAGACCGTCGGTCTGCGGCGGTTGATTTCGCCGGGCGACGTGCGGAACATGAAGTTCGTGCGCTCCACGTCGCGCGATTCGACCGCCCCGCCCTCGGTTTCGGACGGAAACCTCCCTTCGGCGGCGAGTTGGCGGTAATAGAACGTCGGCAGGATACTGTCGAACTGCTGCTGGGTGTAGGTGTTGCCCTGCAGATCGCGTCCGGCGACGTTGTTTTCGCGGTCGAAATCCACCGATGCGAATCCGTGCGTCACGCAGCTGTAGAGCGTGAACGGCGACCACGAAGGCGATGCGAACACGAACGCGTAGCACCACGGCAGCAGCCATGCCAGCAGAAGCGCCGCAAGGAGGATTATTCCGGTTTTGATACTCTTTATCATAGATTTGTCGTTTTGCGGGTTAATCCTGACATCCCTGCTTGAAACGGTATACCGAAAGCAGCGGGAAGAACAGCGAACATACCAGCAGCAGCGCCAGCCACGGCAGCATGCCGTCGTAGGCCTGCGGGGTGTCGGAGAGGAAGAAGATCCGGCAGACGCCCACGGCGATCAGCAGATTCGCCAGCCGCCGTTTCCATGTGGGTTCGAGACAGATCCATGCCGTCAGCAGGTAGAGCGTCAGCCCGGCCAGATACCACGGCAGCGCCGTCAGCAGAATCCGCGCGACCAGTTCGGGCGCCAGCAGGGCGTGGAAGTACCCCCACAGCACGGCGGTTTGCACGATGAACAGCAATGCCAGCGCTCCCAGCCCGATGCCTGACATCAGCAGAATCATCTTCCACTGTGGAAAGGGCAGGTGAAGCGTCAGCTTCAGCCGTTTCTGGGCCATTTCGGGGACGAACTGAACCACTGCGAGCAATACGCCCAGCAGGGCCGGCAGGTATTGGAGAATGTCGATGAAGACAACTTCCTTTTCGAGCATCACCTCCCAGACGTGCGCCGCACCCTTGAAGGTTATCACCCGTTGGACGCGCAGCAGCGCATAGGCGGTGGCTCCGAAGAGGAACAATGCGCTCAGCGGATAGAAGCAGCGCATTTTGATCCACTCTTTGTAGAATATGGCTTTGATCATAATTCGGGTTTAGTATTTTCCGGTCAGTCCGATGAAAGCGTCTTCGAGGTTCAGCGTTTCGCCGCGCAGGTCGCTGCAGACAATGCCCGCGCGCTCCAGCACGCCCTGTACCGTCGCAGGGGAGTCGAACGAATAGAGTTCGGCGCGCCCGTTCACGACGCTCGGGTGGTAGAGGCCGTCGCCGGCGGGGATCGTGACGTCGGCGCCCGGCGTGAAGGTGTATCGCCGGAACGTGCCGAGCAGTTCGCCGACGGGCATCTGTACCAGAATGCTTCCGTAATCCATGATGATACAGTCGTCCACGAGCTTTTCCATGTCCTGAATGATGTGCGAGGTAAGGAAAACGGTCTTCTCCTCGCTCTGCGCATAGTCGCGCAGGTATTCTACGAACAGGCGGCGGTAACCGGGGTCCAGTCCCATCGAGAAGTCGTCAAGCACGAGCAGATCGGCGTTCTGGGCGAGAATCAGCCCTAAGGCCACCTGCGAACGCTGTCCGCACGACATGCGCGAGATGCGCTGCCGGGGCGCCACCTTCAGCATTTCCATCAGTCCGTAATAGGCGTCGCGGTTCCAGCGGGGATAAAACCGCGCATAGAACCGTTCGATCTGCTCGATGGTCATGAAGGCGTACTGCACGTGTCCCTCGATCAGCAGGGCGATCCGGGCGCGGGTTTCGGGCCGCATCGTGCGGATATCCTCGCCGAAGATCAGACACTGTCCGGCGCGCGGTTGGAGATAGCCGCTCAGAATGTTGATGGTCGTGGTTTTTCCGGTGCCGTTTTTACCCAAAAGTCCGAGGATCCGCCCGCGCGGAACCTCGAAACTCAGGTCTTTGTATATCAGTCGCTCCCCGTAACAATGGGTGAGGTTGCGGCATTCGATGACAGAATCGGTCATAAAGAATGGTCGTTCTTCCGGCTTACTTGATCAGCGACGCCTTCGTATTGGACTCGAAGTCGTTGGTCGAGTTGTTCGAGTCGATGAGTTTGCCGTCGGAACCGGTCTTGCGGATCACCGACTTGCCGAAGCGGTAGGCATCTCCGTCGGCCGTACCGCACCATGCGTAACCTGCGTCGAGCGAAGCGTCCCACGGGGCGATGTAGTATTCGTCGCGGCAGCCCGTGTTCACGGCGTCGAGCACCCATTCGTTAGGCACGCGGTAGCAGTTGCGCAGCGGCATCGTGTAGTCCGAGCCGTTCGGGGAGTGGAAGATATACTGGGCGTCTTCGAGCGGGTATTCGGCGAGGAACTGCTTTGCAGTCAGGCCGACGGGCGGCATGGCGATAGCCACGGCGTTGAAGCCGCGGTTGTGGAGCACTTGGACCGTCAATGTCGAAGCGTACCATTTGTCGAGGTTGGGCACGTCGGGGTTGTCGATATCCAGATAGTTCTCGTTCGACGAAACGTCGTACCACTCGAAATCGGCTTTCGTGGCGTCCCACGAGTTCGGGTTGCCGATGGTGTGGTTCTGGGCGTTGTTGACGACGATCAGCGACTCGCCGGCTTTGACCAGCACATCCTGTCCGTTGCCGGGAATGCAGTAGAACGCATTGCCCGCACAACACTCCTTGCGGAAGTCCTTGCCTTCGATCATCTCGCTGTTCATGCCCGAATTGAGTCCGCTCGAAAGGATCAGCATCATGCCGTCGGCATAGAGGTCTTCGTCGGAGTTGTTACGGATCTTGATGTACTGGTCGCCCAGCCACCTGTCAGGCTTTCCCGTTTCGGGAAACGCCGTGCCTGTGAAGTAGATCTCCTCGATCACGAATTCGCCGGCTTGCAGCGTGATGTCGCTCTGTTTGATGGTTACGGTCGCCAGAACGGTGCTCTTGCCGCTCCGCGTCACGTTCACGACGGTCGAACGTTCCGTCCCCGTTTCGTTCTCATCGACGGACAGCACCAGCGCTTTGCCCGAAGATTCGGCTTCATTGATCTGAACCCACGACGCAGCATCGGCGGGAATATTCACGTCGAAATTTTCCTCGGGCACGTTTACCAGCACATTGCCGCCGAGCGCGCGCAAGATTTCGGATACGACGACGGGATTGACCGTTTCTTCGGGATCGTCGGTGCAGGATGCGAAGCCCGCTGCGAAGAGGGCCGTGGTGAGAATTAAGAAAAGCTTTTTCATAATTGGTTTTTATTATTGGTTTGACAAATATTGGTTCGATCGTTTAGAACAGGATGCCGAACGTCGCCGTCAGAACGTGTTCGGACAATCCTCCGCTGTAAAACCGGGGCGTCCACCCCGCCTCGGCGAAGCAGGCCAGATTCCGGCTCAGGCGGCGTTCGGCCCGCAGGGACACCTCGGGGGCGACGGCCCGGCCGCTCAGCCGCGCCGCCGTGTAAGTCAGGTATTCCGAAATGTTGTTCAGCACGTTGCTGAGCGAAACCTCCTCGTCGGGCGAGACGTAACAGCCGATTCCTGCCGTCGCTTTCACGCGCCACTGCGGACGGAGCCATTCTGCGCTGCCGCGTACCGCTCCGCAGAACTGCGCAAGCCGCATCCGCCGTGCCGGATAGGCGTACGTGGCCGTGGACTGCCGCCATTCCGCGCGGGGACTGAGCATGTAATTCACCGTGCCGCGCCGCCATTCGACGGTCGCTTCGGCGTCGGCGTGCCAGATACGGTTCTTATACATCGCCTGTTCATCGACGATGACGCTGTGTCCCGTACGGTCGGCTATCATTTCGATACTGCGGCGCAGTTCATAGCCGCCTCCGGCGCGCAGGCTCCAGCGGCCGCTGCGGTAGGCTGCGGAGAGGGTCGCCTGACGGGTTTTGAGCCGGGTTATGGGGACCGTGTTGTTGGATTTGTTGAGCCGCTCCGTCGTAAGGCTTTCGAATGCGGCACGGGCATACCAGCCTTTCGCGTGCCGCGGCATGAGCTGTGCCGCCAGCAGACAACCCTTTCCGTCATAGCCGATGTTGAAACTCTCGCTGTTCAGTGAATAGCGGGTGTAATAACTGCCCAGTCCGGTCATATACAGCTCGGAAGAGCTGGCGCCGGGCGGATAGAAAAAGTCTATGTCCTGATCCTGTTTATAGAGCCGCCCCTGCAGGTCCAGCCCCAAAACGTACAGAGGGAACTGCATGCCTACGCCGAGTTTGATCGTGAAATCCGACACGACGTTGTGGGGCCGCGGATCGACCTGACGGTATTCCTGTCCGGCGCGGTAGTCGCCCCGGATCGCAAGGTCGAAGCGTCCCACCCGGTGGACATAGCCGCCGCCGAAAGCATATTCCTCGGTCGAGAGGTTTCCTCCGGCGGAATCCGCCGTGATGCAGGGATAGAGCAGCAGGTA
>OGOX01002554.1_pt1 | contig 10338 bp, 10 predicted proteins | sample 1552761 | NCBI WGS metagenome assembly OGOX01 (sample SAMEA2580212, study PRJEB22360) | human gut metagenome | biome: human gut; feature: human-associated habitat; material: faeces | place: Denmark | collected 2008/2010 | reverse complement strand
CTTTCTGTAAAAATGCAATGCCGGAGCGTCCGCAGACGCTCCGGCATTGCTCTATTAAAAATAATTCTTCCGCTGACTATGCGCAAAGCAGCGCGGCGCGCATTCTAAATCGTCCCGCCTGCCCGGCGCCTTTACTTCTTTTCCCGCAGCTGTTCCAGATAGCCGTCGGCCTTGATGGCCTCCGGGGTGAAGGAGTTATTCTTCCACCAGTTCACAAGGGCGGCGGTCACGGTCAGGCCGGTGGTCACCAGCTGCTCCACGGTGGCGCTCTCGATGGGCAGCATGGGCTTGCCGCAGGCGCTCAGCACCTGATTGGTCAGTGCCAGCGCCAGCGCAGCCGTGCGTGCCAGGGTGGCGGCAGAAATTTTGCAATGGGTATCGTTCATAGGTTCAGTTCCTCTCTTTCTCTAAATCTGCGATGCGGTGGTTGGCCACCTTCATCTGTTCTTCTAAAATGGGTACGCGGCGGGCAAAGTTGTTATGCTCCCGCACCTCCCGGGTCAGTTCTTCCAGCTTGGTGTCGGTCACCGCCTGGCTTTTTCCGTTGGCGATCAGCACGCCGATCAGGGTCACCGCGCCTGCAATGATGGCTGAGATGATGCCTGTCATCGCGCTCACCCCCTCCACCGGGCTTTGTCTGCCCGGGTATCCACGTGCACCCAGCCGGCGGCTCTGCCCGCCTTCGCGGGGTAGCGTCCTACGCCGCCCCAGTCCGGCATCAGGCTTTCGGCGTAGGCGGCCACGCCCTCCACGCTCACGTCCTGCACCCGGATATCCGCTGCCCGGCCATACAGGTGCTGGCTGAACTTTGCCCCGCCTGCCTTGGCGTTGTGTGCCGGGGTGCGGTAGGCGCTGGTGATCGTCACCGGTTTTCCGAAGTGCTCCCGGATACGCTCCAGCAGTTCTGCCAGCGCCGTGTCGATGAAGACAGGGTCGCTGCCGTCCTTGCAGCGGAACTCCCGCACACAGAAGTGCGGCGAGAGGGCGGTGCTGCCGTCCCGGGCAAGAGAATACGCTTGCAATGCCATCGTGCGCCCCCTTACAGCCGTTTCAGCAGCGCTGCGATGGGCTCTGCATAAAACCGCTCGTAGCCCGCTGCGTTGGGGTGGGTGCCGTCGCTGGTGTACTTATCGCCCAGTTCGCTGACGCCGTGTTTTCCCATAGGCGGGGTGGTCTCCGCAATGTCAACGTAGGGCACGCCCCATTTTTTCAGCGCCGCAAGGATGGCAGGCTTATAGGTCTTGTACCAGTTTTCGCTGCCTGCAAACATCCCGTCGTGCGGGAATACATAGGCCACGCACTTGTCGCTGTAATTCGTTGCCAGATCGTCCAGCATCTTCTCCAGTGCGCCGGTCATGGTCGTTTCATCGTAGGCAGCGGCAAACCCATCGGTCAAGGTACCCACAGGGGCGTTGTTCCAGGCATCATTCACGCCGCCCTCCAACAGGATGTAGTCCGCCTTTGCCAGCGCTGTGGAGTTTGTCACTACCGTGCTGATGCAGCCACGGGTGCCGCCGTATACCTTATCGGTAATATTCGGGGTCAGCGTTGCGCCGTCCACTGCTTCATTGGTCAGGGTCATGCCGTACTTGTCTGCAATACATTTGCCGTAGCCGCCTGCGCTGCCCTTGCCGTAGGCGATGCTGTCACCCGCAACGTACAGCGTTTTTCCCGCCAGCGGGCTGATGATCTGACCATTGATGTCAAACACTTCCATTTTACCACCCCTTCTCGATGTAATCGTTCACCTTGTCGTCACTCAGCAGGCCTTTATACACCTTGCACTGGTACAGCGTACCAGACCAGAACTGCTGCTTTTTGCTGCCGTCCGCGCTCTGCGCCGCACCGATCAGGAAGGTCTGGGGCACATCTATGATTGTGCCGTTTGTGGTTTTCCACTCGGTCAGCGGGCAGTAGGTACTGCCGCCGCGATATTTTCTGCCGTCAATCTGCACTGCATACCGCGTACGGGTCTTGAGGTGTTCGATGCTGTCTGACAGGGTCACGCCGCCGTAGTTGTAGTAGGCGAACTCGGTCTTATTGTTCAGCGGGCTGCTGGTGGAGTTGAAGCCGGGCAGATTGTCGGTATCGCCGGTCTCGGTCAGGCAGTGCAGGAAGGCAGGCCAGGTGTTGGCATTAAAGTCGTCCCCCGCTTTCGCGTCCACTAGGATCGTGTATTGCGGCGTCTCGGTGGAGGCGTGCTCCAGCAGCTTCAGGCCGGTGTCCAGTCCCTGGGTCAGCACGGTCTCGCCGGGCAGACTGTAGATCAGCTGTGCTGTCTCCACTACTTCCACCGTTACCGCGCAGCTTGCACTCTTACCGCCTGCTGTGGCAGTCACGGTGCAGTTACCTGCTTTGATGCCTGTCACCACGCCGTTTGCCACAGTGGCAAAGCCGGTAGGCAGAACGCTCCACACCACCGCCCTGTCGGTTGCGTTCGCGGGCAGCACGGTGGCCGTCAGGGTCTTGCTCTCGCTCTCGTTCAGGGTCATGGTCACGGCGCTCAGGCTCACGCTCTGCACCGGAACTTCCTGTGCACTGCCGCCCCACTCTGCACGCAGAGCATTCAGGGTGGGCTGCATCGTGTTGGTCTTATAGGCTGCATTTTCAAACAGGTTCAGCAGCAGCGCCTTTGCGTTGGCGGTAAAGCCCTCGCCCGGGTCACCTTTTGCACCCGCCGGGCCGGTGTCTCCTTTATCGCCCTTGTCGCCTTTTTCGCCCTGCGTTCCGGCAGCATTGGCAATGCCTGCTTCCATGTGGTTCAGCTGGGCAGCCGTCAGGGTCTGGCCGTCCACAAAATTCTGTTTTACGTAGCTCATTTGTTCCTCCCTAAGATCATTTTTCCAAGGATCGCCTGCCCCAGCACTGCAAAAACGTTCTCCTTCGGCGGCTGCGGGTTGCCCCACAGCGTCGCCAGTCGGTCACAGGCATCCATGGCTGCGTCATTGCCCGCCGCCAGAAGCCGCAGTACGGCCAGCAGCACCTGTTTTTCCGCGGTGGTAATACCGCCGCCTGTGCCCAGCAGCCCCACCAGCGCCTCCCACGCAGGCGTAGCCGGGGCGGGCATTGCGCCCTCTGCCGTGCCGCTGTTGGCGCATACTTTGCACCGCACATCAGCGCTGGTCACGGTGCGGCTGCCGTCCGTGCCCTCAAAGGTGAGGCAGCCCGCGCCGGGCACTGCCGTCACCGCCGCCGGTACGGTCAGGATTCCGTTTTCCACCAGCGTAGCCGCGCTTGCGCCGGGGGTGTGCCAGTGGGCGCACACGGTCAGCCCCTTCCACTCGCCCCGCTGCTCGATGCGCAGCCGGTAGTTGCCCCGGTTGCCCGCATACCCCAGCAGCAGCTGTCCGCCGGGCACCGCTGCCGCGCCGTTTCTGTCCAGCCGGATGGTCATCTCGTTCATGCTGCACCGCCCTTACACATACTGGTAGCCCTCCACGTTGAAGGGATAAGCGTTGTCATTGCTCGCCAGGTTTACATCGACCACGCCGATGTTCACTCCCCACGCGAGTATCGCTTCATAGCAATACCAATAGATATTCATTACTACTAATAAAATACTTACGGCACGCAGAAAATCCATGATTTTCGCCAATGCCCGAAGGTCATCTTCTTGTTGCATAATGGTTAGATTTTACGTTGTTTTTTCTTTTTCTTATTTCGTCGCTGCATCTCGCGCATGAATGCCTGCTCCTCGGCATCCGCTCCGCCCGTATCTACCGCGAACAGCCCCAATGCGTCCGGCAGCACTTCATGGCCTGCGGCCTGCGGGAGCTTGTCTGTCGTTTCTGCCGAGGGTTGCGGCAAGTCGATAGGCAGCGGAACACCCGGAGCGGGAGGTGCAAAATGTTCCTGCAAGGCGTTTGCTGAAAACTCCTTGCCCATGCGCGAGCCGTTCAGCACGCAGCCCGTGCGGTGGTCTATGAACGTCGCACCGTATATGCGTCCCGTGTCGGTTTCGCGCAGCACGACGTCCACGCCTTTGGCTTTGAGTGCGGCGACAAACTCCGTCCGGTCTTTCGTGCGCCGCAGGGCGGCGAGTACGGTCGCCTTCGTTATGTCGCCTGTCTTCCACTCTTTCATCTGTTCCTTACTTATGGCGCACCATCTCCCGAACGCTTCGTACCCGTAGCGTTTGCCGAAACGGGAGGCTTCGCAGTTGTCCGATGATCCGCTTGGAAGTGCACAATTTATCACAGACTGTGATTGGTATGAGACAAAGAATGGGGTAAAAGAAGGCAGTCAAGCAGTCGACGGAATAAAAGATAAAGCTGCTATAAAATTCCAGTTTCATACTGAGTATGCAGAAAAGAAAAATAATTTCTGGCGATACGACTGGAAGTGGCAGAATCGCACAGCATATAACGAGTACGGAACACTTGATACCGATCTGTATTTTGTTTCGATGAAGCAAGATGACAGTATGCAGTTTGCCATTGCCTGCCCACCAGAATTTGCTCTTGTAAATAAGCGTTTGTACTGGAAGGTATGCGCAGTAATGGAGAAAGATAAGGCATCTGGTGAACAGGAAGTTGTTCTCGAAGAGGGAAAATTTGGTGCATGGATTCTTGGGAAAGAGACTGTTGATGTTGCACTTGACGGTGTGAAAAAGTTGTATTTAAAGGTATTTACCGAGGATGGCCGTCAGGGCGATTTGTACGAGTATGAATCACTTAAAACCATTTTCTGGGGCGATCCAGTTATTGAGACAACAGACCATCAGAAGCTTGCGATGGCAGACTTAGCTTACACTTGTGAAAATACCGATGAGGGATGCGGTGTCGGAAAAGACTATGAGGGCGGTCGTGTGACCATACAGGCAGAGGAGTTTGATAAAGCTATTCCAGCAGAGCCGAGAGACAAGAAGAAGTGGGGAGTTATCACGCTTGATCTGGAAGGACTGAATGCGGCACGCTTCCATGCAGTAATCGGTGGTGATTATCCGGTTGGTGACGAAAGTGGCAAGAGACGTACTGTTTTCCAGCAGCAGACAGGCACCAGCGCATGTTTTGCAAGTGTCATTGAGCCACATGAAGGCGATGCAATGGTACAGTCTGTGCAGTATGCAGGAGCGTGGAGCATCAAAGTAACACTTGCAGATGGCAGAGAGCAGATTATTTCTGTAAAGGGAATTGAAAATACGCAGGAAAGTGACACGATGAAGAATAGTGTCCGAATTTTGTTAGAAGAATATCAGGAAGGAACACTTATAAGAAGTGAGGAGACAGCCAGATGAAAGTAAAAAATCCGATCTTAAGAGGTTTTTATCCAGACCCGTCCATAGTTCGGGTGGGGGATGATTATTACATAGCAAATTCAACTTTTGAGTGGTGGCCGGGCGTAAGCCTCCACCATTCAAGAGATCTTGTGCACTGGGAGAAATTGCCGTCACCATTAAATCGCCAGTCACAGCTAGACCTGCGCGGTGTTGGTGCCTCACAGGGCATATGGGCACCATGTCTTACCTATGACAATGGAACATTTTATTTGGTTTATACCGTGGTAAAATCTTTTTATTGCAACATGTACGATACTGCCAATTTTCTTGTGACTGCCACTGACATTCTTGGTCCATGGTCAGAGCCAATTGCACTCAACAATTTTGGATTTGATCCATCGCTGTTTCACGATGACGATGGAAGAAAATATATGGTCAGCATGGTGACTGATCATCGCGTGCCGAAAAAATATGTAGGGCGTCTTGTATTGCAGGAGTATGATGACGAGCAAAAGAAGATGGTAGGACCTGTCAGGGAAATTTTCTGCGCAGATAAAGTCTATCTGGAAGGTCCGCATATTTTCAAGCGAAAGGATTGGTATTATCTGTTTGCAGCAGATACTGGAACCGGAGAATTGCACGGACAGTCGATTCTTCGCTCCAAAAATGTCTGGGGATCATATGAGTGGTATGAGGGAAATTCTATTTTGACAGCAAGAGAGCATCCAGATTTCCTGCTTCAAAAATCTGGACACTGCGATCTTGTTGAGACACAAAACGGTGAGTGGTATGCAGTTCATCTGTGTGGTCGTGCACTTGAGAATAGAAATCCAATGGATGCACCGCGCTTTGCAGGGGCAAGACGTTACACACTAGGAAGAGAAACGTGTATACAGAAAATGAAATGGACAAAGGACGACTGGCTGGGGTTGGCAAATGGAACAACGCTTCCTGATTTGGAGACAGAGGTGCCGGATGAACTAGCTGACAAGGCTCAGGCAGAGCAGAAAAATCAGCAGAAGCAGCACGATCAGCAAGAATTTGGTGATGGCATGTTTGATGATTTTGATGATCCGTCAGGTCTGTCGGTGGTCTATCAGACACTTCGCCAACCGCTAACACCGGGCTATTGGTCACTCACCGAGCGTTCTGGCTATTTACGTCTTCGTGGACAGGAAGGTCTTTCCTCAAAATTTAATCAGAGTCTGATCGCAAGAAGATGGGAAGAGTTTTGCTTCGAGACTGCGACATGCGTGGAGTTTGAGCCAGAGGTGTTTAAGCAGATGGCAGGACTGATTTTGATGTACGATCAGGACAACTATTTTTATCTGCATGTCACATTTGATGAGGATGAGGGAAAATGTATCACACTGTTAACTGCAGAGAATAAAAAATATGAATATCCTGCTGGTTTTGTGCCGATTGAATCAGGAAAACCAGTCTATTTAAAGGCAGCCGTTGACTACGACAAGGCGCAGTTTTTCTATGCGGTAGGTAATCAAAATTATCAGGCGATTGGTCCAGTGCTCGATGCAAGCATTTTGTCAGACGAGGCATGCAACGAAGGATGGTTTACAGGAGCAATGGCAGGAATTTGTTGTCAGGATCTAACTGGATTTGGAAAAGCCGCAGATTTTGATTGGTTCTCATATAAAAATGTGTAATTGATCAGAACTTTACAAAAATGATTTTGCAAATGAAATTCTGAAATCTTACAATACTATTGAACTTGAGGAAAAATAAAATGGCAGTTTATAGAGCAAAGGAATTTGGCGCAAAAGCAGATGGCGTCACAAAAGATACCGCAGCGATTCAGCGTGCGATTGATATCTGTGCGCAAAATGGCGGCGGGCGTGTGCTGCTTGAGGGTGGCACATTTTTAAGCGGAACCTTATATTTAAAGAGCTATGTCTATCTGGAAATTGCAGAGTCGGCACTGTTAAAGGCAAGCCCAGAGATTTTTGATTATGGGACAGACACGCATCACAATCGCTACCGCAATGAGACCGAATTGGATCGTTGCTTTTTGTTCGCACAAGATGCAGAGGATTTTGGTCTGATTGGATATGGAATGATTGATGGTAACGCGGAAAGCTTTCCAAATGCAGGGGATAAATATCGTCCGATGATGTTACGCCTTCTGAACTGTAAGCAGTTTCATCTGGAGCATCTGCGTTTGATGAATGCCGCAGCGTGGACAACGTGTTTTCTTGACAGCGAGTATATCTGGGTACATGGTGTGGATATCCGAAATGAAAAACGCTACAATGGTGACGGACTTGATTTTGACGGCTGCCGTCATGTGTGGATATCTGATTGTCACATAAAAGGAACTGATGATAATTTATGCCTGCAGTCAAGTGGCCAGACAACAGAGGATATTCATATCACAAACTGCGCATTTACATCCGTGTGCGCAGGCATTCGCATCGGTTTAAAGTCTATTGGTGATATTCAAAATGTCGTGATCAGCAATTGCACGATGCATGGAATTTATCGCGAGGGAATTAAGATTGAGTGTACCGAGGGCGGTGTGATTTGTGATATTTTGATCGAAAATGTTACGATGCGAAATGTGCGAAGACCACTATATTTCTTGCTGAATCAGCGCTTCGAGCCAGATGATCTGGGAAGTTCTGTGGAGCTTACTGCGATGCCCAAGGTGGGAAAGATCGAACGCATTCGCGTCAGTGGAATTACCGCAGTGGACGAGGCATGCATGAGCGAAAAGCAGTATCGCTTTACCGATGACATCATGGGTGAGCCAAAGTTTAATGGCATTCGCGTTGACGCAGCAAAGGATCATGCAATTCGCGATCTGATACTTCGAGATGTGTTTTATCACAGCATTGGCGGCGTGAAGGCATCGGAGATTCCAACTGAGTATCCAGAACAGACTGAGAATTATTGGCCAGACTGGAGCCGGTGTGCATTTGTGTATATCCGAAGAGTGGATGGACTGACGTTGGATCACGTGGTATGCGATTGTGAAAATGAGGATGAGCGTGTGCCATTTCTTATTGAGGAGTGCAGTCATGTGAGCGGAACAATCGAGGTCAGAGACAAGTGAGGAGGCAGATCGAAAGATGATAGAAAATGAGTTGAGGCAGCTGATCAGCAAGGCGAAAGCGTGTCTTACGGACTTGTGTCCTTATACAACGCACGTTGCGCAGCTTGCATTGGAGGATATGATACAGCAGGCAGAGGCAGCAGTAGCTCAAGATGAAAATGACAAAAATGACGAAAGTGGAGTATTACCGTTCACAACGAAACGCGAGTTTGGCAATTGGCATTGGAACAAAGAGGATGCTTGCCAGTTTGCAAAGAAGCGTTATACGATGGCATCCGTCTGGTTTGAGCCGGGAAAGGTTTACAGTACATATGGATTAGAGGATGCGTTGGCATGGTTTCAAACGCAGGATTTGCGAAAGTCGCTTGTTGTTTCTGAGATTGATGAAAACAGTTATGTGAATCAGTCTGGAAAGTTTGAGCTGTCTATGGCAGAGACTTGCGAATATTATGAAAAAATATGCCGTGAATTTCTGTCTAATGTCACCTATGGAGATTCAATCGGCCAGTATAGCAAATCAGCGGGAGAGGCGCTTTTACAGGCATTAAATCAACTGACAAAAATCAGAGAAGAAAACGAGAAAAATATTGCTGATAACAGTGTCAATATGGATGATATAACCGCAAATCCAAATGATACAACTGCAATTGCGAAGGCTCTGGCAGCTTGCCTGAATGCATTGTGGGATCTTCGCACCTCACGCGTGCTTCGCAGCGAAATTGGTTTAGAATCTGGCGGAAACCTTCTTCTTAGTGCAGCTCAGATGGAGGAAATTCGCCATAAAATCGAGTCCGATCCTCTCACGAAGGGTCAGTACGAGCAGATAAAAGCGCTTGCTGACAGCGCGTCTCTTGAACAAAGAAAATCAGCGTACAGCGCACTCTTTGCCACAAGTGATAATTATGAGCAGTTAAACCGCGAATTTGTCATTGAGACAAGCGCAGGCAATCGCCCAAGTTTTGCAGTTCCAAAGGGAACCGTGTCAGCATCGTTTGCACTTCGACTGCCTCGCGAGGACAATGAGCGCGATGGCCTTGGTAACATTCAGGTTTGGAATATTGGCTTAAAGGCTTCAGAGGGAGAGAATATCTATCTTGATATTGAGACAGCAAATAGTTTGGAAGTGAATGAACGTGAGACAGCAGTTTGCAAAGTAACACTGTGCAATAAAACATCCGATCACGAGGCCGTGTGGACATATGACAAAGAGATTTTGCTGCGAGACGACGCGATTTACACGGTAATGTTTGATGCAAAGCAGGATGGAAAGTTAAAAAAGGGTATGCAGATTGAGCTGACATTCTTTGACAAAGAGGGAAATAAGCTTGGCACACGCGAGGAAAACTTTAATCGCAAGTCATGGCTTTATGTGAAAAAATACAATCTGTACACTCAGTGTGATGCAATTTGTTACTGGTATACAAAAGATACGTCATATGCAGAAAAGTCAAAGATTGAGATGCTTCATTTCTTAGATGATTTTTGTCAGGGTGCGCATCACTGGCTGCGTTACAACGAGCGTCCGGAGGGAAGCGATGCTTACGGCGGAGTGCAGGGAGGAAGAATCCTATTTACAATAGCTGTAGCATATTCGATGATTCGTGACAGCGGAGTATGGAATAAGGAAGAAAGGGAGCGCTTTTACGGTCTTGTTTCTTATATGCTGCGTTATCTGGCAGATCTTCGTGACCGTACACTTCTGACAAAGGATCGGGCACAGCGTGGAAGCAGCAACTGGCAAACCGATATGCACATCGGAAGCTCAGCTATTATGATGGCAATTCCTGATTTTCCAAATCGAAAGCTTTGGATGTATAATTCCGAGGCAGTGCTTCGGGCTCAGTTAGACTATAAATTAAATGCAGATGGCTCATGGCCGGAATCACCTCGTTACCATTTTGCTTCGCTGGAGCATTTTTCATTGTATGCAAGACTGTGGGAGCGTGAGTCTGGAGAAAATTGGTTTATCTCAAAGAATGCTAATATGCCGGGACTTATTGATATGTTTCGTTATCCACTGTACACGCAGACACCGCCATATGCATATTTT
>OGOX01002552.1_pt1 | contig 10343 bp, 10 predicted proteins | sample 1552761 | NCBI WGS metagenome assembly OGOX01 (sample SAMEA2580212, study PRJEB22360) | human gut metagenome | biome: human gut; feature: human-associated habitat; material: faeces | place: Denmark | collected 2008/2010 | reverse complement strand
TTTTCGAAGTTCGTTTACTCCGTATTTCTTCATTTCAATTCTCCTCCTACGCAATAAAGAAGTACTTTCGTTACTGTTCACTGGTAACGTTCCGCGAGGTGTTTTTGTGAGCGGAGCAAACAGTAACGTGCATTCCTCTTATTGGAATGCTTACATGGTTTATATGATAGCATATATCTTTATCACGGTCAAAATGTTTTTTGCATAAGTCGGGGACCAGTACAAAAATCTGTTTTCGTATCAACGATCAGATTTAGAGCGTATCTGGTCCCCTTTTATGATCTTATTTTACAAATACTTTATTAAATTTCTTCTTTCCTCTCTTAAGGACAATACCGTCACCTGTGAGAGCGTCTTTGGAAAGTACATGTCTGATGTCCGTCACTTTCTCACCGTTAACGGAAACGCCGCCCTGCTCGATCAGCCTGCGCGCTTCTCCTTTCGATTTGCAAACGCCCGCCGCCACCATGGCGTCCACCACGGTCTGCGCGCCCGCCGCTTCTTTCACAAGCATTTCTCCGTCTCCGCCCGCGAAAGCCGCTTTCGCCTGTTCCTGCGCCGTTTTCGCCTTTTCTTCGCCGTGCACTTCTTTCGTCAGTTCAAACGCCAGCACTTCTTTCGCGTGATTGATTCTTTCGTCGCGGTATCTGCACAATTCGTCGATCTCGCTCACAGGCAAAAACGTCAGAAGTTTGAGGCATTTTTCCACGTCCGCGTCGTCGATATTGCGCCAGTATTGATAGAATTCGTACGGAGTCGTCTTGTTCTCGTCCAGCCACACCGCGCCTTTCGCCGTCTTGCCCATCTTCCGCCCGTCCGAAGTGGTAAGCAGCGTAAACGTCATCGCGTACGCGGGTTTTCTCTCTTTGATACGGATCAGATTCGCCCCCGCGAGAATATTGCTCCATTGATCGTCGCCGCCCAGTTCCAGCGCGCAACCGTATTTCCGATTGAGCACGAGGAAATCGTACGCCTGCATCAGCATATAGTTGAATTCGAGGAACGAAAGACCTCTTTCCATTCTCTGCTTGTAGCACTCAGCGCTCAGCATCTTGTTTACCGAGAAGCAAGCACCCACCTCACGCAGTACGTCTACATAATTAAGGCTCAGCAGCCAGTCCGCATTGTTTACAAGCAGTGCCTTGCCGTCCGAGAAATCTATAAAACGGCTCATCTGCTTTTTGAAGCAGGCAATATTATGCTCAATATCTTCCTTTGTGAGCATCTTTCTCATATCCGTCTTGCCCGAAGGGTCGCCTATCATACCCGTACCGCCGCCGAGAAGCGCAATAGGCTTGTTGCCTGCCATCTGTAAACGCTTCATTAGGCACAGTGCCATAAAGTGACCGACATGCAGAGAATCAGCTGTCGGGTCAAAGCCTATGTAGAACGTAGCCTTGCCCTCGTTTATCATCTTGCTTATTTCTTCCTCGTTCGTAACCTGAGCGATAAGCCCTCTTTCAATAAGTTCTTCGTAAAGTGTCATTTTCTTCTTCCTTTCGGTTTATTTTATTATTTTCAAGACAAACGTCTGTGTGTCCGTTTGCAATATCATGCTGTCATCTGATAGGAGCATTGTTTACCCATTTGCACTAATTCTCGGCTTATGAACGCTCTGTTTGTTTTGCGTCCTGCAAAACTCTGGGCGTTCAATATCGGGCATCCTTGCCCGTCCCTTGCCAAAGGTGAGCTAAATGTGGTAGTGCTTCGCTCAAACTTTCAACTAATCTCAAATCAATCCTGTACCATCGTCCAATCCCGACCGTTCCGCTATCCTACAAAAATCCGCAACGTTATTAACGGTCGGAATTTGCAGCGGCTCACAGCCGCAAGGTCGGAACAGTCAGCGGCGACTCGCCACAAAACCTGCATAGCACCATCGTTAAACTCCGACCGTTTCACTATCCCTCAAAAATCCGCAACATTATCAAAGGTCGGAATTTGCCGCGCCCCACGGGCGCTTACAGTTGGTCAGCTAAGCTGTAGATTAGCTTTTCTGTCTTTTCCCAGCCAAGACACGGGTCGGTTATCGACTTGCCGTAAACCGCATCGTCTGTGCTCTGGCTTCCGTCCTCGATGTAGCTTTCAATCATAAGTCCCTTGACAAAGCCCTCAAGATCCTTGCTGTGACGACGGCTGTGGAGAATCTCGTTTGCTATTCTTACCTGCTCAAGATACTTCTTGCCTGAATTTGAGTGGTTGGTGTCTACTATAACCGCCTTGTTAAGAAGATCCTGCTTGCAGTAAAGCTCATAGAGCAGTGACAGATCCTCGTAGTGATAATTCGGTATGGTTTCACCATGCTTGTTTACAGCACCACGCAGGATAGCGTGTGCAAGCGGATTTCCGCTTGTGTGCGTTTCCCAGCCTCTGTATATGAAAGTATGGCTTGCCTGCGCCGCACGGATAGAATTGAGCATTACCGACATAGTTCCGCTCGTGGGATTTTTCATTCCTACAGGAATATCAAGTCCGCTTGCGGTAAGTCTGTGCTGCTGATCCTCTACAGAACGTGCGCCGACCGCAACATAAGACAGAAGGTCGGACAGATAGCGGTCATTTTCGGGGTACAGCATTTCATCCGCACAGGTAAAGCCGGTTTGCTCTATGGCGTGAAGATGAAGCTGTCTTACCTTGATAAGTCCTTCGAGCATATCCTCGTGCTTTGTGGGGTCGGGCTGATGTATCATACCCTTATATCCTTCTCCTGTTGTACGGGGCTTGTTCGTGTAAATTCTCGGTATAATCAGTATCTTGTCCTTTACCCGCTCCTGAACGGGTACAAGCCTTGAAATATAATCAATGACCGGCTCTTCCTTGTCGGCGGAGCAAGGTCCTATTATCAGCAGGAACTTATTGCTCTTTCCCGTGAACACATCGGCTATTTCCTTATCCCTCTGCGCCTTTATTTCCTTTACCTTTTCGCTTGCAGGGTACTTTTTCTTGATCTCCTCAGGATCGGGCAGACGTACCAGTAGATCCATGCTCATTGTCTTTCGACCTCCAAAAATAAATTTTGGTCTTAATCTAACGGGTGGAAAATAAAAAAGCCCTCCGTGCAAAAATGCACAGAGGGCGAATTATCGCGGTACCACCTCAGTTTATCCGTGCGTTTAGACCATTTCACACGAACCTCAAAAGCTATAACGTAGCTACCGTTCCCGAAGGACAGCTCAGGGGTGTATCTTCACATTAAAACGTCTGCCGTTTCACACCGACCAACGACTCTCTGAAAGCACGTTTCACGCTACTTTTTCCCTTCAAAGCCTTTAATATATCGCTTTAAACCGATTGTAGCATATCCTTGCTGTTTTGTCAAGAGAAAATTTCGTTTTATCTGCAGACATCGGTAGCACTATAACAAATTTTTAGTTTACCCTGATAATTTTTCCGATTCCGCAAAATATGTAAAGTAGGTATCCTGTGTGCCTGTACGGTATCTCGTTTGCAATATCACATAAAATTTTCCGTGTTGTAGAAATATTTGTAGGGGAGGGCATACAAATATTCATACTAAAAAGCGTTCAATAAGAAACAAGATTGTACTAAAAATCCGCTGTTTTTTTGCAAACAACGGATTCTGTGATATTAAAAATAAATTAACGTCAATAGGGTGTGACCTCAGTCACCCGCCGGTAACGCAACTTCCGTAAATTACAAACATTCAGAACGGCGAATTTGATGCGGCACATTGCCGCCCGCCGCACCGCTATCACTCCTTGACTACTTCGTAGTCCTTGCCGCTTGTTGCACGCTTTAATGCCTCAAGATACTGCGGAGTTCTCCACTTGTATGTCTTCCTGTTTACCTGTCTGCCGCTATCCCATATAAACGTTGCTATACCGTAATCACTGCACAGCTTGTTCAGCTTTTCTATAAAGAATATACAGGAAGAAAGATCGCTTCCGCTTGCCGCATATTCACCGATTATTACGGGTATTCCCTTGTCAACGAAGTTCTTTTTCATCTTGCCGATAAGCGTTTCCATTTGCCTGACTTCAGACTTTGTACCCCATGTGTGCTTTATATCGCAGGTGCAGAAATCCCACGGTGTGTAGTAATGTACCGACAGGATACATCTGCCCGCTTTGTCGTCAGGCATTTTATAAAGCGAATCGCAGGTGCGCTCTATATCCGTATAATATCCCGCAATAAGCAGATGACGCTTTGCATTGTTTCCGCCTGTCGCACGGATTATGTCAACAAAATCCTGATTAATCTTATTTATCAGATTATATGCGTCCGCCTTATTTTTATTGTAAAGCGTATCAAATCCGACCTCGTTCATCGACTCGAAAATCAGATAGTCCGAATAGTTTTTGAATCTCTCTGCTATCTGCTTCCATACATTTTTGTATTTCTTCAGGAATGTATTATAATCCTTCTGCGACTCCTCGATTATCCATGCACCGAACTTAGGATCACCGCCGCCGTCGTGATGTACATTTATAATAACATACATTCCCTGCGAGTATGCATAATCGACTACCTGCTGTACCCTGTCCATCCATTCCCTATCTATGTTGCCATTGGAATCCATATGATCTCTCCACGTCACAGGTATACGCACCGCATTTACGCCGTTCTTTTTCAGCGATGTGAACAGCTCTTTTGTGGCTTTAGGATTGCCCCACAGCGTTTCATCAACCTTTTCTCCCGCTTCAACATGCTCGTTTATCTTACCGTCGCCGTCACGGTCAGCCTGACAAACATCAAGCGTATTACCGAGGTTCCAGCCGAACGTCATATCTTCAACCAGTTGCTGTGAAGTTATATTTCTCATCTTTCCTGCGATCTGTGATGGCTTATTCTCACTTGCTTTCGTTGTATCGGTACTGCTTTCGGTTGACTTAGGTGTACTCTCTGCCGCAGTTGTCGAAGCCGTGCTTGTCACAGAGCTTTCAGCTTTGCTGTCCGCATAACTGCTCACATTCTGTGATTGCGATGCAGCAGATGTTCCTCCGGAAGCATTTTCACCGCTTGTTACCGCACTCTGTGCACATCCTGCAAGCATTGATACAGTCAATGCAAGTGCAATTAATGACTTCAACACTTTTCTTTTCATGGTAAACTCCTTTACCGTAAATCGTTTATTCTTGTAAGACGTCTGTTTTTCGTTTTATAAAGCATCGCTTTTCTCGACAATTTCATCCCGCCATTTTAAATATATCATGATTTTTTATGCCTGTCAAGGTAAAAACACAGTTACTTGCCTTTAACACTAAAAAGAATAAGCCGGATGTTATTATAACGAAAGCACGATAACCCCGTCATTTCTGTTGCCGTCACGCTTTTCAGACAGGCATTTTGGCAATCAACAATCGTGATATAATAACCTCAGACAGATAATCCGCATAAGCGGATTATCCCGTGCAAAAGCACGGTTGGCGGGTACCCGCCTGTCTGAGAACATTTTATCATCAAACCCTTTTGTCAAAAGACAAAAGTACGGCGTACCGCCGTGTCGGCTTACGCCGACTTGATTTGTGATATAATGAAGTATCGGCTTTATAACGGTTGACTAATCCGCTTTGTCTTGTTATAATAGTATACAGATTTTTTTGATATAAAAGCACAAATTAAAAACGCTTTATATCAATAAACAGATAAAAGGAGAAGATAATATTTGGAAAAATTCACTCAATTGCTCGCCGGACTTGGCGGAGCCCTATTGCTTATATTCGCTGTCGTTGCGTCTGTAATGCTCAACAGCACTTATGTCCCCGATGACAGCGACAGTTCTTCCGCACCTGTGACTACTGCCGCTACGACCACCAAAGCCCCCGAAACCACTCCCGTCACCACAAAGCCGCAGACGACAACTCCTGTTACCACAAAGGCTCCCGAAACAACAACAGTGGTTACAGAACCTCTTGAGTGGGGAGAAGAAGCCTTCAGTGCCACAATGTATGTAAATCAGTCCTGCTACAGCAGAATAAAGGCACTAATGGGTTCAGAAGCCGTTAAACAGTATACATACGGCGAAGCAGTAAACGTTGTCGCAAAAACCGACACAGGTTATTACAAGCTCAATGACGGCGAATATATTCACGGCGATTATCTGAGCGAAGCCGAACTTTGATGATATATTATGAATAAAGCAAACAACGTTATAATTGAAAAATTCACGGCATTTTTTCTTGCCGTTATAACGCTCGCCCTCGTCAGCGTGAGTGCAGGTGCCGCCGAAAGCGGCGATTCTTCGACCGATGCTGTTAAAAAGCCCGAAAAGTGTTACGAGCTTGTGACAGGCGGAAACGAAGAATACTACAGCAAAATAACCATCAACAGCCGTTCCGTGCTGATAAGCGGATGCTATAAAAACGACCCGGTCACCGACATCACCTTGCAAAGCAGCGGTACTGTTTCATCAACTCTTAAGGTAAACCCAGACGGCACATTCTCCTCCGTCCTTAACCCTTCCGAGCCTATAGGAAGCTCCGACCGCATCGTTATCACGCTGAAATCGGGAGCAAAGCTGAGTTACCTCATAATGTATGATGATAACCGCTACTTCCCCGACAACAAGCTCAGCGAACAGAATCTGTCGGTGATTGAAAAAGCAGTACCTACCTCCGCAAAATCGTGGGCAGGCTATGTCACCGATGAGCTTACAGAGGAAGGTGTAAAACAGACGCTTGACGAGGTCGCCTATCTTGCCGATTATATAGCAGGCGATATAAAGGACGATTACAAAAAGCTCGAAGCGATAGCAAAATGGGTATCCGACAATATTTATTACGACCGTGACGCAAAAGAAAATTCAGTAACTCAGTCCGAGATATGCATAAAGAATGTTCTCAAAAGCCGCAAAACAGTATGCGTCGGCTATTCCGCACTTTTCAGCGCACTGTGTGAAGCACAGGGGCTTTATGTCGTAAACGTAAAAGGTACGGCAACATCAGACACGGTAGATTACTCCGACCTTGCAGACGGACCTGTAAACCACGAATGGTGCGCCGCACTGATTGACGACAGATGGATATGGGTAGACTGCGTATGGAACAGCAACCTGAAATTCCAAAACAACGAGTATGTTTCCTTAGGAGCAAACACCGAAATGTATTTTGATATTTCACCGCTTGCCCTGTCCTTCGACCATTGCGCATATCTTGCCGAAAAGCGTTATTATTTCCGTGCCGGCGAATATTTCAGCCAACAGGGCACAACCACCCCCGACAGCAGAAATGAAAGCACCCCATCGGCAGAAACCTCCGCAGCTGCAACCAAGCCTCCGATCTATACCGCTCCCGAAAATTATACGCCCGTTACGAGCTATGTTAAATCGCACGAAGAAAGCGACAGTGCCAACGGCAATCTCACATGGATAGCCGTACTGACTTTATTCGTTGCGATATTCATAGTCTTTGATTTTATCAGCATAAAGAAACTGAAAAAATAAGCCATCGGTAAGGCTTCAGCCTTATTGACATACAGAAAACACAAAATACGAAAGGAATTCAGACCAATGGTAGTTATTGAAATGGAAAACGGCAAAAAGATAAAGATAGAGCTTTATCCCGAAATTGCACCTATCACCTGTGCAAACTTCGAAAAGCTCGTTAAAGAGGGCTTTTATGACGGGCTTATCTTCCACCGTGTAATCAGCGGCTTTATGATTCAGGGCGGCGACCCCGAAGGCACAGGAATGGGCGGCGCAAAGGAAAACATCAAGGGCGAATTTGCTCAGAACGGCGTAAAGAACGATTTAAAGCACACAAGAGGCGTTATCTCTATGGCTCGTTCGATGATGCCCGACAGCGCTAGCTCACAGTTCTTTATAATGCACAAGGACGCTCCTCATCTCGACGGCGGTTATGCCGCTTTCGGCAAGGTAGTTGACGGTATGGACGCAGTTGACGAAATCGCAGATACCGAGGTTGACTGGAACGACAAGCCCACAACTCCTCAGGTTATGAAGAGAGTTTATATTGAAGACTAACAGCGTTTAAACCACGCAAGGTTTACAGCACAGGCTTCTGTATTACGCAGAGGCCTGTATTTATTATAAAAAGTTTTTTATAAATTTTCTCAAAAGCGTGACCTTTATAAAAATATCCTGTCTTTATAGGTGAACAGGCTGTTTAATAAAAATAAAAGGGAGTGAGAATTATGGAAGACAGCAGGATTATAGAATTATTCTTTGCGAGAGATGAAAAAGCAATATCCGAAACCCACGGCAAATACGGCAGATACTGTTACTCTATCGCCTACAACATACTTGCCGTGAATGAGGACTGCGAGGAGTGCGTAAATGATACGCTGATGAAGGCGTGGAATGCAATTCCGCCGCAGAAGCCGAAAAAGCTGTCGGCATTTCTCGGCAGGATAACACGCAACCTTTCGCTTAACAGATTCTTTGAGAAAACAGCAGATAAAAGAGGTTCGGGACAGACAGCCGCCGTTCTTGATGAGCTGGCTGAATGTGTGTCGTCCGGTGTTACTACGGAAGATATTTCCGACAACAACACGCTAAGGCACGCCCTCAACGATTTTCTCTTCTGCCTTGAACCCGAAAAACGTATTATCTTTATGCAAAGATACTGGTATATGATGCCGGTAAAGGCGATAGCCGCCGAGCATTCGTCTACCGAAAGCCGCATAAAAATGATACTTCTCAGAACCCGAAGTGAGCTTAAGGAACATCTTATAAAGGAGGGTATAACGCTATGAAAGAAAAACGCTTACTGAATGAACTGGGCAATGTAAATGATGAATTTGTCGAACAGGCAAAGCCGAAAATCAAAAACAACAGAAAAAAGCTGTACGCTGTTATCGGCTCGGTGGCTGCTGCGGCGGCAGTGTTTGTGACAGTATTCGCAACCGGAAACGGTTTACTCAAAAATGCCGATAATGATTTCAACAATTCATCATCAGCAATCACAAACGAATCAACAAACGAAACAACAGCTTTGGCGTACAGCAATATTAATATTTATTATCTGAACGGCTCAAGCACGGAAAAAGCAAGTAAATATCTTGCCTGCGACCCTAAAGTTATTTTTTCCGAGTGGAAAAAGCTCAATAGCATCGGCGATGATGTACGTTTTATCAAGTGCTTTATCAACAGCAATGGCAAAGAGGAAATCAACGAAAGCACAGCCACCTACATTGTCGGCGACAAAGCGACTCTTGAACTGACAATATCGAGTGATATAAAGAAATATTACGAAAAACACGGAGAAGAACCACTCCTCTCTTCTCTCAAAAAAACATTTACCGAATATTCCGACTTCTGCACAGATTACAAACTCATAATTGAATAAACCTATATAACGCTGTAAACCACCTCTGGTTTACAGAGTTTTCTGTTTCTCCGCCGTCTGATCCGATGTAATTTCCGAGCATAGCCGCATAGACATTATCGCCTACTCCCCATTCTGACGCAAGCGTCTGAATGGGCAGAGCGACTAATGTCATAACTGCCGCAAGGAAAAGTCCGGTCAGCTTTTTGAATTTGTTTTTCATACTGATTTCCTTTCTTGGTTTGTATTTTTATATATAAAAAAGCAGTCCTACGGGTGCGGACTGCTTTGGATTTTCATATTCAGTTAACTTTCAGAAAAAGAAAAAGAGCTTTGAATCAATACTTTCAAAGCTCTTATTAATATTCTTTCGTTGACATATAGCGTCAACATATGTTATAATTTTCAGTGAGGGAAACCTTGGACAGTAGGCGGTCATTCACGCTCCCAAACAATGTTATTACATTGTGAAAGGAGGTGAAGCCCTTGATGTACATAACACTGGATAATCTCATTCAGATTGGTATATTCCTGACGGGATTTACCGTTATGCTTCTCGGATTATTATCTTTCATAAAAAAGAAATAATCGCCTTGTGGTCTGCTAACTAAAGGCGATTATTTTCAATTACCCAAAGGGAGCGACCGTCTATGGTTCCCTCTTTGTTTTTATTATACCACTTCTGGAGAAAAAGTCAAGCAATTATCTTAAGAAGAATATTGCGTAGCCCTCAATGCTATTACCGTTTTCATCTTTCTTTAAATCCGGTATGGTTTCGATATATACGTTAAAGTAATCGCCTTTTTTCATTTGTGCTACTTTGAAATTAGCTCCTGCACAGCTTTCTACATTACGCTTAATTACTTTTTCCGGAATATCTTTTGAAATAACACCAGGGGCATTCCAAGAACTTTCGTCCTTGATTATATCTTCTGCAAGTATCAGCCCATAATTATTGACTGCATCGTTTATAATTACCTGTCGGATTGCTTCAAGGTCGAACGGATACTCATATATGGACTTCGGCTTGCTTTCCTGTTTCTTCGTTGTTGTCTGTGAAGGCTTAGGTGCTTCAGCTTTCTTTGTGGTTGTTGTAGT
>OGOX01002549.1_pt1 | contig 10351 bp, 9 predicted proteins | sample 1552761 | NCBI WGS metagenome assembly OGOX01 (sample SAMEA2580212, study PRJEB22360) | human gut metagenome | biome: human gut; feature: human-associated habitat; material: faeces | place: Denmark | collected 2008/2010 | reverse complement strand
TGCGCGCGGTGCCCGCGAAGAAAAGGGGGTTCAGCCCCGCCGCTCCTACCTCACCGTTGGCAGCCTCGACCCGTCGCTTGCCGCCGCATTCGCCCCATGCCTTCAAGGTCCGGCGTTGCGCACCATCGTGTCGGGCGACGTATCCGGCATTGAATACGGTGCCGTGCTTAAAAACGTTTACGGCATCTGCGGAGGCATCGTCTACGGCTTGAAAAACGGCGACAACTTCCTCGCCATGATCACAAGCAACGCCATCCGCGAGATGGAACGCTTCCTCGCCGCCACCAGCCCCGGCGAGCGCAACATCTGCGACTCCGTGTATCTTGGCGACCTTCTCGTCACGGCATACTCCAAATTCTCCCGCAACCACAATTTCGGCGCCTACATAGGCCGCGGCTATTCTGTCAAAGCGGCGATGATGGAGATGGAAATGGTTGCAGAAGGATACTACGGCACAAAGTGCATCTATGAAATAAACAAACGCTACGGCATCGACATGCCGATTCTCAACTGTGTCTACAGCATACTCTATGAGAAAGTGCCGGCACAGAAAGCCATCGACCGCCTCGCGTTTGAATTGAGATAACGACAACCAATCTATGATTAATAATAACGCTGATTATGAAGAATTTAGAACTAAACATCAAGCATGTGGCAGAATTTGTCACCAAGTCGCAGATTGACGCTTTCGACAGCGCAGCTGCCAACGGACTTGAACAACTCGAAAAAGGCACAGGTGCCGGCAACGATTTCCTCGGATGGATGCATCTCCCCAGTGCAACACCGGAATCGCTTGTAGCCGACATCGAAAAGACCGCCGCCACCCTCCGCAACGACTGCGAATATGTAGTGGCAATCGGCATCGGCGGCAGCTATCTTGGCGCCAAAGCCGTTATTGAAGCCCTAAGCGACTCGTTTGCCGCCTACAAACCGGCAAGCGGCGCACGCGTGATTTTCGCCGGACAGAACATCGGCGAGGACTACACCCACGAGCTCATAAGCCTCTTGAAAGGCAAGAAGTTCGGCATCATCGTAATTTCCAAATCAGGCACAACGACAGAGCCGGCAATCGCATTCCGCATCCTCAAGGAAATGCTTGAGGCACAGGAAGGCAAGGAGTTTGCCTCGAAACACATCGTTGCCGTCACCGACGCCAAGCGCGGCGCGCTCCGCTCGCTCGCCACAGAGGAAGGCTACGCAACCTACGTAATTGAGGACAACGTCGGCGGACGCTTCTCCGTTCTCACACCGGTAGGCCTTCTGCCTATCGCCGTTGCAGGCTTCGACATCCGCGCCCTTCTCGACGGAGCAAAGGCAATGGAGGCAGCCACCGCGGCATCCGACGACAGCAACCCCGCCTATCTCTACGCCAAGACCCGCAACGCACTCTATGCCGAAGGCAAGAAGACGGAGATTCTGGTGAACTACAATCCAAAACTCCACTACCTCGGCGAATGGTGGAAACAGCTTTACGGCGAGAGCGAAGGCAAGGAGCACAAAGGCATCTTCCCAGCCGCAGTCGACAACTCCACCGACCTTCACTCAATGGGTCAGTGGATTCAGGAAGGCGAACGCACCATCTTCGAGACCGTAATCTCCGTAGCCGAGCAACAGCACGAAATGGTGATTCCGAGCGACGCCGCCAACCTTGACGGACTCAACTACATCGCCGGCAAGCGCATCGACGAAGTGAACAAGATGGCAGAACTCGGCACCGTAATCGCCCACGTAGACGGCGGAGTGCCCAACATCCACATCACCCTCGGCTCGCTCACAGAGCGCTGCCTCGGCGAAATCATCTATTTCTTCGAGAAAGCGTGCGGCATCAGCGGCTACATCCTCGGCGTGAACCCATTCAACCAGCCGGGAGTAGAGGCCTACAAGAAGAATATGTTCGCACTGCTCAACAAGCCAGGCTACGAGGCAGAGAGCAAAGCCATCCAGGCGAAACTGAAATAACACGCAAACACCATAAGCAAAAGAGACCGTCACTTGAAGAAGTGGCGGTTTTTTTGTCTAAAGTTTTGCGAAATCAAGTATATTTTGTTTCTTTGTTGTTGCATCTCAGATGCGCCGAAAAAAGAGTATTAACTACAATTCCTACCGCTATGAACGCTTTCGTAGAGAAATGCAACAAGATTTTCGGAGAAACCACTCTCCACTATCATAAATTCGACAACATCGACGCAGTGCCGGAAAACCCATACGAGGCAGGCACCATCGACGATGTGCTGTTCAGAAAGAACTGGATCGACGCCGTGCAGTGGCACATGGAGGACATTATCCGCGACCCAGCCATCGACCCCGTCGAGGCACTCGCGCTGAAACGCCGCATCGACAAGTCGAACCAGGACCGCACCGACCTTGTGGAGGACATCGACACCTATTTCCGCGACCTTTACAGCAACGTCAAGCCCCTTGACGGCGTCACAATCAACACCGAAAGTCCGGCATGGGCAATCGACCGTCTGTCTATTCTCGCACTGAAAATCTACCACATGCGCCAAGAGGCAGAGCGCACCGACGCCACCGCCGAGCACATAGCCAAGTGCACAGCCAAACTGCGCGTGCTGCTGGAGCAGCAAGTAGACCTCTCAACCGCCATCGGCCAACTCCTTGACGACATCGCCGCCGGCCGCAAATATATGAAAGTCTACCGCCAGATGAAGATGTACAACGACGCAGACACCAATCCGGTGCTCTACGCCCAGAAAAAATAATCAAACCGGGAAGATAGAATTGACAAAAGAATACAAAAACGTACTCATAGCGCGATTTTCCGCCCTCGGTGATGTCGCGATGACCGTCCCGGTGGTCTACTCCGCCTGCGAGGCATACCCCACGGTGCGGTTTGTCATCGCCACACAGCCCGTAGCGTCGTCGCTGTTTGTCAACCCTCCCCAAAACCTCACGGTTGTAGGAGTCGACGTCAAGCAGCGCTACAAAGGCACGCACGGCATCTGGCGTCTTATGGGCGACCTGCGGCGCGAATACGCCATTGACGCGTTTATCGACCTTCACGACGTGATCCGCACCCACATCATGGGCGTCTACTGCCGTATGCACGGCATCCCGATGAGCCGCATCGACAAAGGTCGCAGCGAGAAGCGCGAGCTGACACGCGAGACGGGCAAGAATCTGCATCCGCTGATTTCCACCCGTCAACGCTACTTCGACGCATTCAAGCGAATGGGATTCGACTTCGGCGAGACATTCACGTCGGTCTATCCCTCGGGAGCCGACACGACGCTGTTTGCCGACATCACGAAACCCAAATCCGGCGGCGAGCGCTGGATTGCTATCGCCCCGTTTGCCAAGCACGAAGGAAAGATATATCCCCCCGGACTGATGTCGCTCGTTGTCGACACCTTGTCGCAGCGCGCCGGGACACGCCTGTTTCTCTTCGGAGGCGGCGGCTATGAGCGCGACATCCTCGAAGAATGGGCGTGCGAGCACCCACACAACGTCACCTCGCTTGCCGGCAAGCGCTACGGCTTTGCCAAAGAGCTTGCGCTGCTGAGCCACTGCGACGTGATGCTCTCGATGGACTCCGCCAACATGCACCTCGCCTCGCTTGTCGAGCTTCCGGTGGTGTCGGTCTGGGGCGCCACACATCCATATTGCGGATTCACAGGATGGCATCAGAATCCAGCCAACGAAGTGCAGACCGACCTACCCTGCCGTCCATGTTCCGTGTTTGGCAACAAGCCGTGCCAACGCGGCGACTATGCCTGCCTCCGTGGCATTGACTACCACACCATAGTGCAACGGCTTGACAACATAATAAACCAACGATGAGTGAAGATTTCGACATAAGGACAAGCCGCACCGACGGCGACAATGAATTTGAGCGCGCGCTGCGTCCGCTGGCGTTCGATGATTTCAACGGACAGGAGAAAATCATCGAAAACCTGCGCGTGTTTGTCAAGGCGGCAAAAATGCGCGGAGAGTCGCTCGACCACACGTTGCTCTACGGCCCTCCAGGTCTTGGCAAGACCACCCTGTCAAACATAATGGCAAACGAGCTCGGCGTAGGCTTCAAGGTAACGTCAGGCCCCGTGCTCGACAAGCTCGGCGACCTTGCCGGCATCCTGACATCGCTCGAGGAGAACGACGTGCTGTTTATCGACGAGATACACCGCCTCAGCCCCGTTGTCGAAGAATATCTCTACTCCGCAATGGAGGATTTCCGCATCGACATCATGATTGACAAAGGTCCCGGCGCGAGAAGCGTTCAGCTCAACCTGTCGCCGTTCACCCTTGTCGGCGCCACCACCCGCAGCGGCCTGCTCACCCCGCCGCTCCGCGCGCGCTTCGGCATCAAATGTCATTTAGAATACTACGACCACGACGTTCTGAGCTCCATCGTGCTGCGCTCCGCCCGACTGCTCAACGTCAGATGCACAACGGAAGCCGCCGGCGAGATAGCCATGCGCAGCCGCGGCACGCCACGTATCGCCAATGCCCTGCTTCGCCGAGTGCGCGACTTCGCCCAAGTGAAAGGCAACGGCTCCATCGACACTGAGATAGCCAAATTCGCGCTTGAGGCACTCAACATCGACAAGTTCGGACTCGACGAGGTTGACAACAAACTACTGCTCACGATTATCGACAAGTTCAACGGCGGCCCGGTTGGACTCACCACCATCGCCACCGCCCTCGGCGAGGACGCGGAAACCGTGGAGGAAGTCTACGAGCCTTTCCTAATCAAGGAAGGCTTCATCAAGCGCACCCCCCGCGGGCGCGAGGTTACAACGCTTGCCTACACCCACCTGCACAAGAATCCGCACGCCACCGAGGGAGGGTTGTTTGGATAGATAACAAATTGTCATGGATGTATCCGTTTAGTAACTAAAAGCAGCAAAGGTTACGGCAATTAATCAAAGGTCAAAAGTTTCTGGAAAAGGATAAATGCATAACATCTTTCCAAACGACACGCTACACGGAAACTGTAGAAACTTTTTTCAAAGTTTTCCACTTAAAATTAGTTAATTTATTACTGTATATTCCTATTTCTAAGTGGCTTTTCATACCTTTGTGGCACATTACCAAAAGATATGTCTGAAATAACTAAACGAATAAAAAACACGCATACCGGGCAAATACTTTTCATTTCCGATTTTTCAGATCTCAACGGAAATGAGAAAGTTATAAGTCGCGCCCTTTCTTCTGAAGAAAAAAGAGGAAATGTAATCAGATTGGCCAATGGCGTGTATCTTCGTCCGAAAAACACGCGGTTTGGTGTCGTATATCCATCTGTTGATGAGATGGTTAACGCAATTGCACGCCGGGACAGGGCTAAAGTTCAACCTTGTGGCGTGACAGCCCTTAATATTTTAGGATTGTCAACACAAGTTCCAACCAAATACACCTATCTGACATCAGGCAGTAGCAGAAAATTGAAATTAGGCAACCGCTTGGTAGAATTGAAGCGAAGTGTCCCGAAGAATTTTGCCTTCAAGACAGCATTAGGAGCATTGCTAATGCAAGCACTTAAAAGTTTGGGAGAAAAAAACATCAGCAAACAGGAAATAGAACAGATACATAAACTCGTATCTGAAGAAACGCAAAAAGAGGCATTCAAGCAAGACTTGTCATTAATGCCTATCTGGATGAGGAAACTAATAACGAATATCTTCAATACCCTCAATTTATATTTGAACAATTGATAAACCACATAAAAGAATTGAAAGAACGGTTTAGAGAAATATAATCATCCGAATCTTAAAAATAATTCTCTATTTTGCGCGCCACATATTGCCAAAGCGAATAGAAACTGCGAAATTTGCACCCAGTTATTAAAACAATGACGACTTATTATGACAACTTTTACAGAAGATGAGACACGGCGCTACAGCCGCCAGCTGCTGCTCGACGGCTTCGGCGTCGAGGGACAATGCCGGCTGCGCGACAGCCGTGTGATCGTTGTAGGTGCAGGAGGCCTCGGCTCGCCTGTGGCATACTATCTTGCCGCCGCCGGAGTAGGCACAATCGCCTTGGCCGACGGCGACCGCGTAGACCTTTCGAACCTGCAACGCCAGATACTCCACACCACCGCCGCCCTCGGCCGCGCGAAGGTGGAGTCGGCCCGCGATAAACTCGTCCGCCTGAACCCAAACATCAAAATCGATACTTATCAAGAATTTCTCACGCCGGAAACCGCCCCTGAGATTTTCAAGGACTACGACTTCGTTGTTGAATGCAGCGACAATTTTCAAACCAAATATCTTGTCAACGACGCCTGCATCGCTGTCGGCAAGCCATTCTCGCTCGGCGGCATCCGTATGCTCGGCGGTCAGACGATGACCCACATTCCCGGCACGGCATGCTACCGCTGCCTTTTCCCCATCGAGCCCGACCCATCGACCGTGCCCAACAGCTCGTCGGTCTGCGTGCTTGGCTCCGCCGTTGGAATAATCGGCAGCATCCAAGCCACCGAGACAATAAAATACATCACCGGCATCGGCACTCTTCTCACCGACCGTCTGCTCGTTGCCGACGCATCGACAATGACATTCAACACTATTTCGCTGCCCCGCAATCCAAAATGTCCGCTATGCTCAGAGAAATGACAAAAACGACCTGGCGCGCCACGCTGACGCTTCTGCTTGTCCTTTCCGCCGTACTTTCAGCCAACGCCCAGTCGCTGTCGATGGACTATCTGAGATACATCGAGCAGTGGAGCCCATTGGCAGTGCGCCACCAACAGCAATACGGCATTCCGGCGAGCATCACCTTGTCGCAGGGACTGCTTGAGAGCTGTGCCGGACTGTCGCGTCTTGCCACAGAGGGCAACAACCATTTCGGCATCAAGTGCCACAAAGACTGGACCGGCGACGGCATCTATGCCGACGACGACGAGAAGAACGAATGTTTCCGCAAATACGCCGACGCGTCGGAATCGTTTGAAGACCACGCCCGCTTCCTCAAGCGCAAACGCTATCAGCCGCTTTTCCAGTTGAAAGAAACCGACTATGCCGGCTGGGCTGCAGGACTCAAACAGTGTGGCTATGCCACCGACCCGTCGTATGCAGCCAAGCTTGTGAACATAATCGAGACTTATGAGTTATACAAGTATGACACCGGTCAACCGGTTGTAGCCCAGCGCCGTGAACTCCGAGGCGACGAGACAATGGAGCACACCATCGATATGGCTATAGTCAACGAGTTCAAGATTATGCACAAAATCCGTCAGAAGTGGGGACTCTACTATGTCACCGTCTATCCTGGCGACACCTACGACAGCATAGCGGAAGAGTTTGGCATGAAAAAGCGCAAGCTGCTTGACTTCAACGACCTCGACCGCAATTCCGAGATGCTCCACTCCGGAGCGATGCTCTACCTACAGGAGAAAAACGAGCGCATGCCGGATGGAATGCCCGAGGCACACAAGGTGAAACGCGGCGAGACAGCGTCGTCGATAGCTCGCGACTATGGACTGAAACTGAAATCGCTACTGCACATCAACAACCTGCGCGAAAACGACACGCTGACCGTAGGCACATACCTGCGGCTCAGATAGAAAACAATGAATTATTCAAAACTCATAAAAAATAGGGACTTATGAAAAAACAATTATTGACAATCGCTCTGTTGGCAGGCGCCCTGACGGCATCCGCCGGGGTCAACCTCGTGGTTTCCGGCCAGCAACAACAGAGTTTCGCCGTCGGCGACATCGGCAAGATCACCTTCACCGAGTCGACGATGGACGTTTATGGCAAAGATTCCGGCAAGATCGGCACGTTCAGCCTGTCGGACATCACGAAGTTGTTTTTCAGCGACAAAGAGGGAAATGTGACCGAGATCAATCCCGACGGCGCGCTGAAATTCGCAAAAACCGGCAATACACTCAAGGTTGACGGGCTGAGCGCCGCCACCGACGCCTTCATTGTTTCAGCCAGCGGCCGCATCGTCATGCAACAGAAACAATGGGACGGCAACAGCCTCGACATCTCGTCGCTGACAGACGGCGTTTATATCCTTGCCGTCGGCAATGCAGCATTCAAATTCATCAAACAGTAACACAAAAACACCAATAATATGAAAAAATTATTTTTTCCATTGATAGCCATCATAATGGCAGTGGCAGCCTATGCCGGACAAGACGTGCTTAAAATCCATCTGAAAGATGGCTCGACCCAGACCATCGCCGTTTCAGCCATCGACTCACTCACATTCGAGCAAATGCAGTCGGCAGGCACCTTCTCCGTTGTTGACCTCACGACAAAGTCGGTAGAGCTCAAATTCGTTCCGGCGAAGACCCTCGGCACCTTCAACATCGGCGTCATCAAGGCGTCAGACCTCAACGCCTTCGCCAACGACGAAGCATTCTGCGCCGACCAAGCCAAGAAATTTGATGCCGACGCCAAGAGCTGGGACATGTCGCTGTCGGAATATCTCGACTTCTCCCTCTATAAAGGCAACGAAATCGACGATACAAAGACATTCCCCTACAGCGACCTTGAAGAAGGCACCGAATATGTGGCATACGCCTACGGCGTCAACACCGCCGACGGCACCGCCAACACGACGGTGGAGAAATTCACGTTCACCACAGAGTCGCTTCTTGAGCTTGACTTCAAACTCAGCACCAGCGACCTTTCCGCCAAATCAGGCATCATCAATACCAACCCGACCGACGCCAATGCCACCTACTACATCGGCTACGTCACAGCCGATGCATACACCAAAGATTTCGGCGGCGACGACCAGACCCTTCTCAACAATGCCGTAGGTACAATCAACACCAATCTTGCGATGGGCGGCACATTTGACGCCGTAGCCAAGAAAGGCGCCATGCGCTCGCTGATGTCAGGACTCACACCCAACACGGCATACTACGCCATTGCGTTCGGCATCAAGAAACATAAAGCCAACACCGTCTACAACACCACCCCGTTGCAGAAACTGGCATTCACCACACCAGGCTTCGAAGTGACCGACAACTGCACTTTCGGCATCGCTACAGAAAACATCCAGGCAATGCTCTTCGATGTCAAAGTCACCCCAAGCAACGCCGACACCCGCTACTATGTAGCCATCAAGGCCGACAGCGAGACAACCGGCAAGACTGCCGAGCAAATCGCCGACGAGCAGATTGTGTTTGAAGACGGCTTCAGCATCAACTGGGCAACGTCGAAACAAATCCACACCGGCACACAGACCCTCAACAGCCGCACCGACATCGGCGCCACCAACCTGAAGCCGGAAACCGACTACACCATCTACGTTTTCGGTATGGACACCAAGGGCTACCGCACAACAGCCGTATCGACAGCGAAAGTGCGCACATCGGAAGTCAAGAAATCAGACATGACAATCAGCTTTGAAGGCGTCACCGCCGGCGACGAGGCCGACTCACAGGACTTCTTCAAGCGCAACTACTACGTAAACTTCACTCCGGTACCGACGAAAAACGATGAGTACTACTTCGTAGGCCTCGTTTCGGCAACCGACTATGAGTTTGAGACAGCATTCGGCAGCGACGAAGAGTTTATGAGCAGCGTTATTTCAGCCGCAGGCGAAAACATCATGCTCAACTGCTTCCTCGGCAAGCCGTCGGCACCACTCAAAGGTCAGCTCGACTACAAAGGCAACGCACTGAAACCAGGCACAAAATACTATATCATCGCATTCGGCTACCAGGGCAAAGCCACCACACCGCTGTTTAAACAGGAAGTGACCACCACCGGCGAGGCAGAGACCGGCGGCGGCAACGGCGGCGGCGACTGGGGTTGGGGATTTTAACGAATCTCAGAAATTTGTCGTACCTTTGCACGGACTTCAAGATTTAAAACAACAAAAATCAACGATATGGACAAAATTGAAAAAGGAAAGTTTGTCGAGATGGCCTACGAACTCTATGAGGTGGGCGAAGACGGCAAGGAAGAACTCATGCTCGAGATGACCAAAGAGAAACCCGAACGTTTCGTCTATGGCGACGAGGACAATGTGCTTCCAGCCATCTGCCAAGCCATCGGCGGCAAGACCGCAGGCGAAGGTTTCGACTTCACAGTCACACCGGAGAACGGCTTCGGCGAATATCAGGACGGACTGGTAAAGAAACTGTCGCGCAAGATGTTTGAGATGGACGGCGAGTTTGACAGCAAACACGTCTATGTAGGCGCAGCCATCACAATGATGACCGCCGAAGGCCGTCCGGCACCAGGCATGGTGCTCGACATCACCGACGAAGATGTTACTGTAGACTTCAACCACCCGATGGCAGGCATGACCATGCACTTCAAGGGAGAGATTGTCACCGTCCGCGACGCCACCGAGGCAGAACTCCACCCACAGTGCGGCGGTTGCTCAGGCGACTGCGGCGAGGGAGGCTGCTCCGGCTGCTCTG
>OGOX01002546.1_pt1 | contig 10363 bp, 7 predicted proteins | sample 1552761 | NCBI WGS metagenome assembly OGOX01 (sample SAMEA2580212, study PRJEB22360) | human gut metagenome | biome: human gut; feature: human-associated habitat; material: faeces | place: Denmark | collected 2008/2010 | reverse complement strand
TATTATACCCAGGGCGATGCCCTGGGCTAAGAGCTTTTGGGCTTTCAGCCCGTTTTAACCTTATAGTTTGTTTTTTTTATTGTCGGATAAGCCCGAAAAAACGACGTTTAAACACATTTGATAACAAACAGGCACGATGACCCGAAAAGGGAGGTTGCGAATATGCATTTTTTTATATATCTTTGCAATCAATAAGATTCTATTTGTTCAATCAATAAGATTCTATTTGTGTAATCAATAAAATTCTATTTTTGTATTAACTGATAAACATGTAAGGCTTATGAGACGGAAAATTCACAGCTTAACTTTTGTGTTCATGGCATTGTTGATGATGTTGATGACGTTCGCTTCATGCAGCAAACTCCAGGATTTGCTGAATGAGGGAGATGATGATGACGACGACGATGGAGGCATTAATCCACCGGAACTCGTAGAAGGAAGAATGGAAGACATCGCTCTTTCGGGTATCGTGAGAGATGCCAGCGGCACTCCAATCGAGGGCGTGAGCATCGTGAGCGGCTCTTCTGCTGCTACTACCAATACCGACGGATTCTTTGAATTCGACCAGATTCAGGTAGTAAGTGTCCCGAACGACCGCTCGGTAGTGAGATTCAGCAAGGCGGGCTATTTTGATGTGGTGCGTTCTATGGATGCTGACGATGATGCTGCCGATGGCGCAAGCTGGGAGGTGGTGATGTGCAGGAAGGAGAACAATGATTTCACCAGCATCAAGACCTATTCCTCTTCATCCGACCAGACCCTGCAGGCTGGTGAAATGAAGATTGATATGCCGCAGGATGGATATAAGGTGGATGGCACCGGAGTCGGCTATACCGGAAAGGTGAAGTCGGAGATGGTGTATCTGGATCCTAACAATGAGCGATTCTCTGAGATGATGCCGGGTGGCGACCTCGCCGCTGTGCGCTCCGATAACTCCAGCGCCCAACTGGTTTCCTATGGAATGACCGACCTGAACATGTATGCCGAAAATGGCGACAAGTTGCAGCTCAAGGATGGCAGCAAGGCAAAGCTTACCTTCCCGATACCAGCCGGAATGGGCGAGAATCCGCCAGCCAGCATCCCTTTGTGGAGCTTCAATGAGAAGACAGGTCTCTGGGAGGAAGAAGGAAGTGCCGCATTGCAGGGAAATGTATATGTAGGAGAAGTGGCTCATTTCTCCTGGGTCAACCTGGATTATCCTGAAAAGCAGGGCACTGTTTATGGATATGTAAAGGATGATACCGGCAAGGTTCTGCCGGGTGTAAGATTGAGCATCGGACAGTTGCTGGCTTCTACAGTAACCCAATCGGATGGATATTATTCTCATGAGGTTCCTGCCAATACGGACTTCAGCATCACTGTGAAGGATCTGTATTATGGCGGCATCAACCAGAAGGTTTCTGTAAAGGTTCCTGCCCTCCCTCCGGGAGAAAGACGTCAGGTGGTGGATATCACGCTGCCTCACCTGGTTCGCGTATATGGCAAGGTGATGAATGAGCGGGGCGACGGCATCCGCTCTTCTGTATGGGTGCAGACGGAAAAGGCTAAGACAGAAGTTCTCCAGACCGATAAGGATGGTAACTTCAATGTGTATGTACCGAAGGATATGAAGGGTAATGCCACCGTATATGCCCGGACCTATCGGGGTGATGAGGTTTCCAGGGACATAACCATCAAGGATAAGGATGTATATGTAGAACTGACTGTAGGCGGAAGTGGAGGTGTCAATACCAATGTGATCCACATCTTCTCCGATGTCCTGGGCAATGAAGCATGGCCTATACCAACCTATACGAGTCCGATTAGCGGTGTGCTTCTTCTGGATGATAATTTGATGCTGATACCGGAAGAAAGAGCAAACATCTTGATGTCTATCGGGGTAGCTCAGTATAATAAGGAGACGACTACCTATACGGATGGTGTAACTGCCTACGTGGCTAATCAGGCTGAGAAGCGCCAGTTCCAGACTATGCAGGGCAAGGAAATGAAGTGCACCGTACAGAGAAACGGCAATGATTTCGTGTTCTCACTGGAAGGAAATGGAGTTTTCTATCAGGAGGCTTCAGATAATGATGCTGATGAAGAGGAAACTGAAGAAAAATATGATGAGAATGCCAAGTTGGAAGGCAAGATGATGAGCTATCCGCTCCTGGCTACAGCCAAGACACTTCGCAACGTCAAGCCGGTAGATGCAGGCTTCCCTTCCATCACTCCACAGCTGGAGGCAAAGGCTCCTTTGGCACTGCTGATTACGGAAAGTCTCAATCTGGGCAAGGGTGGTGCCGTTTATTATAATGGCGGAAGCAGCGATTATCAGAAGTTGAAGAATGCTGCAGCCAAACTGGGCCTTACCAATATGGGAGAGGACAATGAGGATGGCGATATGTCGGTAATCTTCTATTCGGCAAAGAAGAAGATTCTGATTATGCTGGATTATAATTCTCAGGCTACAGGCGTTACAGACAAGAATACCTTTGAGGATGCTGATGAATATGCTCCTATTTCCATGACTATATTGGATGGTATATCAGAAGATACGCTCCGTGCCATGATGGAGGATGACGATGATACCCGCAGCACCCGAGTAACAGCCCGCAAGCATTTCAATCCGATATCAAAATGTAAGTTTGATGGCTTTAAGAAGAAAAAAATGTTCCAAAAGCTTGCCCGTTTGCGTTAATTTACCTATATTTGCAGGGTAAATTCGTAGAAAACCAAACTTTCGCAGTCCAGGACTGCGAAAGTTCTATAGGAAATGATAGAAATGATGAAAAATGATAAGCTTAACCTCTGGCAGGTTCTCCTGCCTCTTTTGCCTCTGCTGATTCTCTTGGCTTCCTGCCGGAAATCGGCAGAGGAAACTGCTGATAACCTGCGTATCGAAAAACTGCATCAGCTCGATGAACTCCTCAATGCGCAGTCGCCGCAGGCTAAGGCGGAAATAGAAAAAGGTATGAAGCTGGCGAAAGACAGCCTCACGTTTTATGAGTATTATGCCAGGAAGGGAAGATGGTTCTGCCAGTCGGCAACGCCCGATTCTACGGTAGGCTATGTGGACCGCACCCTGCGCTTCGCCCTCCGTCAGCCCGATACTCCGCGCCGCAACGGACTTCTTGCCTATACCTACAACTGCCAGGGTATCAACTATCATAATTTTCATCGCAAGGCAGACGAGGTGGTTTCGCTCTACCAGTCTGCCTATGCCTATTCCATGCGTAGCGATGTGCAGCACCAGGCGCCTAGCATCTGTGCCAACCTGGGTGATGCCTATCTCTTCAAGAATCAGTTGCCGCAGGCTGCCTCCTGGTATCGCCGTGCGCTCTTTCTGGTAGATTCCCTCCAGCTGCCTAAGGAGGAGAATGTCTCCCTCTATGTGGGTCTGGCTACCATCTACCTGAAACTCAATGATTTCGATGCATCGCTCCAGTGCTATCAGCAGACGGAAGACCATCTCCCGCAGATGTCGCTGGCTATGCAGGCGTATTACCTGAACAATTACGGCAACTACTACTATTATAAGAAAGACTATGCCCAGTCGCTCCGCAAATTCCTGCAGCTGAAGCAGTTGCTGGAGAAGCACAAGAAGGGCGACTGCTTCGACATGTATCTCTGCAAGCTGAATATGGCAGATGTGTATCTCAATCTGGACAGCATTGCCCAGTCGGAGAAATATCTTGCCGAGAGCGAGCCTTTCATGGTGGTCAACCACGATCGAGAGGCGGTATATTACTGTAATACGATTCATATCGGTCAGGAGGTGAAGAAGGGAGATATGGCGGCTGTTACCCGCATTCTGAACAGCGAGAGACAGCAGTTCGGCGAGGATCTCAGCAATCTCGTAGCCTTCAACCTGCGCCAGATCCGCAATCAGTATCTGCAGCGATATTACCTCGCCAAGGGCGATTACCGCATGGCATTCGAGAATCTTCGCAGGGATATGCAGAAGAATGATTCGCTGGAGCACAACAGAATCAAGATGAGAGCTTCTGAAATCATGGACCGCTTTACCCAGGATACGCTGAAACTGCACCACGACCTGGTGCTTGAGCACAAGACGGCACAGCTGAACCAGACCCGCTTCATCGCCCTGGCGGTGGTGCTGCTGATTCTGCTGCTGTGCATGTTCTTCGTCATCAAGAGCATGCGATCCGGCAAGCGGCTCGAAGAGAGCAGGCATCGCGTACTGCAGTTGAAGCTGGAAGGAGCTAGAAACCGAATCTCCCCTCATTTCGTCTTCAATGTCCTCAACAACAAGATCCTGCATGCCGGTACGGCGGAAGCCGACGAGCTGATGGGGCTTGCCCGGTTGATACGCAGCAACCTCGACCTGTCCTGCCAGTCGAAGGTATCTCTAGCCGCAGAGATCAGTTTCGTGAAGCAGTATCTGGCGGTAGAAACTCCGCTGATGGGCGATGATTTCGATTTCTCGCTGCAGATAGATCCCGAAGTGGATGTGGAGAATACGTATATCCCGTCGATGTTTGTCCAGATACTGGTAGAGAATGCCCTGGTTCACGGTCTGAGAGGCTGGGAGGGAAGGAAGATCTTGCAGGTAAAGGTAGGTAGAAAGCAGCCGGGCTATACCGTGGTTTCTGTGCTGGATAACGGCAGGGGATTCGATATCCGCCAGAAGGGGAAGAAGCGTACCGGACTGGGTATCATCACTCAGACCCTGGCAGTGGTGAACGAGCGCAATCGCCGTAAGATGACCTTCTCGCTGCAGAACCGGAAGGCAGAAGATGGCAGCGTGGCAGGATGCCTGGCGCAGGTATGCATACCCGATGGCTTCGTGATATAGCAGGACTTGCGGAATTTGAATATAAACAATATAATAAGGTGTATGAAAGTTGTAATCATAGACGACGATAAATCTTCAGGCAAGGCTTTGGCTGATTTATTGGAAACGAAATACGATATGGAGGTGCTGGGATGCGCGCTCTGTGGGCTTGACGGTCTGGCGATGGTAAACAGGTACCAGCCCGATGTGCTCTTCCTGGATGTCCAGCTGCCCGATGTGAATGGCTTGGATTTCCTGGATAAGCTGTCGGGATTCGTGCACCGCCGCTGCCAGGTGGTGATGTACACGGCATACGATGAATATATCCTGACAGCCTTCCGCAAGCAGGCTTTCGATGTGCTGCTCAAGCCTATCAATCCCCAGGAGCTGGATTCCATCGTCAGACGACTGGAGAAAGAGGCTGAGAAAGAGGCTGAAAAAGAGCTTGAGGCTGAAAAAGAGGCAGGAAAAGAGGCTGAGAGAGTGGTAGGGGCTGGCGTGAAGAATGCACCCGTTGCTAACGGCAAGCTGCTCTTCTATACCAACTCCGTGGATTTCAGGCTGGTGGATAAGGAGAATGTCTGCCTCTTCCAGTATAATCACGAAGTGAGATGCTGGGAGGTGGTGGTGGCTGACAACAGGAAGCCTATCAGGCTGAAACGCAGCGTGAAGAGCACCGACCTGCTTGCGCTCGCCCCTCATTTCATGCAGGTAAACCAGAAGTTCATCGTCAACATCAATTACCTCATCGAGGTGGTTGACAATGTGTGCCATTTCTATCCCCCTTTCGATGAAATCGACTATGTAAAGGTGGGCAGACTCTATAGAAAGAAACTGATAGATAGATTCTTAAGTATTTAAAAACATAATAATTATGATGAAAAATAAGTATTCGGTCATCATCATGATGATTGCCCTCTTCGGAGGACAGACAGCCCTGGCACAGGAGAAAATCGTGCCAGAAACTCCTCCCGTTCCGCAAGACCGGCTGGACACCCTCTATTACAACAAGAGCTGGAAGGTAACCCCTAACAAGGCTTTCGCCAACTATTATCGCCTGGCGCTCTATCCTGCTGATTCTACGGCAGCCAAGGAGTTCCGCACCTACTATATGAGCGGCGAACTGCAGGGCGAAGGCTGCTTTGTGGTCCTCGACAAGAAGGATGATGCCAAGAGCCAGTTTGCCGGCACCTTTACCACCTATTTCAAGGATGGACAGGTAGAGCAAAAGAAGACCTATCTGGCAGGACTGCTCTCGGGCGAATATACCTCTTATTATAATAACGGCAACGTGAAGGAGCATTTCTTCATGAACCAGGGCAAGAAAACGGGGGTAGGAGCCTCTTTCACGGAGAACGGCAGGGTATGCACCCTTACTCCCTACAGGAATGATATCCCTGAAGGATTTTATGTAGTGGTGGATGCCGACGGCAACTATTCCAAGTATTCGCTCACCGACCATCAGCCTATCCTGGAAACCCCTTCGCCTGATGAAATCCTCACCGAGTATAAGAACGGTGTGGCATGGCCTTACTACAACAAGAACGGACTCATCGTGGGCGTGAGCAATTCGATGGTGGATGAGAACATTGGCGATTACCGCGAAATCGGCGTCTTCATCGTCAACAAGAGCATGATCAATGTGGATATCGACCCTTCCCAGATAGAAATCTACGATATGAAGGGCGGCAAGCGCAAGGATTTCGAACTGGTGGGCGCTGATGAGTATGACAAGAAAATCTTCAAGTTCAAGAAGAAGGTGGCTAAGCGTGCGGTAAAGAACAAGGCGATAGTGCAGACCGAACGCGAGAACAACGTGAATGCCAACCTGGGCGCACAGGTGTTTGATGCCGGAACCTCCAATACGCTGAAGGATTTCCAGACCCGTATCTGCCGGATGCAGCAGCTGGAAGACGGCAACCGCATGAAGTATTCCGACAAGATGCCTGAGGACCTGGGCTATCTGGAGCGCACCACCATCCATCCGGGCGAAGTGGTTTCGGGCTATCTCTATACCACCGACCGCAAGGCTGCCGATCTCTTTGTCAAGGTAAAGATCAAGGGCATCGACTATCTCTTCGAGTGGAAGGCAAGCAAGAAGAAATAACGTGTGTGAGATGTGAATGCTAACTATTAAAAAATAATGGAAATGATGAAAAAGATTTTGATGATGGCCATCTTGTGCTTCGTATTTACAACAAGTGGTTTTGCACAGTTCAAGAGAACTGCATTCAATCATGTGGGGCTGAATGCAGGTGTGGGTACCGAAGGTATCAGTATAGGTGTTGCGGCTCCTATCTCCAATTTCGTGGAGCTGGAGGCAGGCGTGGATATTCTGCCAAAGTTTCTCTCGATTTCTGATAAGGCGAACATAACGACAGATGCCTCTATCATCGTTCAGGGACAGACAGTAAGGATTCCTGATTCCGAGGTGGATATTGATGCAGATTTCTCCCGCACAGCCCTTCATGCCAAGGCGAATATCTATCCTTTCGGCGGCAACAGCAAGTTCTTCGTGGCTGCCGGCTTCGCTTTCGGCGGTGCCAAGCTTGCCAAGTTGAGCGGTCACAGCGATAAGCTGGCGCAGTTTATCAAGCAATATCCTGAATATTCAGATGAAATCCTGAACTGCGTAGGTGCGGAACTCTCGGATTACAATATCAAGTTCGACAAGAATGGTGATATCAATGCCGACCTGCGCTGCAACTCCTTCCGCCCTTATCTCGGTTTGGGATTCGGAAGAGTGGTTCCCAAGAACCGTCTGGGTTTCCGCTGGGAGATCGGCTGCCAGTATATGGGCAAGCTGAAGATCTATCAGAACGGCTCGGAGGTAGATGTCAGGAAAGCTCTCAATGATTCGATGGATGAAGATGGCGGCGACATCGCCGATATCGTGGATAAACTGAAGTTCTATCCTGTGCTCAAGTTGCAGATTGTGGGCAGAATCCTGTAATCAAAATAAGAAAAGTTTGAATTATACATAAAAAAACGGGCAAAATGGTAGCAGTTAGCCAATTATTTCGTAACTTTGCACCCGCAAACTTATAAAAAAATAAAAGAAGAATGGCTAATTTGAGATTTGAGGTTGTAGCCGAGGCCTTTAAAAAGAGACCTGTTGAGGTGAAAACTCCCAAGGTGCGCCCTTCGGAGTACTTCGCCAAGTATGTATTCAACCGCCAGAAGATGTACAAGTATCTGCCATCTGATGTGTACGAGAAACTCATCGATGTGATAGACAACGGTAATCGTCTGGACCGTTCCATCGCGGATGCCGTGGCTGCCGGCATGAAGCTCTGGGCTGAGGAAAACGGGGTAACACATTATACTCACTGGTTCCAGCCATTGACAGAAGGTACTGCCGAGAAGCACGATGCCTTCGTGGAGCACGACGGTAAGGGTGGTATGATAGAGGAGTTCTCCGGCAAGCTGCTGGTGCAGCAGGAACCGGATGCCAGCTCATTCCCTAACGGCGGTATCCGTAACACCTTCGAGGCTCCCGGCTATTCTGCATGGGATCCTACATCGCCTGTGTTCATCATCGACGATACCCTCTGTATCCCTACCATCTTTATATCTTATACAGGTGAGGCGCTGGACTACAAGGCTCCATTGCTCCGCTCGCTCCATACCCTGAGCGAGGCGGCTACCGAGGTGTGCCACTACTTCTACCCTCAGGTAAAGAAGGTGCAGACCAATCTCGGATGGGAGCAGGAGTACTTCCTGGTAGATGAGAGCCTCTATTCGGCACGTCCCGACCTGATGCTCACCGGACGCACCCTGATGGGTCACGATTCGGCCAAGAACCAGCAGATGGACGACCATTATTTCGGAACTATCCCAGAGCGTGTGCAGGCTTTCATGAAGGATCTTGAAATCCAGGCACTTGAGCTCGGCATCCCTTGCAAGACCCGCCATAACGAGGTGGCTCCTAACCAGTTTGAGCTGGCACCTATCTATGAGGAGTGCAATCTTGCAGTAGATCACAACATGCTCCTGATGAGTCTGATGAAGCGTGTGGCTCACAAGCACGGTTTCCGTGTGCTCCTTCACGAGAAACCATTCGCTGGCGTCAACGGTTCCGGCAAGCACAACAACTGGAGTCTCTGCACCGATACCGGCGTGCTGCTGCATGCGGCAGGCAAGACTCCTGAGGATAACCTCCGCTTCGTAGTCTTCATCGTAGAGACCCTGATGGGTGTCTATAAGCACAACGGACTGCTGAAGGCATCCATCATGAGTGCTACCAATGCCCACCGTCTGGGAGCCAACGAGGCACCTCCAGCCATCATCTCTTCATTCCTGGGCAAGCAGCTCACCGATCTGCTCGATCATATCGAGAAGGCTGACAAGGAGGAACTCTTCGCCCTGGCTGGCAAGAAGGGTATGGAGCTGGATATCCCTGAGATTCCGGAGCTGATGATCGACAATACCGACCGCAACCGTACCTCACCATTCGCCTTCACCGGCAACCGCTTCGAGTTCCGTGCCGTAGGTTCTGAGGCAAACTGTGCATCTTCTCTCATCGTATTGAATGCAGCCGTAGCTGAGGCACTCGAGAACTTCAAGGCTCGCGTGGATGCCTTGATAGCCAAGGGCGAGGACCAGACTTCGGCAATCATCGACATCGTAAGAGAGGACATCAAGACCTGCAAGCCTATCCGCTTCGATGGCAACGGCTATTCTGACGAGTGGAAGGAAGAGGCTCAGAAGCGTGGATTGGACTGCGAGGCATCCTGCCCGGTAGTCTTCGACCGCTATCTGGACAAGGAGAGCATCGAGATGTTTGCCAAGACCAACGTGATGAGCGAGAGCGAGCTGAAGGCGCGCAACGAGGTGAAGTGGGAGACTTATACCAAGAAGATTCAGATTGAGGCTCGTGTGATGGGCGACCTGACCATGAACCACATCATCCCAGTGGCTACCCACTATCAGAGCCGTCTGGCAAAGAATGTAGAGGGCATGATCCACATTTTTGGTGGCGAGGAAGGCAAGAAGCTGACTGCCCGCAACGTGAAGATCATCCGTGAGATAGCCGAGCGCACCGAGTCGATAGAGCGTGGCGTAGAGGCATTGGTGGATGCCCGCAAGGTAGCCAACAAGATTGAGAGCGAGCGTGAGAAGGCTGTAGCCTATCACGATACGGTAGCTCCGAAGATGGAGGAAATCCGCTATCAGATCGACAAGCTCGAACTGCTGGTGGCAGATGAACTCTGGACCTTGCCGAAGTATCGTGAGCTGCTGTTCATCCGCTAAGGATGATAAGCGAAATAGAATACAAGAAGTATTATTTTAGATAGCATAAAAAAAGGAGGGAACGGCGACGTTCCCTCCTTTTTTGGTAATTTGTTTAATTCAAGATTCCTTGTGCAGTTCTACGACATGCAGCTCGTCACGCCCAGAGAGGCGGCAATAGCGGTCAAGATAGATATTACTATCTGAAATACAGTTTTCCAGGTTTCTTTCTTCATACGCAGTTTTTTTAGTGATTAATGATTAGTGATTAATTCCGTTAGGCGTTCCGGCGGATTTGTAATCATAAGTGGTTGAAAGATTGTTTTAGGCATGTTGCTCTATAAAGTAGGATTT
>OGOX01002545.1_pt1 | contig 10366 bp, 5 predicted proteins | sample 1552761 | NCBI WGS metagenome assembly OGOX01 (sample SAMEA2580212, study PRJEB22360) | human gut metagenome | biome: human gut; feature: human-associated habitat; material: faeces | place: Denmark | collected 2008/2010 | reverse complement strand
CGTCCTGTCCGCACCAGAGACGTTCACAAAATCGATGCCCGCCGCCAGCTTGCTCTCCAGGTCCACTTTCTCCGACACCACGGTGTACACCACCGGGATCTCCACGGTGGCCTTGATAGCCCGGATGGTATCGTCGTCAATGAACGTGTTGCACACCACGCCGAAGGCGCCCTGGTGCTCGGCAAAAGCGGCGATATGGGCCGAACGCTGGCCCTTGGTCAGACCGCCGCCTACGCCAACGAACACCGGCACATCGGACACGCCGATAATGGCCTGGGTAATGCCTGCCTGGGGCGTAAAGGGATATACGGCGATGACCGCATCGGCGTTGATATTCTTAATGATGGCCACGTCGGTGCTGAATACAAGCGACTTGATGCGCCGGCCGAATACGCGGATGCCGCTGCATTTGCTGATACAGTGGGGCACGGTCAACGCGTGCTTACGCAGGGTGCCTTCGTAAGTGGGAACGTACTTCTTCACATTGCCTTCCTTTCCAGTGGGTTGATTTTTTCTTATTGAAAATATTATAGCAGAAAAAGCGACTCATGTAAATAAAAGTGGGCGCATTTTTAACAGTTCGTTAACATTGACTATCGCGGAGAAAAGTGCCGGATAACGACGCTCCGGGACGAAGCAGCGGGCCATCCGTCGGATGGCCCGCTGCGCTTATACGTTTGCCAGATAGTCCCGGCACTTGTTGTTGGCTTCCCGGGCCACCAGTTCCTCATCCACAGTGACAAGATGCCCCTGCCGCACGGTGACGCGTCCCTGCACCACGGTGTAGTCCACCGGCCCCCGGACACCCACAGTACCCAGCACAGAGCCGGCGTCCTGATCACAGCCTACCAGCTCCAGCCGGCGGCTGTCGATCATGAACAGATCAGCGCACTTGCCCACGGACAGCTGCCCGATGTCGTCCCGGCCCAGCAGCCGCGCACTGCCCCGGGTGGCCATTTTGAGGATGTCATAGCCGGTGGGAGCCTGACGGCTGGCGTGCAGCCGGTGCAGCAAGAAGGCTACCCGCAGTTCCTCCAGCAGGCTTGAGCCGTCGTTGCTGGCGCTGCCGTCCACCGCCAGTCCTACCGGCACACCCAGGGCCAGCATTTCCGGGATGCGGGCCACGCCGCTGGCGAGCTTCATGTTGCTGATGGGGCAGTGCGCCACGCCGGTACCTGTCCGGGCCAGCAGCCGCAGCTCCTCGTCGTTGAAGTGTATGCCGTGGGCAAACCACACATCGTCGCCCAGCCAGCCCAGCCGCGCCATGTATTCCAAAGGCCGGATGCCCTCACGCTGCAGCATGAAGTTCTCCTCGTCCTTCGTCTCACACAGGTGGGTGTGCAGCCGAACGTGGTACTGTCGGGCCAGGATAGCGCTCTGACGCAGCAGCTCCGCCGACACGGAGAAAGGAGAGCAGGGGGCCAGTGCCACACGGCACATGGCACCGTAGCTGTCATCGTGGTATTTCTCGATACAGCGGACGCTGTCTGCCATGATCTCGTCCACCGTCTGCACCACGCTATCCGGCGGCAGGCCGCCGTCCTTGACGCTCAGGTCCATGCTGCCCCGGCTCATGTAGAGGCGAATGCCCAGCTCCCGTGCGGCGCTGCGCTGTGCGCCCAGCAGGTCACCGCTATGGGAGGGGAACACATAGTGGTGGTCAAAGCAGGTGGTGCAGCCGTGTTTCATCAGCTCGCCCATGCCGGTCAGGCTGGACAGGCGAATTACATCCTCATCCAGGTTTTTCCAGATCTCATACAGGGTCTTCAGCCAGTCAAACAGCTCCATGTTCTGCACCTGCGGCAGATTGCGGGAGAACACCTGGTACAGGTGGTGGTGGGTGTTGACCAGACCGGGGTAGCACAGCATATGGCTGCCGTCGATGACCTCGTCGGCGGTGACGTCCAGCGCCGTGCCGATGGACTTGATGAAGCCATCCTCACAGTAAAGGTCCGCGTTATGCAGTACGCGGTCTTCGTCGTCGCAGGTGACCAGCTGGTGAATGTTCTTAATGAGCAGGGTGGACACGGTAATTCCTCCTTATGGTGATAGATGGGTAGGAAAAAAGAGCAGGCCGCAAAGCGGCCTACTCTTTTCATTATCAGGTCAGCGTTCCTCGCGGAAGTAGGAGAGACCGAGGGACGCAGGGGGCTGATCCTCCCGCTTTTTACGCAGGGACACGATGATCAGCACGATCAGAGTGATGACGTAGGGCAGCATCTTGTACAGCTCCTTGACAGCCATCTGTGCGCCGGTGGGCAGATAGATGTTCAGAATGTACAGACCACCAAACAGGATGGAGGCCAGAATACTGACATTGGGACGCCAGATGGTGAAGATGACCAGCGCGATGGCCAGCCAGCCGCGGTCACCGAAGGCGTTGTTGGACCACACGCCGTTGGCGTAGTCCATGACGTAGTACAGTCCGCCCAGGCCCGCGATCATGGAGCCGATGCAGGTGGCCAGGTACTTGTACTTGGTCACGTTGATGCCGGCGGCGTCGGCGGTAGAGGCGCTCTCGCCCACGGCGCGCAGGTGCAGGCCGGGACGGGTGTGGTTCAGGAAGTAGGACGCGCCCAGGGCGATGATGATGGCCACATAGGCCAAAAAGCCATAGGACAGGAACAGCTCTCCGAACCAGCCGGTGCTGTCGGCGCCGGGCAACGTGGTCTTGAAGTACAGACTGGTGTTGGCCAGGGCGATGGAGGGAACCTCACTGTTGGTCAGCTTGATGAGGGAGCCACCGAAGAAGTTGCCTACGCCCACGCCGAAGGTAGTCATAGCCAGACCGGTGACGTTCTGGTTGGCGCGCAGGGTGACGGTCAGGAAGCAGTACAGCAGACCCATCAGCAGGGAGCCCAGCAGGGAGCACAGGATGGGGATCATGATGGCCAGAAAGCCGTTCAGCTGCCCACCGGCGGCCTGCTCGTAGAAGAACGAGCCGATAACGCCGCTGATGCCGCCCACGTACATGATGCCGGGAATACCCAGGTTCAGGTTACCGGACTTTTCTGTCAGAATTTCACCGGTGCTGCCGAACAGCAGGGGAATACCCTGCATGACCGCGCGGGGGAAGAAGGATACAAAGTCGAAGCCCATCCGTTACGCCTCCTTTTTGCTGCTCTTGCGCAGAGTGACCTTGTAGGTGATGAAGAACTCGGTAGCAATGATGAAGAACAGGATGATACCGGTCAGAATATCCGCGAAGGACTGGTTCAGGCTGAAGGCGGTGGAGATCTCGCCGGCACCGCGATCCATGGTCACCAGCAGCAGGGAGGCGGCGATCATGATGAAGGGGTTGAACTTGGACATCCAGGACACCATGACGGCGGTAAAGCCGCGGCTGTCCACGATGGTGGTGGTCAGGGTGTGGCTGATCCCGGCGGTCAGGATATATCCCATCAGGCCGCAGATCGCGCCGGAGAGTACCATGGTGCGGATGATCACGCGATCCACCTTGATACCGGCATAGCTGGCGGTGCGCTGGCTCTCGCCAACGACGGCGATCTCATAACCGTGCTTGCTGTATGTGAGATAGATATACATCATGCCGGTCAGCAGTGCGACCACCAGAATGGGGAGCAGCTGTGCCTGTCCGCCGATGCGGGGCAGCCAGCCGGCCTCGGAAGCCTGGTTGATGATGCCGATCTTACCGGCGCCTTTGGGCACCTCCCATATGATGATAAAGTAGGAGGCCAGCTGCATGGCGATGTAGTTCATCATCAGGGTGAACAGCGTCTCGTTGGTGTTCCATCTGGCCTTGAAGAAGGCGGGCAGGAAGCCCCATACGGCGCCGGCCAGCAGCGCGGCCGCCAGAGAGATGACGATCAGCAGGAAATTGGAGACCTTGCCGCCCAGCAGGATCATGCAGGTGGTGGTGGCCAGGCAGCCGATCAGGGTCTGCCCCTCGGCGCCGATGTTCCAGAAGCGCATCTTGAATGCGGGCGTTACCGCTAAGGAGATACCCAGCAAGACGGCAACATTCTGTCCGGTGACCCAGATTTTACGGGAGGTGCCGAAGGCACCCTTGAGGATCGTGCCATAGACGGCGATGGGATCCTGACCGGTCAGCAGGGTGGTGATCAGTCCGCAGAACACCAGTGCCAGCAGCAGGATACCGCCGCGGATCAGCAGTGCCTTGGGCAGAGGCAGCGCATCGCGCTTGGAAATATGAAAGAGCGAACCTTTTTTATTCATCTGCCTTGCCTCCTTCCACGCGGGTCATCAGCGCGCCCACTTCCAGCTTGTTGGTTTTGCGGCCGTCCACCACGCCGGAGACCTGACCGCCGCACAGCACCACGATGCGGTCACACAGCTCCAGCAGCACGTCCAGGTCCTCGCCCACATACACGACGGCGACGCCCTTCATCTTCTGCTCGGTCAGCAGGTTGTAAATGGTGTAAGATGTATTGATGTCCAGACCACGGACAGCGTAGGCGGTCATCAGCACGGAGGGCTGCTGGGCGATCTCGCGGCCCACCAGGACCTTCTGCACGTTACCGCCGGACATACGGCGGACGGGGAAGTTGGTGCTGGGCGTGACGACCTCCAGCTCCTGCCAGATGCGCTGTGCCAGCGCCTCAGGATTTTTGCGGTCCAGGAAAATGCTGGCACCCTTGCGCCAGGAGCGGAGCATCATGTTGCCGGTCATGCCCATGGAGCCTACCAGACCCATGCCCAGACGATCCTCGGGGACAAAGCTCATGGCCACGCCGCTCTTGCGGATGTCCATGGGATCCATGCCCACCAGATTTTTCTCCTCGTTGGTCTCCGGGGAGATATAGGTCACGGTGCCGGAGCTGACGGGATACAGGCCCGCGATGGACTCCAGCAGTTCACGCTGGCCGGAACCGGCGATACCCGCTACGCCCAGCACCTCGCCGGCGTTAACAGTAAAGCTCACGTTGTCCAAACGCTTGACACCCAGCTCGTCGAACACGGTCAGCCCCTCGATCTTCAGCCGGGGCTCCACATTCACGGGGGTGGGGCGGTTGATATTCAACGACACGCTGTGGCCCACCATCATATCGGTCAGGGACTGCTGGTCGGCGTCCTTGGTCAGCACGTCGCCTATGTATTCGCCCTTGCGGAGCACGGCCACCCGGTCGGACACGTCCAGCACCTCGTGGAGCTTGTGGGTGATGATGATGAGGGACTTGCCGTCGGCCTTCATGTTGCGCATGACGGCGAACAGCTTGTCCGTCTCCTGCGGGGTCAGCACGGCGGTGGGCTCGTCCAGAATCAGAATATCGGCACCGCGGTACAGCACCTTGACGATCTCCACGGTCTGCTTCTGGGAAACAGACATATCATAGATCTTCATGTCCGGGTCGATATCGAAGCCGTACTTGTCGCAGATGTCCTTGACCTTTTGACGTGCATTGTTCAGGTCAAGCTTGCCCTCCAGGCCGAGGATGATATTCTCGGTGGCGGTGAACAGGTCGACCAGCTTGAAGTGCTGGTGGATCATGCCGATACCCAGATCGAAGGCATCCTTGGGAGATGCGATGGTCACAGGCTTGTCGTGGACGTAGATCTGCCCCTCGTCGGGGAAATAGATGCCGGAGAGCATATTCATCAGCGTGGTCTTGCCGCTGCCGTTCTCGCCCAGCAGGGACAGGATCTCGCCTTCGTACAGTTCAAGGTTTACATCTTTGTTTGCGATGACCTTGCTGCCGAACCGCTTGGTGATGTTCTCCATTCTGATCGCGCATTTCTTTTCCAAGGCTGTCATCCTTTCTTTCGGCGCAGATGGCTGCAACACCTCGAATACGCCGGGGATAAATTCCATACGACTTATTCTACCATACATGGTGAGCGTTGTAAATCAAAATCAGCAAAAAATTTGTCAGGTATATACAAAGAATGTGAGGTTACACAAGAAAGAGTCATTCTCTTTGTGTAAATCGTCAAAGCCGCGTGTAGGAGGGGAAAAGCAAGAGGTGGACTGCTGATGCAGCCCACCTCTTTGTGGTGCAATATGCTGTTGGAAAACCTGGCTATTAGCCGCCGTAGTTGACATCCAGACGGTTGATGCCGTCGATCTCCAGATCGAAGTAAGGAGCGGAACGCTTCTCGGACTCAGCGAAGTAACCGTCATGCACGACCTCGGTGTCGGGGGTGTTATCGCTGTCGGCGTTGACGTCAGCCTGGTAGGAGGTCAGAGTCTCACCCTTCACAGTGAAGGTGGAGCAATCGAACACGTGGATCTCGCCCTTCTCCAGCTTCTCGGTAGCGGTGGCAATGGCCTCGGCAGTGCCTTCGGCGGCCACGGTGGTATTCAGGTCAGTCAGGACCACAGAGTTGGTGGCCAGAGTGCCGGTCCAGTCAACATCGATGGCGGTGCCGTCCATGACAGCCTTGATGGCATACTCATAGTAGGGCGCCCAGTTGATGCGGGAGGAGATGATGTAGGTGTTGGGGCAGGCAGCCTGAGTGGAGCCGTTGTAGGAAACGTTGGGAACACCGGCGTTCTCGCAGGCGGTAGGAGCACCCAGAGAGTCGGCGTGCTGGCTGATCAGCTTGCAGCCGCCCTGGATCAGCTTCTCGGCGCCTTCCTTCTCCAGAGTCTCATCGTACCAGCTGCCGGTGAAGGTCACATCCATGGTGACGGTGGGGCAGACGGACTTGGCACCCAGATAGAAGGAGGTGTAGCCGGAAACCACTTCGGCGTAGGTGAAGGCACCCACATAGCCCATCTTGGCCTCTTCAGCCTTGATGTCGCCGGCATCGATCATCGCGTTCAGCTTCAGACCGGCAGCGATACCGGCCAGATAGCGGCCCTCATAGATGGAGGCGAAGGCGTTGTGGTAGTTGGCCAGACCCTCGGTGTGAGCGCGGGTACCGGTGCTGTGGCAGAACTGCACCTCGGGGTTCGCCTTGGCGACCTCGATCATGTAAGGCTCATGACCGAAGCTGTCGGCAAAGATGATGTTGCAGCCGGCATCCACCAGATCAGCGGCGACCTCGGCGCACTGCTCGGTCTCACCCACGTTGGTCTTGATGAAGTAATCCTCATTCTCGACCAGACCCAGGTTGGCGCAGGCTTCCTTGGCGGCATCGATGAAGTTCTTGTCATAGGTGGAGTTTTCATCATGCAGGGTGATGAAGCCGACCTTGACCTTGGCAGCGGTGGCATCACCGTCGCCGTTGCCCTGAGTGTCGTCCTTCTTCTCACCGCAGGCCACCAGGCTCAGAGCCATGACCAGGGCGAGGAGCATTGCAAGGAACTTTTTCATTCTTGTTTTCCTCCTTAAAATATGTGACGCACGCCTGAAAGTAAGGCAAATTTTGACGTGCGTTTGAACAACGGGCGTCCGGCCCGGTATTCACGCAACTCATAAGAACGTGAGTATTATACAGGATTTCACCGCCGATTTCAACAGAAAATGTGAATTACGGCAAAATTTATTTCTGACGCACAAAAAATCTTTGTAAATCTTGTGCAGTATGCGGCATTTGATAGAAATTTCCCGTTCCGAAATACCCGTTCCATATGGCAGGGATAAGCGCGTTACTGATGAATACGGGTGCCGGTCTTGCCCTCGATACCGTCCTTGGCCTTTTCGAGCAGGGTGATAAGGGCGGTACGGCCGGCCTTGGACTCGGCGAACTTCACCGCGGCCTGGACCTTGGGCAGCATGGAGCCCTTGGCAAACTGGTTCTCCTCCATGTACTTGTAGGCTTCGGCGGGGGTCAGATCGTCCAGACCCTTCTGATCGGGCTTGTTGTAGTTGATGGCCACCTTCTCCACGGCAGTCAGGATGATGAGCATATCGGCGTCCAGCAGCTCGGCCAGCAGCTCGCTGCCGAAGTCCTTGTCGATGACGGCAGGGGTGCCGGAGAGCTTGCTGCCCTCGCGGATAACGGGGATGCCGCCGCCGCCCACGGCGATGACTACGTGACCGGCGTCTACCAGCGCCTTGATGCTGGCCTTTTCCACGATGTCAAAGGGCTTAGGGGAGGGAACGACCTGGCGATAGCCGCGGCCGGCGTCCTCTACCATGGTGTAACCCTTCTCGGCGGCGATGCGGTCCGCCGTCTCCTTGTCATAAAAAGCGCCCACGGGCTTGGTGGGGTTCTGGAAGGCGGGGTCGTCCTTGGACACCACGGTCTGGGTCACGATGGTAGCCACAGGCTTGTCCATGCCGCGGCTGGCCAGCCACATGCGCGAGGCTTCGAACAGCATGTCGGCGACCTGCTGGTCGTCGATCGACTCGAAGAACCCGCAGCCGCCCGTGGGCTGCTCCTCGATCGAAGCCTTCTCGCGGTTGTAGAACGCCGCGATGCGCCCCACGACCTCGCCGGCACGGTTGCGCACCACCCAGCGGACGGCTTCACCGTCGGCGAAAAGTTCGTTTCGTGCCGGATCGAAGACCTCGGTTATGTCCTGATCCAGCGGGCAGACCCAGTTGCGGTTTCCCTTATAGATTCGTTTCGGAAAGTCCAGCCACTCGCGCTCCAGGGCGGGAGTGGTGACCTCCTGCAGGGTATATTTCTCCTTGTTCATCTTGTCTTGCGGTTATTTTCAGCGTTTCCGATTTCAAAGGTAACAATTTTTTCCTTATTTTTGTTGGTAGAACAAATTTAGCATCCGAATGAACAAAAGCCTGGAACAATACATGCCCGACGGGAGCAAACTCCCCTACCGCTTCATGAAATACCGCATCCACAAAATCCTGCTCGTATGTTGCAGCTACGACGGGTACATCCTGGAGGAGGACGGGCACATCGAGTCGCAGATCAACCAGGAGTACATCGACCTCAACATGTCGAACCCGCCGTCGCTGACGCGCGTCAGCTCGACCGCCGAGGCGCTGGAGGCGCTGGACCGGGACGATTCGTTCGATTTCATCCTCACGATGTACAACGTCGGCGAACCCGACGTTTTTTCGTTCGCCAAGATCGTCAAGGAGCGGCACCCCAACACCCCCGTGGCGCTGCTGACCTCCTTTTCGAAGGATATTTACCGCCGCATCGAGGAGCAGGACCGCTCGGGACTGGACTACATCTTCTCGTGGCACGGCAACACGGAACTGATCATCGCCATCATCAAACTGATCGAGGACAAGATGAACGCCGACGAGGACATCCGCGAAGGGGGCGTGCAGGCCATCCTTCTGGTCGAGGACTCGATCCGCTTCTATTCCACCTATTTACCGGAGATATACAAACTGCTGCTGCTGCAAAACACCGAATTCCTGAAGGACGCCTTCAACGAGCAGCAGCAGGTGCTGCGCAAACGCGCACGCCCGAAAATCCTGCTGGCGCGCTGCTACGAGGAGGCCGTGGAACTGTACGAGCGTTACAAGAAAAACCTGCTGGGCGTGATCTCCGACGTGGACGACACCATCATGGTCACGCAGGCGCCGCGTCTGATGAAGGCCGCCTACAATCTGCTGCTGCTTAATCCGCGCAAAAAAGTGCCGGTGGCCAGCATGAACCTGCTGTTCAACCGCATCGCGGACATGTTCCCGGACGCGCCGTTCTTCTACCTGTCCACTTCGCCATGGAATGTGGAAAGCTCGATCCGCCATTTCATTACGAACCACGGTTTTCCGGAAGGGCCGCTGCTGCTGCGCGACCTTGACCGCTTTGCGGACGCCACCGCCCGCATGGACAGCCAGTGTCCGCTGGGCTCGGGTGCACTGGCAGGCACCACCTACCCGCTGGACCGGGATTTCACCGCCGAAAAGCTGGGCTTCGCCGCCCCCTGCGCCAACAGTCTGGACGGCGTGTCCGACCGTGATTTCTGCATCGAGCTGGCCAACGCCATCTCCATCTGCATGATGCACCTGTCCCGCCTTTCGGAGGAAATTATCCTGTGGTGCAGCTGGGAGTTCAAGTTCATTGAGCTGGACGACGCCTTTACCACCGGTTCGTCCATCATGCCCCAGAAGAAGAACCCCGACGTTACCGAGCTCATCCGCGGCAAGACCGGCCGCGTCTACGGCGACCTGAACACCCTGCTGGTCATGATGAAGGGCATCCCGCTGGCCTACAACAAGGACATGCAGGAAGACAAGGAAGCCATCTTTGACGCCGTGGACACGCTGGAACTGTGCCTGAAAACGGTGACCCCCATGCTGGACACCATGAAAACCATCCCGGCCAACATGCGCCGTGCCGCTGCCAAGGGCTTTATCAACGCCACCGACTGCGCCGACTACCTGACCAAGAAGGGCATGCCCTTCCGGGATGCCTACAAGCTCACCGGCTGCATGGTGTCGGACTGCATTGCCAAGGACAAGACGCTGGAGGAACTGACCCTGGACGAATTCAAGGGCTACAGCGGCCTGTTTGAAAAGGATATCTACGAAGCCATTGATCTGGTCAAGTGCTGCGAGGGCCGCACCAGCTACGGCGG
>OGOX01002538.1_pt1 | contig 10384 bp, 15 predicted proteins | sample 1552761 | NCBI WGS metagenome assembly OGOX01 (sample SAMEA2580212, study PRJEB22360) | human gut metagenome | biome: human gut; feature: human-associated habitat; material: faeces | place: Denmark | collected 2008/2010 | reverse complement strand
GCCGTTTGCAAGTGTCCAGCCGGGGCTATATGCTGGGGTACAACGATTTGAAAGATCCTTCTGTCAGCGGCTTTTTCCGGTTTCTCGCCAAGGTCGGGGACAACGGGATGAAAATGCAGATCGTGAAGATCGGATTTGGAGGCAAGCTATGAAAATTCTGGTATATGGTGCAGGCGTTCTGGGGTGCAATCTGGCAAGAAATCTGCTGCGCGCCGGAAAGGATGTCACTCTGCTTGCGCGGGGAAACTGGGCTGCGGAGATCAAGCAGAACGGCCTGCGGATTAAGGATAAGTTTTCACCCTGCACCTCGGTCAGCCGCATTCCGGTGGTGACTGAACTTGCACCGGATGCAATGTACGATGTGATCTTTGTGGTCCTGCGCTATACACAGCTGGATTCCGCTCTGGACACGCTGCGGGCGAATCGGACGAAAAACATCGTATTTGTGGGCAACAACGTACAGACAAAAGCATTGGCGGCGGCACTGCCGGAAAAGAACGTCCTGTTTGCCTTTGCGCTTTCTGCCGGGCATCGGGAGGCTGACCGGGTGGTCTCCATCGACCTGAAGAAGATCACCATCGGGCAGCTGACGGGTGCAACCTCCAATAAACAGTTGATCGGGCGCATCTTCCACGGCACAAAATATAAGGTTGTTTACGAGCCGAACATGGAGGACTATCTGCTCTGCCATGCCGCGTTTGTGATGCCTGCGGCCTTCGCCTGCTATAAGACAGACGGCGACCTGAAAAAGCTCAGGGGAGATACCGCGTACCTGAACCGTGTGCTGGATGCCAACATCGAGGGATACCGCGCCATCCGAGATGCCGGGCACACCATTCTGCCCAAGGAAGATGCAGACTTTGAAGGGGAGAAATACCGCAAGACCTGCCTGCGCTTTTTCAAGCTGATGTGTGCCACCTCGCTGGGGAAACTCTGCGCCTCCGACCATGCCATGAACGCCATCGACGAAATGAGCGCACTGAACCGGGATCTCAAAAAGTTTTTCGATGAGCATGGTGCAGCCTACCCGGTGTGGCAGGCACTGGAAGCGGAAGCCGGGAGGTACCTGCAATGAAATACGCTGGAATGCCTTTCGGTATGTGGGCTCTGTTTGCACCGTCGTTCCGAAAGCAGCTGACCGCTGTGCTGGGCTATGATGCAGCCACCGCAAGAGCCATCACGAAAAAGGCAAAGCCGCAATACCGGCAGATCATTCGCAGGCTGCCGGAGTTTGAAAAAGCGGACCGCTTCAAGATGAACATCGTCAACTGCGCAATGCTCGGCGCGTTCATTCTCTCCATGCCGCAGCGCCCGGAGGTGGACAGGCTGACGGATTACTATGCAAGATCCATGATGACAAAGCCCATGCAGTGGTTCTGCCGCAAGAGCGGAAAAAGCAAGTTTACCCCCAAAGATATTTCCGGCATGAAGGCGACCGCCACCTTGAAAGCCGCCGACCGCAACCCATATTCGTGGAACATGGAGTTTTACGAATATCCCGACGGCAGCGGCTACGAGGGACGCTTCACCAAATGCGGCATCTGCGTGCTAATGAAAAAGCTGGGGCTATATGACCTCACTCCCGCGCTGTGCCGTCTGGACTACACCATTAGCGAAGCCGGCGGCGTGACCGACTTTGTGCGGCAGTACACCCTCGCCTCCGGCGGCCCATACTGCGATTGCGGGTATAAAAAGAAGCTTTAAGCGGGAGGCACAGCGATGAAAGAAAGTTATACTACAAAGGCGTTCCGAAAAACGGTGCGTGAAAGATTCCCGGAACAGGAGGTACGAAAATGATCCAGACAACAGTTAAGGTTTCCGGCATGGCCTGCTCTATGTGCGAGGCGCACATCAACGACGCCATTCGCGCCGCATTCTCGGTGGAGAAGGTTTCCTCATCCCATTCCAAGGGGGAGACGGTGATCCTCTCGAAAGAGCCGCTGGGCGAAAATGCACTCCGTGCCGCCATCAATGCCACCGACTATATGGCGGGAGAGATCAGCACCGCAGTCTACGAGAAGAAAGGCTTTTTCCATTTCGGGAAGAAGAAACAGTAAGATCATTCCGATGCCGCCATCGCGGCCATCGGTTTGACATATATATTTTATATAGGAGGACAATCATTATGAAAAAACTCGGTTTATTTGCAGCAGGCGTGCTGTTCGGCACGGCAGGCATCAAGCTGCTGGGCAGCAAGGATGCCAAGAAAGTCTACGCCCACACCACTGCTGCCGCACTGCGTGCCAAGGAGGATGTGATGAAAACAGTCACCGCCGTGCGGGAGGGCGCGGATGACATCTACGCAGCAGCCAAGGCCATCAACGAATGCCGCGCAGAGGCGGAGGCCGCCGCTGTGGTGGAGGACGCTTCTGCGGAGGACGCCAAGGCGGAGTAAGCCATGAAATGCACGATCCTACATGATTTACCGGGGCGGCTGCGGGTACACCTGTGCTGCGGACGGATGACGTTATCCCAAGCGGATGTGCTGGAATACTATCTGCGCGCCCAGGACGGCGTACAGGAGGTCAGGGTCTACGACCGGACGCAGGACGCGGTGGTGCTCTATGACGCGGAGCGTGGAAGCATACTCCGTGCGCTGGCAGTATTCTCCTTCGCCAAGGCGGAGGCCATGGAGCTGGTGCCGGAGCATACCTCCCGGGCACTGAACCGGGAGTTTGAGGACAAGCTGGCTATCGCCATCATGCGGCGGTGCATCTCCAAGCTGTTCCTGCCTGTACCCATCACCACGGCGCTGGCACTGTTCCGCTCCGTAAAGTACATCCGGGAGGGGCTTTCGGCACTGTGGCACGGCAAACTGTCTGTCGCCGTGCTGGACGCCACTGCCGTCACGGTGTCCATGGCACGGGGCGATTTTGCCACCGCCGGCTCTGTGATGTTCATGCTGCATCTGGGCGAAATTCTGGAGGAGTGGACCCACAAAAAGTCCGTGGCCGACCTTGCCTCCGCCATGAGCCTGCGGGTGGACAGCGTCTGGCTGCAGGCAAACGGCACCGAGGTGCTGACGAAGATCACCGACGTGAAGCCGGGCGACCGTATCGTGATCCGTACCGGCGGCATGATCCCGCTGGATGGCCGGGTGGTGGAGGGAGAGGCCATGGTGAACCAGTCCTCCCTCACCGGCGAGTCTATGCCCGTGGCCAAGCACCCCGGCAGTCCCGTCTATGCCGGGACGGTGGCGGAGGAGGGCGAGTGCGTCATCTCCGTGGAGAAATCCTCCGGCAGCGGGCGGTATGACCGGGTGGTTCGCATGATCGAGGAGTCGGAGAAGCTGAAATCCACCGCCGAGGACAAAGCCTCCCGGATGGCGGACAGGCTGGTGCCCTATACGCTGGGCGGCACGGCACTGACGTATCTTCTGACCCGGAACGTGACGAAAATGCTCTCGGTGCTGATGGTGGACTTCTCCTGCGCCCTGAAGCTGGCCATCCCCATCGCGGTGCTGTCCGCCATGCGGGAGAGCAGCGGCTATCACATCTCCGTCAAGGGCGGACGCTTTTTGGAGGCGGTGGCCAAGGCGGACACCATTGTGTTCGACAAGACCGGCACGCTGACCTATGCGACGCCCACCGTGGCGGCGGTCATCCCCTTCGGCGGCCACGATGAGGCGGAAATGCTGCGCCTTGCCGCCTGTCTGGAGGAGCATTACCCCCATTCCATGGCAAACGCCGTGGTGGCGGAGGCAAAGCGGCACGGGCTCACCCACGAGGAGTACCATTCACAGGTGCAGTATGTGGTGGCCCACGGCATCTCCAGTATGGTGGAGGGCAAGAAGGTCATCATCGGCAGTGCGCACTTTGTCTTTGAGGACGAGGGCTGCCGCATCCCGGAGGGAGAACAGGCGAAATTTGACACCCTGCCCGCCGCGTATTCCCACCTGTACCTCTGCATAGACGGGGAGCTGGCGGCAGTCATCTGCATCCACGATCCCCTGCGCCGGGAGGCACGGGAGGCGGTAAAAACGCTGCACGAGAGCGGCTTTACCAACGTGGTGATGATGACCGGCGACAACCGCCGCACGGCGGAGACCGTGGCCGCCGAGGTGGGCGTGGACGCCGTGTACGCCGAGGTGCTGCCGGAGGACAAGGCCGCATTTATCCGGCAGGAAAAGGCGAAAGGCCACACCGTTATCATGGTGGGCGACGGCGTCAACGACTCCCCTGCTCTGTCGGAGGCGGACGCGGGCATCGCCATCTCCACCGGCGCGGCCATCGCTCGGGAGATTGCCGACATCACCGTTGCCTCGGAGGATCTGTTTGCGCTGGTAACACTGCGAAAGATCAGTCAGGCACTGATGGAGCGTATCCACGGCAGCTACCGTTTCATCGTGGGCTTCAACCTGACGCTGATCGCGCTGGGCGTGGCGGGTGTACTGCCGCCCACAACCTCAGCACTGCTGCACAACGGGTCCACCCTGGGCATCAGCCTGCGGAATATGACCGATCTGCTGAACGATGAAGAAAATACCCAAAAATAAACAAGCAAGTGAGGGAGCAGAGAGGCGGCAAGGTGCTTCTCTGCTCCTTGCAGGCATCGTGCGTTCAGCGTTAAGGTAGGCGGATAGACGTGGAGCATAACAAAGCCCGTATCAGTTTAACTGGTACGGGCTTTGTTGAATAATAAGACCGGCGGAGACCGATGCCGCCAGCAGGACACAGAACACAGCATCCCACGCCGAGAACCGAAGCGACAGATAATTGCTCTTGCGGCGCTTTAAGTCGATGCTCCGTGTTTCGGCGGAGGCGGAAAGCGTCTCGGCGATGCGGATGACACGCAAAGCCATCGGCACGGTCAGTATTTCGATATAGGATGGCAGCGCTCGCAGCTTCTGAAGCGGTGTTGCAAATGCGCCCCGCGTCCGGATAGACTGCCGCAGTACCGTCGTGGCGATTCTGGAACGCCGGGAGTACACAGGCTGCACGGTGAACTTCAAGACTTACACCAATTCTATCTGGGATAAGAAGCAAAGGGATAATCCCATTGAAAAGCAGGCGATTTTCCCCAATACCCACGAGCGCATTATCGACGATGATGTGTTTGAAAAGGTGCAAGAGATCCGCCAGCAGCGGCACCGGATGACTCGCACGGGAAGAAGCAGCATTTTCTCTGGGCTCGTCTACTGCGCGGACTGCGGCTCCAAAATGTTGTACGGTTCATCCAACAACGGCGATCTCGATCAGGACTTTTTTGACTGCTCCCTGCACCGCAAAAGCAAAGAAAAGTGTAATGGTCATTTCATTCGCGTCAAGGTATTGGAGCGGCTGGTTCTCAAGCACATTCAAGCGGTTATGGGTATATCCTGCGGCACGAGGATTATTTCCGCACGATCATGGAGGAACAGCTCCGCGTGGAAAGCTATGAGCAAATCCGCATCCGCAGAAAGCGTCTGGAAAGCAACGAACGCCGTATTGCCGAGCTGAAAAGACTGTTCATCAAGATTTATGAGGACAACGCCAGCGGGCGGCTGACGGATGAACGCTATGATATGCTGAGCCAGACCTATGAAGCGGAGCAGAAGCAGTTGGAAGCGGAAGCGATCACCTTGCAGCAGGAGATTGAAGTACAGGAACGACAGAACGAAAACATTGAGAAGTCCATTCAGAAAGCGCACAAGTATGTGGGCATTGAGGAACTGGACGGCTATACTCTGCGGGAGCTGGTGTCCGCAATCTATGTGGACGCTCCGGACAAGTCCAGCGGCAAGCGGGTACAACACATCCATATCAAGTACGACGGGCTGGGCTTTATCCCTCTGGATGAACTGATGAAAAAGGAAACAGCGTGACCGAAGTCACGCCGTACCCTATGGAAACACAAGGTTTTCGCCATTTTTTGATTTTACTGTTTTACGACCACCCGGCAATTCGCCGCGGGGCTTTGTAAAGCGGGAAAAGCTGGCTGTTCCGGCCGCACAAAAACAGCCACCCGGATGGGTGGCTGCTTTTTGCTTGCAAAAGAACTTACTTCAGCTCGACCTTGCCGCCGGCCTCTTCGACCTGCTTCTTCATAGCCTCGGCATCGTCCTTGGACAGGCCTTCCTTCAGGGTGTGGGGCACGCCCTCGACGGCAGCCTTGGCCTCGGCCAGGCCCAGACCAGTGATCTCGCGGACGACCTTGATGACCTTGATCTTCTGGGCGGCGTCGAAGCCAGCCAGGACCACGTCGAACTCGGTCTTCTCCTCAGCAGCGGGAGCAGCAGCACCAGCAGCGGGAGCAGCCATAGCAGCGGCGGAAACGCCGAACTCTTCCTCGAGAGCGTGGACGAGCTCAGAGAGCTCCAGGACGGTAAGGCCCTTGATTTCTTCGATCATAGCGGTAACTTTCTCGCTCATTGTAATGATCCTCCAATTTTAAGATATTTGTTTTAGTTTTTGAGTTGGGTGCAGACGATTACTCTGCGGAAGCTTCCTCGGCGGGAGCACCGTTCTTCTCGGCGATCTGCTTGAGGACGCAAGCCAGGCCCGAAATGGGAGCCAGCATGGTGCCAAGCACCTGTGCCTGCAGGACGGGCAGTGCGGGGATCGCGGCCAGAGCATTGACGGTGGCCATGTCGACGACCTTGCCGTCCATGAAGCCGCCCTTGATCTCGAACTTACCGTTGAGCTTCTTGGCAAAGTCGGCGATCACGCGCGCGGGGGCGACGGGATCGGCAGCGATGGCAAGAGACGTGGTACCGTTCAGCTGATCATCGAGCTCATTGAGGCCGACGTTGTTGAAAGCAAAGCGGAGCAGGGTGTTCTTGACAACTGCATACTCGACATCGTTCTTACGGCACTCAGCGCGGAGCTCGGTGTCTTCCGCGACGGTGATGCCCTTGTAGTCAACGATAACGCCGGCAGCTGCGCCCTGCAGCTTCTCGGTCAGAGAGGCCACGATCGCCTGCTTTTCAGACAGAACTTTTGCGTTAGGCATTTCTTGAGTTCACCTCCATTGGATTTTGCGGCACGCCTCGCGTGCCAGGGGAAAGAGGCGTTCTAAAAAGGAAACCGTCCTCATGCAGGACATGAGGACGGTAAAGCAATCAATAAATGTTTGCCATCCTCGGCAGGACTTACGAGACGAATCTCACCTGCTGTCTTTGGAACGCTCCAATAGTATATCCAGAGTTGGCAGCATTGTCAACCCCAAATATCGTTTTTTCCGCAAAATACCCCATATTTGCGCCGCGCACAGCGCAAATCATTTTTCTGACGACATGCGCGTCAGAAAAATACCGCGGCTCAGCCGCGATCGCGCGGCGACACCAGTTCGCAAACTGGTGAGGGGGAATCTAAAGGGGGGACAGCGTCCCCCTCTTTAAGTTTTCTTAGATCTTTGCGGTGTTCATCTTGACGCCGGGGCCCATGGTGGAGGCGGCGACGCAGGACTTGATATACTGGCCCTTGGCAGCGGCGGGCTTGGCCTTGATGATGGCGCCGATGAGAGCGTTGAAGTTCTCAGCGAGCTTCTCGGGGCCGAAGGAAACCTTACCGATGGGGCAGTGGATGATGTTGGTCTTGTCGAGACGATACTCGACCTTACCGGCCTTGGACTCCTGAACAGCCTTGGCGACGTCGGGAGTGACGGTACCGGCCTTCGGGGACGGCATCAGGCCCTTAGGACCGAGCACCTTACCGAGACGGCCGACAACACCCATCATGTCAGGGGAAGCGACAACGACGTCGAAGTCGAACCAGTTTTCCTTCTGGATCTTCTCGACGAGGTCCATCTCGCCGACATAGTCAGCGCCGGCAGCCTTGGCAGCCTCAGCCTTGTCGCCCTTGGCGAAGACGAGAACGCGGACGTTCTTGCCGGTGCCGTTGGGGAGGACGATGGCGCCGCGGACCTGCTGGTCAGCGTGACGAGAGTCGACGCCCAGCTTGACGTGCAGCTCGACGGTCTCGTCGAACTTCGCGGAAGCGGTCTTGCAGATCAGGCCGAAGCCCTCTGCGGCGTCATACTGAGTGTTCTTTTCGATCTGCTTTGCAGCATCCTGATACTTTTTACCTCTAAACATTGTTCACACCCTCCTTATTCTTCGACGACAACGCCCATGGAGCGTGCGGTACCGGCGATCATGCTCATCGCGGACTCGAGAGTGCTCGCGTTGAGGTCACGCATCTTCATCTCAGCGATCTTCTGGACAGAGGCCTTGGAAATGGTAGCGACCTTGGTCTTGTTGGGGACGCCGGAGCCAGACTCGATGTTGCATTCCTTCTTGATGAGGATGGCAGCGGGAGGAGTCTTGGTGACGAAGGAGAAGGAACGGTCGGCATACACCGTGATGACAACGGGGATGATGAGGCCCATGTCGTTCTTGGTGCGCTCGTTGAATTCCTTGGTGAACGCAGCGATGTTGACGCCGTGCTGGCCCAGAGCGGGGCCAACGGGGGGTGCGGGAGTTGCTTTGCCTGCAGGGATCTGCAGCTTAACGTAACCGGTGATCTTCTGTGCCATGAGAGGCACCTCCTTAATATTGAATGTGGTAACGACCGGCGATTCCGGCCGCCCTTGGCGAGACTGAACGTCTCTCCCACGTTTGCCGCATACGCGGCTCATCGCTTTTAGCGGTGATTACGGTTCTACGACCTCGACCTGATCGAGCTCCAGCTCGACCGGCGTTTCGCGTCCGAACATGGACACGACCACGCACACCTTGTTCTTCTCTGCGTCGATCTCTTCGACCGTGCCGAGGAAGGACGAAAGCGGGCCGTCGGTGATCTTGACCTGATCGCCGACATTGTAGCGCACGACGATCTCTCGCCGTTCCATGCCGAGCGCCAGGACTTCCTCTTCCGTCAGAGGAATGGGTTCATTGTTCGCCGTGCCGACAAAGCCGGTCACACCGCGAATGTTGCGGATCAGATGCCAGGTGTCGTCCGTCATGATCATCTTGACGAGCACGTAGCCCGGGAAGACCTTGCGTTCGACTTCCTTCGTCTCGCCCGAGTCGGTCACTTCCGTGACGGTCTCCAGCGGGATCTGGATGTCGAGGATCATGTCCTCCAGATGACGGTTGGCGACGAACTTCTCGATGGCCGTCTTGACTGCGTTTTCATAGCCGGAGTAAGTATGCGCGACATACCACTTAGCATTATCAGCCATGACTGCTCTCCTGTCAGCCCGCGAGACCGATCAGCAGGTGCACTGCGGAAACGGCCACGTAGTCGAAGATCCAGATGCAGGCGCCGACGGCGAGGGAGCACAGCAGCACAGTGCCGGTGTTCTTCGCAGTGGTGGATGCGGTGGGCCATACGACCTTTTTCAGTTCGCTTCTCATTTCACGGAACCACTTGCTGCGGTCCTTTTTCTTCTTTTCTTCTGCCATGTTTCAACAGCCTTTCCTAATTACTTGGTTTCGGTGTGGACGGTGTGCTTCTTGCAGAAGGGGCAGTACTTGTTCAGCTCAAGCTTGTCCGGGGTGTTCTTCTTGTTCTTCATCGTGTTGTAGTTTCTCTGCTTGCACTCGTTGCATCTGAGCGTGATCTTAATGCGCATCTAACGGCACCTCCTTATTTACTCAGCTCCGTTCGCCAAAAGCGGCATGAAGCTGGCGATTGCCTCCCTGCTCTCAAATTAGAGGGGTGCTTTTCCCTTGCGTGCCGAGAAGCAAAAGCGCACAAAAAGAAAGCCCTCTTTCACAGGTAAGTAAGATGATACCACATGTCATGTCCAGCCGTCAAGCACTTTTTGCACGATTTTGCAGAAAATCGCGCAGATTTTGCGCTCTTTCCCCTGTTTTTTCTCTCCCGCTGCCTCTCTTGACGCGATTTTTCCGTTTCCGCACGCCACTTCCCTGCCCCGCGCTTGCTTTTTGGGTGAAAATCCTGTATGCTGGCAGTCAAAAGAAACGCTCAGGAGGCAATTTTATGAAAATCATGGCCATCGACTACGGCGACGCGCACACCGGCGTCGCGATCTCCGACCGCACGCTGACGCTCTCTGGATTTTCGACCGTTATCACCGCGTACCGGCCCGAAGCGGTCATCGAAAAGCTGCTGCCGCTCATCTCCGAGCACGAGGTCTCAGAGCTCGTGCTCGGCCACCCACTCAACATGGACGGCACGCGCGGCCCCCGCGCAGAAAAGGCCGAGGGCTTTGCCGAGATGCTGCGCGAGGCCACGTCGCTCCCCGTCACGCTCTGGGATGAGCGCCGCACGACCGTGGACGCGCACAATATTCTATTGAATAATGGCAAGCGCGCCAAGGAGCGCAAGAAAACCGTCGACGCCGTCGCCGCGAGCCTGATGCTTGAAGGTTACTTAACCTTCAAAAAACGTCAAGGGTAACATATCACAGCGCGGCAGCGCTGTACTTTGTTCCCCTGCGCCGCGCAGGGAAGCGGGACAAAGGGGCCATTCTCTTTTGCAAAAGAGAATGGCCCCTT
>OGOX01002537.1_pt1 | contig 10385 bp, 19 predicted proteins | sample 1552761 | NCBI WGS metagenome assembly OGOX01 (sample SAMEA2580212, study PRJEB22360) | human gut metagenome | biome: human gut; feature: human-associated habitat; material: faeces | place: Denmark | collected 2008/2010 | reverse complement strand
CCTGTGTTCTCGCCATACCTTCCAGCGCGCATTCTTTTGCATATGCAGCATCGACTTGCTTGGCATGCCCTTTACCAGCAATCTTCTGTATGCGCTAAACCTAGATAGAATCCACTCTGTGCACATTGAAGCCCGCTCTATGCTTCCTTTCAGGTATTGAAGGGATTGAGATGGGCTAAGCATTATTGGCCTCCTGCATCAGGAGAAAGACAATCATGGCGGCGCGGAGAGGTCTGGTATCAAATATTGGGCTTACGCCTTTTGCATCCACACACCATTCAGTTAACTGGTCTAAGATAGAAATCCTGTATTTCTCAATAATCGGCCATGAAGCGCTCGGATCATTGCAGTAGTCAGGCAAAGGGTTTAATGGCTCAAGACTTACATCGGCATTTCCGTAATACCATTTGTTGGTGTTATTCCCTGATGTTTCAGGCTTACATGCCCAAAGGCCTTTAAAAATTATGTCTCCTACCATTCGGTTAATTTCAAAATCACTTAACTGTGAATAATCCATTGTCATTTCCTCGCACGATGTCTTAGCCACCGGATATCCCACAGGTGAGCCGTGTAGTTGAAGGTTTTTACGTCAGATTCTTTTGGGATTGGCTTGCGTTTATTTCTGGAGCGTTTCGTTGGAAGGTATTTGCAGTTTTCGCAGATGATGTCGGTGAAACTTCGCCGCTGTCGTCTCATGCAGCCCTCCTGACGCCCTGCCCGATCGCCATCAATGCCGCTTTGGATACGGTAGTAAACATCCGTCGAGGACTGATGAACGGTCGCCAAATCAGCAGCATGGAACCTTTGCTGTTTCCCTTCTTCTCCAGCCCTGTCGATGGTTCGATAAAATTAATCCGTCCATCAGTGATGATGCGAACTTCGTCAATACTCTCCAGAGCCTTGCTGAACCATCCGACAGACATATCCTCTGGCACAAGCATCACTACCGTCTGTCGCTGTTGTATGCACTGCTCAGCGGCTTTTTCCACCCACGGCCTGATATTGCTGTACGGTGGGTTATTCCAGATTGCACCGTGGCTTATCCACTCAGAATTTAGCGCATCGTCGGCCTCAGTTAACCAGTGAGCGCACAGAGCATTTTTGTCGCTCGCTGCCGAATCCAGCCAGAATCCAAACTCAATATCCAGTGCATCAAAAAGCCAAAGCGGCGTTTGCCAGCAGTCCTTGTCGTGTGCTGGCGTATTTGATTTGATAGTCATGCAGCCCGATCTCCCCATCGCGCTTTCCATTCGAGAGCTAGTCGCGCTTCGTCTGACCACTTAACGCCACGCTCTGTACCGAATGCCTGTATAAGCTCTAATAGCTCCGCAAATTCGCTTACACGCATCCTGCTGGTTGACTGGCCTATTACCACAAAGCCATTCCCGGCAAGGTTAGGAACAACGTCCTGCTGCTTTAATGCTGCTGTAAAAACGCACTTCCAGCTTTCTGCATCCAGCCAGCGACCATGCCATTCAACCTGACGAGAGACGTCACCAAGGCAAGCCCAAAGCTTTCGATTCTGGTCTAAGCTGCGGTTGCGTTCCTGAATGGTTACTACGATTGGTTTGGTTGGGTCTGGAAGGATTTGCTGGATAGCTTGAATGGCGTTCTGCTGATGTGCTGGAGATCGAATTTCAAAGGTTAGTTTTTTCATGACTTCCCTCTCCCCCAAATAAAAAGGCCTGCGATTACCAGCAGGCCTGTTATTAGCTCAGTGATGTAGATGGTCATCTTTTAACTCCATATACCGCCAATACCCGTTTCATCGCGGCACTCTGGCGACACTCCTTAAAAATCAGATTCGTGCTCATCTTTCCTTCCCGTTCTTCCTTGGTAGCAAACCGGTAATACACCGTTCGCCAGACCTTACCTTCGATAACCAGAAGACCTGCCCGTGCCATTTTAGCCGCGGCCTGATTTATGCTGGTTACTGTTGCGCCTGTTAGCGCGGCAACGTCCGGCGCACAGAAGCTATTATGCGTCCCCAGGTAATGAATAATTGCCTCTTTGCCCGTCATACACTTGCTCCTTTCAGTCCGAACTTAGCTTTGAGTTCTGCGATCTTCGCCAGAGCCTGTGCACGATTTAGAGGTCTACCGCCCATGACAGGAAGTTGTTTTACTGGTTCAGGGATCGCCTCACCACGGTTAATTCGCGCTGTCATACAGGTCAGTTCATCGGCAGCCTTGCGCCGTAATTCCGCATCAGTAAGCGCATTGGCCCGCATGTTCTGATACAGGTTGGTAACCAGCCAGTAGTGCGCGTTTGATTTCCACGGATAAGACTCCGCATCCGGATACAGGCCTCGCTTCCGGCAATACTCGTAAACCATATCAACCAGCTCGCTGACGTTTGGCAGTCCGGCGATAACGGATGCTTCTTCCCGGCACCATGCAACAAACTGCCCGGGTGATGGCAGAAATGGTCGATTCTGCCGACGGGCTACGCGCATTCCTGCGTTAACCTGTTCCATCGTGGTGATCCCGTTTTCCCGAAAAGCCAGAACCCACTGGCGACGGATTTCGTTCACTTCGTTCTGGTCACGGTTAGCCAGGCTCGCCGGGAAAGTTGCCAGTAACTGGCTGAACACACCGTTGATGATCTGCGCTACCTGCTGTACCTGCGGCTTTTCGTCGTACTGTTCCGGCATGTTGTTGGCGATCCGGCGCATCTGCTCACGGTCAAAGTTAACCATCTGTGCGGCGATGTTTTTCATAGATCCACCCCGTAAATCCAGTCTGTGTTTGTCAGGTCGAGTTTTGGTTTGCTGGCTGTCACGACTGCCTGTTGCTTGTTACGGTTGATTTCGAGCTGGGTCCACTTGTCGCGGAGTTTGGCCGGGCTAAGCACGTTACCGGACCAGAAGTTGTCCTGGCATGCCCAGCGGAACAGCACGCACATGTCGCGGTGGTTACGTCCGTCACGTTCACGCATCAGGCGGATATCGTTAGCCCACCCTGCAAAATTCGGTTTTCTGGCTGATGGCGCGATGGTCTTCACCATGTCAAACATCCACTCTGCGGCGGTCAGGTCTTCTGCTGTCCCCCACTTGCTGCCGCTCTGAATTGCAGCATCCGGTTTCACCACAGAAAGGTCGTTTTCTGGCTGGTCAGAGGATTCGCCAGAATTCTCGGACGAATAATCTTTTCTTTTTTCTTTTGTAATAGTGTCTTTTGTGTCCCCCTGTTTTGAGGGATAGCAATCCCCCAATTTGAGGGATGTTTTATCCCTCGTTTTAGGGGATTTTCCCTCGTTTTGAGGGATACACCATTCTGAGATGTTTTTATTTGGTCCAACATGCCGCCTTGCTGCTTGATAATATTCATTCTGACGAGTTCTAACTTGGCTTCATTGCACCGTTTGACAGGTAACTTTGTAATCTCGCTAAGTTGAGAATCGGTGATTCTGTCCATTGGTTTATTCCACCCATAGGTTTTACGCAGAATGGCAAGCAGCACTTTAAACTGTCGCTTGGTCAGATCTGCGCCCGAATAAGCCTCAAGCAGCATATTTGATAGTCTGGCGTAACCATCATCGAGATCTGCCACATTACGCTCCTGTCCGGCAAAGTTACCTCTGCCGAAGTTGAGTATTTTTGCTGTATTTGTCATAATGACTCCTGTTGATAGATCCAGTAATGACCTCAGATCTCCATCTGGATTTGTTCAGAACGCTCGGTTGCCGCCGGGCGTTTTTTATTGGTGAGAATCGCAGCAACTTGTCGCGCCAATCGAGCCATGTCGTCGTCAACGACCCCCCATTCAAGAACAGCAAGCAGCATTGAGAACTTGGGAATCCAGTCTCTCTTCCACCTGCTGATCTGCGACTTATCAACTCCCACAGCTTCCGCTGTCTTCTCAGTTCCAAGCATTGCGATTTTGTTAAGCAACGCACTCTCGATTCGTAGTGCCTCGTTGCGTTTGTTTGCACGAACCATATGTAAGTATTTCCTTAGATAACAATTGATTGAATGTATGCAAATAAATGCATACACCATAGGTGTGGTTTAATTGGATGCCCTTTTTCAGGGCTGTGATGTGTAAGAGCGGTGTTATTTATGCTGTTGTTTTTTTGTTACTCGGGAAGGGCTTTACCTCTTCCGCATAAACGCTTCCATCTGCGTTTATAGTTAAAAAAATCTTTCGGCCTGCATGAATGGCCTTGTTAATCGCGCTTTGATATACGCCGAGATCTTTAGCCGTCTTGGTTTGCCCAAAGCGCATTGCATAATCTTTCAGGGTTATGCGTTGTTCCATAGAACCTCCTTAGTACATGCAATTATTATCACCGCTAGAGGTAAAACAGTCAACACGCACGGTGTTGGATATTTATCCCTTGCGGTGATAGATTTAATGTATGAGCGCAAAAAAGAAACCGTTAACACAAGAGCAGCTTGAGGACGCACGTCGCCTTAAAGCTATTTATGAAAAAAAGAAAAATGAACTTGGCTTATCTCAGGAATCTGTCGCAGACAAGATGGGGATGGGGCAGTCAGGCGTTGGTGCTTTATTTAATGGTATCAATGCATTAAATGCTTATAACGCCGCATTGCTTGCAAAAATTCTCAACGTTAGCGTTGAAGAATTTAGCCCTTCAATCGCCAGAGAAATCTACGAGATGTATGAAGCGGTTAGTATGCAGCCGTCACTTAGAAGTGAGTATGAGTACCCTGTTTTTTCTCATGTTCAGGCCGGGATGTTCTCGCCTGAGCTTAGAACCTTTACCAAAAGTGATGCGGAGAAATGGGTAAGCACAACTAAAAAAGCCAGTGGCTCTGCATTCTGGCTTGAGGTTGAAGGTAATTCCATGACCGCACCAACAGGCTACAAGCCAAGCTTTCCTGACGGGATGTTAATTCTTGTTGACCCTGAGCAGACTGTTGAGCCTGGTGATTTCTGCATAGCCAGACTTGGTGGTGACGAGTTTACCTTCAAGAAACTGATCAGGGATAGCGGTCAGGTGTTTCTACAGCCACTAAACCCACAATACCCAATGATCCCATGCAATGAGAGTTGTTCCGTTGTGGGGAAAGTTATCGCCAGCCAATGGCCTGAAGAGACGTTTGGGTGATGAAACCACTTTTATCTACAATTTACAGGGCGGTAAACATTGGCAAAAATAGATGATTATCAGCCAAGCCAAGTAGAAGTTGATAAAGTACTTTATTGTAAAAAAATAGTTAACTTTTCTGGCGTTAAATGGAAACAGAAACCAAGTCGCTCTGATATGTGGCTACAAGCTCATATCATCCCCTTGGATGAGGATTGTATACCTATACAAGGGCTAAAGTTTGAACTGAAATGGAAACCAGATCAGGATTCAGAACCTGATGACCCGATTTCTTACCCTAAAATAAATATTATTGCTTTCTATCATAACAAGAGGGTTTTCGCGGTAGATACCTATCACTTTGACAAACACACGAATAGTTACAAGGTCGATCATCCGAAGTACCAAGATATCATTTACGGTGCTCATTACCATGTATACTATGAAGAAGCTGGATACTATAGTGATAGAATAGCGTTTCCAATCGAAGATGACATAAACCCAGATGACCTGGTAGGGTATTGGAATTACTTCTGTAAACATTTGAACATAACTTACTCTGGGAGAATACCTTTACCGCTTGAAGATGAGTCGGGGCAAATGGGGTTTGGAATATGATGTGCTCAACAGTGATCTCACAACTAGGTTTCGAATGCCATCCAATAGGCAAGACCTTGAGAATTATCAGTCCATTCACTTACTGTGATGATGGAGAGCATGTCGGTGCCTTTATCCGTGAAGTCAATGGTAGGTATTTAGTTAGTGACAGATGCGATGCCTTAATGAATATGGAGGCAAGAGGGATCTCGCTTACCAAAAAACGACTTGATGAGATACGACAATTACTGCTTAAAGAAGGCGCAGAACTCAATGCTCGAGGAGAAATCATTGCTTGGGCAACAGAAAAGGATGTCGGTGCGATTACATCGAACATAATTAGAGCTGGTATACTCGCATCAACTTTGTCGTTAGACTGGTATCAGCCAGTTCAAGCTGAAAAGTTTGAAAGTATGGTTATTGATTATCTATATCACACAGAGCTTAGAGAGGCACTTTCTCTTCGTGAAAACGTATATGGCTTGAGTGGACATCAAATTACCGTCCCTGTAACAATAAAAACCGACATACCTAAATACGTTTTTACATCAAGCGTGAAACACGGAGGAAGCTGGAATAGTGCTTACTCATTGCTTGGGAAACTAATTGATCTTAAAGCTTCAAGTGAGGAGTATAACAACAGATTTGTTGTTATAGACAGCGAAGCAATTGGTGATCAAATGCAACAACTCTCCTTACTCTTCCATGAATCAAGCCAAGTTCTACCATTCTCCAAAAGAGAGACTTGGATTAAGAGACTTGCAGCATAATACAACCCGGCCTCAGCGCCGGGTTTTCTTTGCCTCACGATCGCCCCACCTAAAAACACATAACCAATTGTATTTATTGGAAAATAAATAGATACAACTCACTAAACAACGCAATTCTGATCTCTCCTTACATCGCCGAGGCAATACACTCACTCGAAAAAATAAATCCATATAAAAAACATACAGATAACCATTTGCGGTGATAAAATATCTCTAGCGGTGTTGACACAAATACCACTAGCGGTGATACTTAGCTCGTCAGCAGGACGCACTAACCACCATTGAAGGTGAGGCTCTTAAAAATTTAGCCCTGAAGAAGGGCAGCATTCAAAGCAGAAAGCTTTGAGTAGCGCGAAATGCAGCTGCAAGACAGCAACCGTGGGGATAAGCATCACGGCGCGTTACTCAAAGCTAACTGACAGGAGAATCCAGATGGATGCACAAACACGCCGCCGCGAACGTCGCGCAGAGAAACAGGCTCAATGGAAAGCAGCAAATCCCCTGTTGGTTGGGGTAAGCGCAAAACCAGTTAACCGCCCTATTCTCTCGCTGAATCGCAAACCGAAATCACGAGTAGAAAGCGCACTGAATCCGATAGACCTTACAGTGCTGGCTGAATACCACGAACAGATTGAAAGCAACCTGCAACGTATTGAGCGCAAGAATCAGCGCACATGGTACAGCAAGCCTGGCGAACGCGGCATAACATGCAGTGGACGCCAGAAAATTAAGGGAAAATCGATTCCTCTTACCTAGTTACTTAGATATTGGCCTTGGCTTTATCTCAATATTATATGGATCATAGCTGGCAACTAATTCAGTCCAGTAAATATCCTCAATAGGGAATAATATATGCTTCCCGTTCCATCGGGAAAAAGTTTTGTTCAACACACCAAGCTCAATCAACTCACTAATGTATGGGAATTGTTTTGATGTAACCACATACTTCCTGCCTTCATTAAGGGCTGCGCACAAAACCATAGATTGCTCTTCTGTAAGGTTTTGAATTACCGATCGCACTTTATCGTTTTGCATCTTAATGCGTTTTCTTAGCTTAAATCGCTTATATCTGGCGCTGGCAATAGCTGATAATCGATGCACATTAATTGCTAGCGAAAATGCAAGAGCAAAGACGAAAACATGCCACACATGAGGAATACCGATTCTCTCATTAACATATTCAGGCCAGTTATCTGGGCTTAAAAGCAGAAGTCCAACCCAGATAACGATCATATACATGGTTCTCTCCAGAGGTTCATTACTGAACACTCGTCCGAGAATAACGAGTGGATCCATTTCTATACTCATCAAACTGTAGGGGTTGTAATAGTTTATCCGATTTCTCGCTGTAGGGGTACACGAGAACCACCGAGCCTGATGTGGTTAAAAGACAGGCACAATCTTTACTACCGCAATCCACTATTTAAGGTGATATATGGAAGAAGAATTTGAAGAGTTCGAAGAGCATCCGCAGGATGTAATGGAACAGTACCAGGACTATCCGTATGACTACGACTATTGATAAGAATCAATGGTGTGGACAATTCAAGCGATGCAATGGATGCAAGCTGCAATCGGAATGCATGGTTAAGCCTGAAGAAATGTTTCCTGTAATGGAAGATGGGAAATATGTCGATAAATGGGCAATACGAACGACGGCAATGATTGCCAGAGAACTTGGTTAACAGAACAACAAAGCTGCCTGATAGTGGCCTTTATTTTTGGCATAAATAACAGAATAAACACTGCACTGTGTATTCATTCCAACGAGTGAATACACGGAGCAATGTCGCTCGTAACTAAACAGGAGCCGACTTGTTCTGATTATTGGAAATCTTCTTTGCCCTCCAGTGTGAGGGCGATTTTTTATCTATGAGGATATGAACAGATGTCAAACATCAAAAAATACATCATTGATTACGACTGGAAAGCATCAATAGAAATTGAAATCGACCATGACGTAATGACAGAGGAAAAACTTCACCAGATTAATAATTTCTGGTCAGACTCTGAATACCGACTCAATAAACACGGCTCTGTATTAAATGCTGTATTAATCATGCTGGCGCAACATGCTCTGCTTATAGCAATTTCAAGCGACTTAAATGCATATGGTGTTGTGTGTGAGTTCGACTGGAATGATGGAAATGGTCAGGAAGGATGGCCTCCAATGGATGGTAGCGAAGGAATAAGAATTACCGATATCGATACATCAGGAATATTTTATTCAGATGATATGACTATCAAAGCCGCCTGAGCGCGGCGTTACCGCATACCAATAACGCTTCACTCGAGGCGTTTTTCGTTATGTATAAATAAGGAGCACACCATGCAATATGCCATTGCAGGGTGGCCTGTTGCTGGCTGCCCTTCCGAATCTTTACTTGAACGAATCACCCGTAAATTACGTGACGGATGGAAACGCCTTATCGACATACTTAATCAGCCAGGAGTCCCAAAAAATGGATCAAACACTTATGGCTATCCAGACTAAATTCACTATCGCCACTTTTATTGGCGATGAAAAGATGTTTCGTGAGGCCGTCGACGCTTATAAAAAATGGATATTAATACTGAAACTGAGATCAAGCAAAAGCATTCACTAACCCCCTTTCCTGTTTTCCTAATCAGCCCGGCATTTCGCGGGCGATATTTTCACAGCTATTTCAGGAGTTCAGCCATGAACGCTTATTACATTCAGGATCGTCTTGAGGCTCAGAGCTGGACGCGTCACTACCAGCAGCTCGCCCGTGAAGAGAAAGAGGCAGAACTGGCAGACGACATGGAAAAAAGCCTGCCCCAGCACCTGTTTGAATCGCTATGCATCGATCATTTGCAACGCCACGGGGCCAGCAAAAAAGCCATTACCCGTGCGTTTGATGACGATGTTGAGTTTCAGGAGCGCATGGCAGAACACATCCGGTACATGGTTGAAACCATTGCTCACCACCAGGTTGATATTGATTCAGAGGTATAAAACGGATGAGTACAGCACTCGCAACGCTGGCTGGGAAGCTGGCTGAACGTGTCGGCATGGATTCTGTCGACCCACAGGAACTGATCACCACTCTTCGCCAGACGGCATTTAAAGGTGATGCCAGCGATGCGCAATTTATCGCATTGTTGATCGTCGCCAACCAGTACGGCCTTAATCCCTGGACGAAAGAAATTTACGCCTTCCCTGACAAGCAGAACGGCATCGTTCCGGTGGTGGGCGTTGATGGCTGGTCCCGTATCATCAATGAAAACCAGCAGTTTGATGGCATGGACTTTGAGCAGGACAATGAATCATGTACATGCCGGATTTACCGCAAGGACCGTAATCATCCGATCTGCGTTACCGAGTGGATGGATGAATGCCGCCGCGAACCATTCAAAACCCGCGAAGGCAGAGAAATCACCGGACCGTGGCAGTCGCATCCCAAACGGATGTTACGGCATAAAGCCATGATTCAGTGTGCCCGTCTGGCCTTCGGATTTGCTGGTATCTATGACAAGGATGAAGCCGAGCGCATTGTCGAAAATACTGCATACACTGCAGAACGTCAGCCGGAACGCGACATCACTCCGGTTAACGATGAAACCATGCAGGAGATTAACACTCTGCTGATCGCCCTGGATAAAACATGGGATGACGACTTATTGCCGCTCTGTTCCCAGATATTTCGCCGCGACATTCGCGCATCGTCAGAACTGACACAGGCCGAAGCAGTGAAAGCTCTTGGATTCCTGAAACAGAAAGCCACTGAGCAGAAGGTGGCAGCATGACACCGGACATTATCCTGCAGCGTGCCGGGATCGACGTGAGAGCTGTCGAACAGGGAGATGATGCGTGGCACAAATTACGGCTCGGCGTCATCACAGCTTCAGAAGTTCATAACGTAATAGCAAAACCCCGCTCCGGAAAAAAGTGGCCTGACATGAAAATGTCCTACTTCCACACCCTGCTGGCTGAGGTTTGCACCG
>OGOX01002527.1_pt1 | contig 10413 bp, 10 predicted proteins | sample 1552761 | NCBI WGS metagenome assembly OGOX01 (sample SAMEA2580212, study PRJEB22360) | human gut metagenome | biome: human gut; feature: human-associated habitat; material: faeces | place: Denmark | collected 2008/2010 | reverse complement strand
TATGAACCGGGCTCCACATTTAAAATCATCACCATGGCAGCCGGACTGGAGGCTGGTGTTGTTTCACCTGGGGACCGTTTTTATTGTCCCGGATATAAAGTGGTGGAGGATCGCAGAATCCACTGTGCAAAAAGAACAGGACATGGATCCCAGAATTTTGTGGAAGGTGCACAGAATTCCTGTAACCCTGTGTTTATAGAGGTGGGGCTTCGCCTTGGGATAGAACGTTATTATAAGTATTTCAGACAGTTTGGACTTCTGGATAAAACCGGGACAGATCTTCCGGGAGAGGCAGGAACTATTATGCATCAGAAGAAAAATATGGGAGAAGTGGAACTGGCAACGGTTTCTTTTGGGCAGTCTTTTCAGATTACGCCTGTTCAGCTGGCTGCAACAGTAAGTTCACTTATAAACGGAGGCAGACGGGTGACACCGCATTTTGGAGTCGCAGTGTTAAATCCTGACAGAACAGAGGGTGAGAAACTGATTTTTCCGGTAAAGGAAGGAATTGTCTCTGAAGAGACTTCGAAGGAAATAAGAGAAATCCTGGAAACAGTAGTATCTCAGGGCTCCGGAAAAAATGCAAAAATTGAAGGATATGCTATCGGTGGGAAAACTGCCACTTCTCAGACACTGCCAAGAAGTGCAAATCGTTATATTTCCTCTTTTTTGGGATTTGCACCTGCAGAAGATCCGCAGATACTGGGACTGTGTATTATTCATGATCCGAAAGGAATCTATTATGGAGGGACAGTAGCTGCACCTGTGATACGTGGTATTTTTGAGAATATCCTGCCATATCTTGGAATTGAAAAAAGTGATGTTTCTGATTTTTCTGCAGAAGGCAATTAGGGAAATTCCGCAGGCAGGGTTGATAAATAAGCAAAAAAGCCTTATACTAAAAGAAATCTGAAAGTAAAAAACTTTCAGGAAAAAACGAAAGAATGAACGAGGTGTAAGATGGAATTTCAAGTTGTAATCCCTGTGCTGATTTCTTTTGCAATCAGCGTTGTATTAGGACCGGTCATCATTCCTTTTCTCCGGAGACTGAAGATGGGCCAGACAGAAAGAACAGAGGGCGTACAGTCCCATTTAAAGAAAGCAGGAACACCTACAATGGGTGGAGTGATCTTTCTGATCGCCACAGCGATAACTGCATTATTTTATGTAGGGGATTATCCGAAGATCATTCCGGTACTGTTCCTGACTCTTGGATTTGGAATTATCGGATTTCTGGATGATTATCTGAAGGTTGTGCTGAAACGCTCAGATGGACTGCTGCCATGGCAGAAATTTTTACTTCAGGTAGTTCTGACTGCGATTTTTGTATTTTATATTGTTAAGTATACAGATATCTCACTGACTATGAGAATCCCATTCTGGAGCGGACATTTCCTGAATCTTGGATGGCTGGCAGTTCCGGTTCTTTTCTTTGCTGTGATCGGTACTGTGAATGGAGTTAATTTTACGGATGGTCTGGATGGTCTTGCTTCCAGTGTGACTCTGATCGTTGCAGTATTTTTTACAGTAGTTTCTATTGGAATGAAATCGGGGATCGAGCCGATCACAGGTGCAGTTGTGGGAGGACTGATGGGATTTCTGCTGTTTAATGTATATCCGGCAAAAGTGTTTATGGGAGACACAGGTTCTCTGGCATTGGGCGGTTTTGTTGCAGGTACGGCTTATGTGATGCAGATGCCGTTATTTATCCTGATTGTGGGTCTGATCTATCTGATAGAAGTACTTTCCGTTATCATTCAGGTAACTTATTTCAAGGCAACACATGGAAAGCGTATTTTTAAGATGGCACCGATCCATCATCATTTTGAGTTATGCGGATGGTCTGAAACACGTGTAGTTGCGGTATTCTCAGTTATTACAGCGGTTATGTGTATGGTCGCACTGCTGGCACTGTAAGATTTTGGCTAAGCAGATTTCAGCGTTATGCTGATAAAAGGGAGGAAAATTATTATGGAATTACAGGGAAAAAAGGTACTTGTATTCGGTTCCGGAAAAAGCGGAATCGGAGCATCTGACCTTCTGGCAAAGGTAGGAGCATTTCCGGTTATCTATGACGGAAATGCCGAAACAGATAAAGACGCAGTTGTACATAAAACAGATGGGACATATCCGGTCACTGTATATGCAGGAGAACTTCCGAAAGAAGTACAGGACAGTCTTGATCTGGTAGTTTTAAGCCCCGGAGTGCCAACAGATCTTCCACTTGTAAAGAGTTTTTATGAGCAGGGGCTTCCGGTATGGGGAGAGGTAGAACTGGCATACAGAGTAGGTGACGGCGAAGTACTTGCCATCACAGGAACAAACGGAAAAACTACTACAACAGCACTTCTTGGAAAAATTATGCAGGATGCACGTGAGTCTGTTTTTGTAGTCGGCAATATCGGAACCCCATATACTTCCAAAGCACTGGAGATGAAGCAAAACTCTGTAACTGTTGCAGAAATCAGCAGTTTTCAGCTGGAAACGATTGATGAGTTTGCACCAAAGGTATCTGCAATCCTGAATATTACAGAGGACCATCTGAACCGTCATCATACAATGGAAGAGTATATACGTGTGAAAGAACTGATCACTGAGAATCAGGGCACAGAAGATGTATGCGTGCTGAATTATGAAGATGAGGTTCTGCGTGAGTTTGGAAAACATCTGACTCCACGAGTGGTATATTTCTCCAGCGGACGTAAACTGGATGAGGGAATTTATCTGGATGGAAACAAAATCATCCTGAAGGACGGAGAAAAAGAAATCGAAGTAGTTAAGACAGAAGATCTGAAGCTTCTTGGAAAACACAATTTTGAGAATGTTATGGCCGCAGTTGCAATGGCTTACTACGATGGAGTATCCTTGGACAGCATCCGTAAGAGCATCTGTGAATTTACAGCTGTTGCACACAGAATCGAATATGTGACAGAGAAAAAAGGCGTTGTATATTATAATGATTCTAAAGGAACTAACCCGGATGCGGCAATTAAAGGAATTCAGGCAATGAACCGTCCGACACTTCTGATCGGCGGCGGTTATGATAAACAGTCCGGTTATGATGAATGGATTGAGGCATTTGACGGAAAGGTACGTTATCTGGTGCTGATCGGTCAGACAAAGGAGAAAATCAAAGAAGCTGCTGAGAAACATGGTTTCCATGACATCATCCTCTGCGAAAATCTGAAAGAGGCAGTAAAGGTATGTGAGGAGAAAGCACAGCCTGGAGATGCTGTTTTGCTTTCTCCCGCATGTGCAAGCTGGGGACAGTTTGATAACTATGAACAGCGTGGAGATATGTTCAAGGAATATGTAAGAAATCTGTAGAATATCTATAAGTAAGAATTATAGCTGTCCGGCAGAGAAAGACGAAGCTGCAGTGACCGGCTATAGATAATTTTGCGGAGAAACAGATGGCGCGAAAAAGAGCGACAGATTTATCAAAAACAGATATGACGATGCTGGTACTGATAGTACTGCTTGTGATTTTTGGCCTGGCAGTATTATTCAGCTCCAGTGAATATAATGGCAGAGTGCGTTTCGGCGACTCTGCCTGTTATTTTAAGAAACAGTTATTTGCCACAGCATTGGGTATGGGAGTGATGTATATGGTTTCTTCCATTGATTATCATTTTTTTCTGAGGCTGGGACCAGTGGCATATCTGATTTCAATGTTTTTGTCCGGCGCAGTACTTTTTGTAGGTCAGGAGATCAACGGCTCAAAAAGATGGCTGAATCTTGGACCTTTATCTTTTCAGCCTTCAGAGTTTGCGAAAGTTGCTGTGATCCTTTTTCTTGCATGGCAGATCGAGCGGACAAAAAAAGCAACCATGGGATTTGGATTTATGTGCAGGACAATACTGACCCTGCTGCCAATCATTGGTCTTGTAGGTTCAAATAATCTGAGTACAGCGATCATTATTCTGGGTATCGGTGGAATCCTGATTTTTGTATCCAATCCGGGATATCTGGAATTTATCGGGCTTGGCAGCGCAGGTGCAGGTTTCATAGCTGTTTTTCTTGCTGCAGAGAGTTATCGTCTGGAACGTCTTGCAATCTGGAGAAATCCGGAGAAATATGAAAAAGGATTTCAAACGATCCAGGGATTGTATGCCATTGGCAGCGGCGGAATATTCGGCAGAGGCTTTGGAAACAGTCTGCAGAAACTTGGATTTGTTCCGGAAGCGCAGAATGATATGATTTTTTCGATTATATGTGAGGAAATGGGAGCAGCCGGAGCTATCTTTCTGATTTTTCTGTTTGCAATGCTTTTGTGGCGGCTGGGTGTGGCTGCCATGCATGCAAAAGATCTGGCCGGAGCTCTTATCTGTTGCGGGATTATGGGGCATCTGGCTCTTCAGGTTATTTTGAATATTGCAGTGGTGACCAATACAATTCCCAATACAGGCATTACGCTGCCTTTTATCAGCTATGGAGGAACTTCGGCAGTGTTTCTTCTTGGGGAAATGGGACTTGCGATGAATGTTGGGAAATGTGACAGGATAAATTGAATTACAGGTTTCAGAATGACGTAACATATAATAGAAAAAGCCATAAACTGTAAAGTAAGAGACTCTTTGGGAGCAAAAGGTTGGATGAAATCCATGTAACAGGTAAAGCTTCTCTCAGCGGAGAGATTTTTATACAGGGATCTAAAAATGCAGCACTTCCAATGATAGCCGCATCTCTGATGCACAGAGGACTAAGCATTCTGAGGGGATGCCCCAGAATTTCAGATGTTTTCTGTATGGAAGAGATTTTGAAAAGTCTTGGTGCAGTGACCTGGTGGGACGATCATGATCTTTATCTGGATTGTTCCTGCACAGACGGAACAGAAATTCCTGCAGTCTATACAGGCAGAATGCGTTCTTCGATCATTCTGGCAGGTGCGGTGCTTGCAAGAAACAGAAAATGCAGGATAGGGTATCCGGGCGGATGTACGATCGGGAAAAGACCAATAGATCTCCATCTTATGGCACTGAGAGCACTTGGCGCGGATGTCCGGGAAAATGCATCAGGCCTGGATGGAGAATGTGTCAGATTTGAAGGGCAGGATATTGTGTTTCCGAAATCGAGTGTGGGAGCTGCTCAACAGGCAATACTGGCAGCAGTTCTTGCAAAGGGTGTAACACATCTTTATAATTGTGCGAAAGAACCGGAGGTTTTCTGGCTCTGCAGATATCTGAAAACAATGGGAGCACTGATAGAAGGAGAAGAAACCGGTGAAATTACGATCAGAGGAGTGGATGAACTGAAAGGCGGAGACTACCGTATTCCTCCGGATCGTATTGTTGCAGGTACCTATCTGTGTGCGGCTGCGGCAGCAAGAAGTAAGATTATTCTTCATGATGTACCTGTGGAGGAGTTGCAGTCGTTTATGGAAGTATATCGGAAAATAGGTGGACAATATCAAGTAAATGGTGGTACACTAGAGGTCAATGGAAAGAATGCTGTCAGACCGGCTGTTTTAGTAGAAACAGAAATTTATCCGGGTTTTCCCACAGATCTGCAGGCTCCGTTGATGGCGGTGCTGACAGGTGCGCAGGGACAGAGTACCATACGGGAAAATATTTTTGACCGGAGATTTGGCAGTGCTTTTCAGATGAAAAAAATGGGCGCAGATATTTCCGTAAGCGGAAACCAGGCAATCATAAGAGGGGGAAAAACTCTTAAGGGAACACAGGTACAGGCAGGAGATCTCAGAGGTGGTGCAGCCCTGCTCATTGCCGCACTTATGGCAGAGGGAGAAACCTGTGTTACAGGAGCCGGGTTTATCAGCAGGGGCTATGAGCATATCTGTGAAGATTTACGGACTTTGGGCTGCAGAATATGGCAGCCGGGGACAGAGGATTTGAGGATTTATGAGAGAAAGTAATTATGGGAAAAGACCTCCTATGAGTAAAAGGACGAAGAAGATGCTGGCAGGTATGATAGGCGCCGGAGTTATGGTCGCTGTGATAGTATTTTTTTCCTATTATAAAGTAGATACTGTTGAGGTGAGGGGAACTTCCCATTATACAGACGAAGAAGTAAAGAATATGGTGCTTCGGGGACCGATGGCTTCCAATTCGGTCCTTGCACCACTGCTCTACAGCACTACAAATACAGAGGACATTGCATATGTAGATGCATTTAAAGTTACCCAGCTGAACCGAAATACCATCTGTATCAGCGTAAAAGAGAAAAAAACAGTCGGATGCATCCGATATCTTGACAGTTACATTTATTTTGACAGAAATGGCATTTTTGTGGAGGGTTCTCAGAACAGAGATGAGACGGTTCCGTATTTTGACGGAATTCAGGTGAACAGCATCGTGATGGATGAGAAACTGGATATTAAAGGAGATACTGTACTGAATACAGCTGTAGCATTGTCTACAATCTTTCAGAAAAATGATATGATCCCCGATCATATCCAGTTTGACAGCAGCTATTCTATCAGCCTCATCTATGGGGATATAACTGTTCGGCTTGGAAAAGATGCTGATCTGGAAGAGAAGATGAACCGAGTGATAGCGATTCTGCCCAAAATTCAGGGAAAAAAAGGTATTCTTCATATGGAGAGTGTGGCTACGGAGTCCAATACCTTTGAAGAAGAACTGGAACAGGAAGAAGTTACTGCTGAGAACTGGAATGGCGGTTATGATGAAGATGGCAATTATACCGGAGACGGCGAGTATGACGAGGATGGTAATTATGTAGGTGCAAAACCGAAGACTGCTCTTGAGGAAGCAATTGAGAACTGGAATGGCGGTTATGATGAGGAAGGGGATTATACCGGAGCAGGTGAGTATGACGAATCCGGTAATTATGTGGGACCGAAGCCTACACAGGAATCTCTGGATGCGGCATCTGATGAGTCGGGAGATGGTTCAGGAGATGAAAGTTCCGCAGATGACCAGAGTTCTGAAACTTCAGAAGATGGAGAAAGTGATTCATCATATGACGACGGAAACTCAGATGATTCAGATGGATATGGTGATTATACAGAAGATAACAGTGATTATCAGGGGGATGATTCTGAGGGATATTGATAGTATATGGAAACTTTGAGATCAGAGAAGGCTCCGTACACTGATACAACATATTTACCGGAATTGCCGAAAAAGAGTGAAAAAAGTATAAAAAAACAAAATTAATGGTTGATTAATTCTCAAAAAAAATATATGATATATCTATATGTAACTTTGATATAAATCACTGAAAAGGATATCAGGTATAAATAAAGGAGGAAGTACGTTGTTAGAGATTATGTCAAACGAGGCTGAATCATCTGCCAAGATCATAGTGATCGGTGTAGGTGGAGCCGGAAATAATGCAGTAAACAGAATGGTGGAAGAGGCCATCGGCGGAGTAGAGTTTGTAGGTGTTAATACTGATAAGCAGGCTTTAACTCTGTGCAAAGCTCCAACTGTACTTCAGATTGGCGAGAAGATTACCAAAGGTCTTGGTGCAGGAGCCCAGCCTGAGGTTGGACAGAAAGCAGCAGAGGAGAGCATTGAAGAAGTAAAACAGTTAATGGAAGGTGCGGATATGGTATTCGTTACCTGTGGTATGGGAGGCGGAACCGGAACCGGAGCTGCACCTGTTATCGCAGCAGCAGCGAAAGAAATGGGTATCCTTACAGTTGGCGTTGTTACAAAACCTTTCCGTTTTGAAGCAAGAACTCGTATGAATAATGCACTTGCAGGCATTGAGAATCTGAAGAAAGCAGTGGATACATTAATCGTTATCCCGAATGATAAATTACTGGAAGTTGTAGATCGCAGAACAACCATGCCGGAAGCTCTGAAGAAGGCTGATGAAGTTCTGCAGCAGGCAGTACAGGGCATTACAGACCTGATCAATCTGCCGGCTCTGATTAACCTTGACTTTGCAGACGTTCAGACTGTAATGACAGACAAGGGAATTGCCCATATCGGTATCGGTGAAGCAAGAGGAGACGACAAAGCTATGGAAGCTGTACAGCAGGCCGTATCTTCTCCACTTCTTGAGACAACCATCAAAGGTGCTACACATGTTATCATTAATATTTCCGGAGATATTTCTCTTATGGATGCCAATGATGCTGCAAGCTATGTACAGGAGCTTACAGGTGAGGAAGCAAACATCATCTTTGGTGCCATGTATGATGATACAGTTGCTGACTACTGCAGAATCACAGTGATTGCAACAGGTCTGAATGATGATAACCTTCAGCAGACCCCTTTCGGAAAAAGAAGCACAGCTTCTTCCTTTGGTGCAAGAAGACCTTCTTCCACAGCAACGACAGGTACAGCAACAGCCGGAACTGCAGCAGGAAGCGGCATGAACATGCCTAGCTTCAGCCTTCCAACTATGAATGCCACACCATTTGGAGCATCTAAGACTCCGTCAAGCACTGTTCAGAAGAAGGATATCCAGATTCCGGATTTCTTAAGAAACAGATAGGATTATCTGTTTTGCAGTGAAATAATTTACAGACAGACAAAAGAGACATATTCCATATAGATGGACATGTCTCTTTTTTTGACCGGATCAGGGAAGTTCATTATCCCTGATATACGGGTGAAAATCCTGTTGCCATGGTGTTGATATTATGCGCCACAATGGCACTGGAAGGTGTCACATCTTGTATCGGAAGATGCATGTGCATTAGAGCCGTCTACCTGAATGGAGGATGCTGTACATTTGCAGTTATCATTATAGGTACAGTTATGGGCTTTGCAGTCGATCTGGATTTTGTCGCAGCCACAGTCATCTGTATAGCTGTCTTTCATGGAACTGCCGGTTCTCTCTCGGAAACTGCCGCAGCTTGTCTCATTTGCAGAAGTAGCATTTTCGCCTGTCACGTCAATATCACCCTTTGAACAGAGCTGTTCTTTGTTGTAAACACAGGTCATTGCTGAACATTTAAGAATTGTCATAGAGTTACCCTCCTGAAAAAATCTGAGATAACTATTCAATACTGCTGTAGTGCAAGAGTACTGAACAGTTACATTGAATAAGTTTCGGAGATAGGATGTGCAGTTTGAGAGAAAATATACATGAGATCGTTACTGTTCACTCCGTTCACAGTAACGTAGCCAAAATTCATTCCAGATTGCCTGCGGCAATGGAATTTTGGCTTGTATGTCTCGGGATTTTGGCATATTCATGCCAAAACACCTCGCGGAATAGTGGTGTGTGAACAGTAACATGAGATTTAAAAAAATAAAGAAAATGTAAAAAGTACTTGACATAGCAGACTGAACATGGTATCTTATACAAGTACGTAAGAAAACAAAGCAGAGTTCCACTCTCACCTCAGCGCATATAATGCGACTCAGGTTGATATATCGTAGCAGGCTGATCTACAGAGATCGGGGAATGCACAGAGATAAAAATGAAAAAGAGGTTTCATTTGGTTATCCCTGGATATAGCAGAGTGTGGAAACTGTCCATACTCTTTTTTGTTTTCATAAGACAGGGTGGAGTTACTGTTCCTATACAGTAGCTGAGAGATTCAGGTTTATCATTTATTTAAATGTATGGAGGTGTACTACAATTAGCAATTTAATGATTAACGAACAGATCAGAGACAAAGAGGTACGCTTAATCGGTTCGGACGGAGAACAGCTTGGAATCATGTCCGCGAAAGAAGCAATGTTCAAAGCTCAGGAGGCAGGGCTTGACCTGGTAAAAATTGCCCCGCAGGCGAAACCGCCGGTATGTAAGATCATCGATTATGGTAAATACCGTTATGAGCTTGCAAGAAAAGAAAAAGAAGCCAAGAAGAAGCAGAAGACCATCGATGTCAAAGAAGTGCGACTTTCTCCAAACATTGATACCAATGACCTGAATACGAAAGTCAACGCCGCCAGAAAGTTCCTCTCCAAGGGTGACAGAGTAAAGGTAACATTACGTTTCCGCGGAAGAGAAATGGCACATATGGCAAGCAGCAGACATGTGCTTGATGATTTTGCAAAGCAGCTTGCAGATGTGGCAACAGTGGAGAAGGCACCGAAGGTTGAAGGCAGAAGCATGACCATGTTTTTAACGGAAAAACGTTAAATATAATAGAGATACAGTTTAAGGAGGAATTAACAATGCCAAAAATTAAAACTTGCAGAGCAGCAGCAAAGCGTTTCAAAAAAACAGGTACAGGAAAATTAGTAAGAAATAAAGCTTATAAGAGCCATATCTTAACAAAGAAATCTCAGAAAAGAAAAAGAAATCTGAGAAAATCTACTGTTGTTGATGCTACTAATGTTAAGAGCATGAAGAAAGCATTACCATATTTATAAGAAGCATTTATTCATTGAAGATAGACAAACAGGAGGAAATTTAAGAAATGGCAAGAATTAAAGGCGGATTAAACGCAAAGAAAAAACATAATCGTACATTAAAACTGGCAAAAGGCTACAGAGGAGCCCGTTCCAAACAGTATAGAGT
>OGOX01002511.1_pt1 | contig 10484 bp, 9 predicted proteins | sample 1552761 | NCBI WGS metagenome assembly OGOX01 (sample SAMEA2580212, study PRJEB22360) | human gut metagenome | biome: human gut; feature: human-associated habitat; material: faeces | place: Denmark | collected 2008/2010 | reverse complement strand
GTGGGAGAGATGTGTGCGGCTGAGCACGGAGTGAACAGTAGTGGCAGTGAAGATTTTAGAGAGTACGAGGAGGATATATATGTCTGAAATTTATGATACAGCAATTCTGGGGGCAGGTCCGGCGGGGATCAGTGCAGCTATTTATGCAGCCAGAGCAAAGCTGAATACCTTATGGCTGGACAAACAGTTTGAACAGGGGGGTCAGGTGCTGAATACCTATGAGGTGGATAATTATCCGGGAATGCCGGGAATCTCAGGTATGGATCTGGGGGAAGCGTTCGGGGAGCATGCCCGGAAACTGGGACTGGAACCGCAGCGCGAGAAGATCCTTTCCCTGGAAAATATTTCCGGGGAGATCAAGACGATCCGCACAAAAAAACACGAATACCAGGCAAAAACGCTGATCCTTGCATTTGGAGCTGAGCACAGGAAACTGGATATTCCGGGAGAAGATGACCTTGGCGGTCTTGGAGTTTCCTACTGTGCTACCTGTGACGGAGCTTTTTACAAGGACAGGATTGCAGTGGTAGTTGGTGGCGGAAACGTGGCTGCAGAAGATGCGGTTTTTCTTTCCGGCCTCTGTGAAAAAGTATATCTTGTCCATCGCCGTGATACGCTTCGGGCGGATAAGGCTCTTCAGGAGAAGGTTTTTGCCTGCGAAAATATAGAAATGGTGTGGGACAGCATTCCCCAGGAGATCCTGGGACAGGAGGAAGTGACAGGTCTTAAGATCCGCAATGTGAAAACAGAGGAAGAACGGGAACTGAAAGCAGACGGCGTTTTTATCGCAGTAGGCATTGTTCCCAGCACGGCACTTGTAAAAGACCAGCTTAAGCTGGATGAGAACGGATATATCTGTGCAGGAGAAGAAGGTGTTACTAGCGCACCTGGGGTTTTTGCAGCGGGAGATATCCGAACCAAGGCACTTCGCCAGGTAGTAACTGCTGTTTCAGACGGAGCCAATGCAGTGGCTTCCGCACAGAAATATCTCTGGAGGACAGACAATGGCAACCATTAAGGAAATCGCGCAGAGAGCAGGTGTAAGCACAACAACTGTTTCCAACGTCATACATGGAAAAACAAAAAAAGTATCTCCTGCCAACATTCAGAAGATCGAGAATCTTATCCGGGAGATGGGATATGTCCAGAAAATGGGACTGAGAGTTCTGAATAAGGAGAAATCCCAGCTGATCGCAGTTGTGATCAATTATCATAAAGACTTCAAGGATTCTGTTATCGGAGATCCTTTTTATGGGAAGATCATCGGTTTTATTGAGAAGTACGTGCAGGAACTTGGCTACTATCTGATGCTCTATTCTGCAAAGGATACGGACAAGATCTTTCAGATGGTCATGGGCTGGGATGTGGACGGCGTCATTGCCATTTCTTTCAGTAAAAGTAACTGCGAAAAAATCTACCAGATGATCAACAAGCCCATCGTTTCCATTGATGCTTACGGTGAGCTTGACGCAGGCCAGGAAAACCATGTCCTGAATATTGGACTGGATGACGAGAGCGGCGGCTACCTTATGACAAAATATCTCCTGGAATGTGGCTATGAGCATATCCAGGTCTGTGCAGGCCGTGACAATGGTGTGGATCATTTCCGTTACATGGGTGCCCAGCGTGCAGCAAAAGAATTTGCGGGAAAAAAACAGAAGGTGCAGTTTACCGCTCTTGGAATGAACTACGCCAAACGAAAAGAAAGCTATGCGTGGCTGATCCAGCGGAAAAAACCGAAGACTGCGCTGTTTTTCCTGTCAGACCTTTATGCACTGGAGGCGATCAGCTTTTTCAGCAGCCGTGGAGTAAAGATCCCGGAGGAAATCGGAATCGCGGGATACGATAATATCAGCTATGCGGAATTTTCCGTGCCGAGGCTTACTACCATCAGCCAGAATGTGGAGCAGAAAGCTTCCCTTGCCGTGGAAATCCTGATGGAGCGGATCAACGGTGTGGAGAAAGAGCGTGAGAATCAGATCGAACTTCCGGTCACCCTGATCCCCAGGAAGTCGGTACAGCCGCAGGATGAGAATTAAACAGAATAAAAATGTCAAAAGCCGAAATATACGGGAATTGCCAGTATCTGGCAGCCAGAGTATTTTCGGCTTTTTTGGTAAAATTTTCTATGTGAAACCTGCACAAAACCGTAAATTCGAACTTGTCACAATAATAGGTTATGTACATAACCTATTTACATAATCTGCCTTTGATGTTATAGTGTGGACATAAAGGTTAGGTACATAACCAAAGGGAAAGAGTACAGAAGGAGTGAATACCAGATGAAACAGATTCTGATCGCCACACATGGAAAAATGGCCTCCGGCATTCGTTATACAGCAGAGCTGATCGTTGGAAAAATGGCTGAGATCACAACCATTGATGCTTATGTGACACCGGAAGACAATGTGGAGAAAAAGTTTGAAGAATATTTCGCACAGCATGAAAACGACAGGATTTTCGTTTTCACAGATCTGATGGGAGGAAGCGTAAACCAGAAGCTTCTGGGATACAGCCAGAAGGAAAATGTTACGCTGATCACAGGAACCAACCTTCCGGTGCTGATGCAGGTAATGATGGCAGATGACGATGTGACGGAGGAAGAGATCCAGGAATTCATCGATGATGCCAGAGAGGAACTTCAGGTGGTAGACCTGGGCGGTGGAAAGAAATCCACAGCGGGAAAACATGATGCAGAAAGCATTGCACAGGGAGAAAAAATCACAGCGCAGACCGCCGCGCCGGATGTAGAGAAATCCGCACCGAAAAAAGCACCGGCCCCGCAGTCCTACGACAATTCCACAGCAAAGATCACCGCACTTCGTGTAGATGACCGTCTGATTCACGGACAGGTTGCTATGACCTGGACCAAACAGCTGGCAGTACAGGGAATCGTAGTAGCCAATGATGAGGCAGCCAACGACAATACCCAGAAGATGGCACTGAAAATGGCAGTACCGGGCGGAATCAAATCCCTGATCAAACCGGTGGATGAAGCCATCCGTATCTTAAATAATCCGAAAGCATCCAGGATGCGTATTCTGGTTCTTACAAGAACCGTAAAAGATGCCCTGAAAATAAGACAGAGCGTTGGCGAAATCGGATTTCTCAATATAGGAAATACCGGACGTTTCGACGGAATCGATGTTTCCGAGAAACTTGTCCTGACACCGACCATCATGCTGACAAAAGCAGAGCAGCAGGCACTGAAAGACCTGGTTGCCCTTGAACCGAAGACCTGTATGCAGCAGGTACCGAATGATGAGCAGAAGCTTGTGAAGGATGTGCTGGATAAATTAAACTGACGCATATCAAAAAGAATGAACGTAATAATCATCTGAATGCATATCGTGGAATGTGAGTATCCACTGAATAAGTAAAACGTAACAAAAAAGGGAGGAAAGAAAAAATGTTAAACGCATTTCTTGTAGCACTTGCCGTATTTATTTGTGTCGGCGGTGCAGAGCTGATCGGATTTACCATGCTGAACCGTCCGATCGTCATCGGACCGCTGGTAGGTCTGTTTCTTGGAGATCTTCATACAGGAGTGATCATCGGAGCTTCACTGGAAGCCGTATTTATGGGAGTTGTAAACATCGGAGGTGCTTCCGCGGCAGAACCCGGAATCGCCACAGCTGTAGGAACTGCTTTTGCCATCATGCTTGGCAAAGGTTCTGAGGTAGCCCTGACACTGGCACTTCCAATTGGTATCCTTGGTCTTCAGATCAAGACCGTTCTCTACATCTTTATTGTAGGTATGTTTGCAAAAACTTTCGACCGTCTGGCAGCAGAGGGCAAGGAGAAACAGATTATCGCCCTTCATTACGGACTCTGGGCTGTAAACTGGTTTTTGTATTCCCTGTTCGCATTCTTCGGAATCCTGTTCGGATCTGACGCAGTCAGCGCACTTCTGGATGCGATCCCGGATGTTGTTATGAACGGCCTGACCGTCTGCGGTGGACTTCTTCCGGCAGTAGGTATGGCGATGCTGATGAAAATGCTCTGGGACAACAAGATCTGCATGTTCTACTTCCTGGGATTTGTCCTTGCAGCATACTTAAACCTTCCGCTGATCGCCCTTGCCGTGATCGGTGTGATCATTGCCATTTCCATTGGTATGAACGATTACAAGCTGAATCAGCTTGCAGCACAGAGAGTAGCAGTTTCACCGGCCGGTGGTTCTGACGAATATCTTGACGAAGAAGAGGAGGAATTTTTCTCATGAGTAATTTAACGAAATCCATTCCTGCAGATGAAAGAAAAATGCTGAGAAAAGCGTTCTGGCGTTCCTTTACTCTGTATGCGGCAGTAAGCCCGGCAAAACAGGGAGCTTCCGGCTTCTGCTATTCCCTGATGCCTTTTATCAATAAATTTTACAAAAACGATGAGGAAGGCAAAAAAGCTGCCCTCACAAGAAGTATGTCTTACTTCAATACAACCATCACCTTATCTACATTCATCATGGGTCTTGTGGCATCCATGGAGAAGAAAAACAGCGAGCAGAAGGATTTTGATGCAAGCTCCATCAATGCGGTGAAATCTTCCCTGATGGGACCTCTGGCCGGTATCGGTGATTCCATTTTCTGGGGCGTTCTCCGTGTAATCGCAGCCGGAATCGCAGTAGGACTTGGTGCATCCGGAAACGTTCTGGCACCGATCGTGTTCCTGCTTCTTTTCAACATTCCGTCTATTCTTGTGAAATATTACGGAACCTTCCTGGGCTACAAGCTTGGTTCCGAATACATCCAGAAGGTTTATGCAAGCGGTCTTATGAACATCCTGACAAAGGCTGCCAGCATTGTAGGTCTGATCATGGTCGGCGGTATGACTGCCAGCATGGTAACCTTTAACTCCACTTATGAACTCACCATGAAGGGTGAATCTGTTCTGAATCTACAGAACATGTTGGACCAGATCTTTATCGGCATTGTTCCCCTTGGACTGACTCTTCTGTGTTACTATCTGCTGAAAAAGAAAAATGTCAGCATCACAGTTCTGATCATCGGTGTTATCATCCTGAGCATCCTTCTCTCTCTTCTCGGAATTGCATAAGCCTTAAGGATAAGGAATAAAGATCAGAATTATGAAAAGGCGGGCCGTATAGGGTCCGCCTATAAAAAAGCCTAAAAAAAGTTATATCGAAATAACTGACCGCAAAAAGGGCAGTTGAAGAACACCTGACCGGATATAAATAAGCAGCAAATACGGATTATAAATATCTGCTCAATGCAAAATAAAGGAGACATAAGAAATGAAAGATTGGTGGAAGAATTCCGTTGTATATCAGATTTATCCAAGAAGCTTTAAGGACTCCAACGGAGATGGCTTCGGCGATCTCAGGGGTATTATTGAAAAGCTCCCCTACCTTCAGAACCTTGGGATCGATGTGATCTGGCTTAGTCCTGTTTTTGACTCCCCACAGGACGACAACGGTTACGATATCAGTGATTACCGGAAGATCTACGCAGGTTTCGGAAGTAACGAGGACATGGATGAGCTGATCCAAAAAGCTCATGAGCATGGTATCAAGATCGTTCTGGATCTTGTTGTCAACCATACTTCCGATGAGCATGCATGGTTCGTGGAAAGCCGGAAGTCAAAAGACAGCAAATACAGTGATTATTATATCTGGAAGGATCCGAAAGCAGACGGCAGTGAGCCAAACAACTGGGGTTCCAGCTTCTGCGGAAGTGCCTGGGAATATGACGAAGAGCGTGGCCAGTATTACCTTCATTTCTACAGCAGAAAGCAGCCGGATCTCAACTGGGAAAATGAAACTGTCCGTAAGGAAATCTATGATCTGATGAAGTTCTGGATGGATAAAGGTGCTGATGGATGGCGCATGGATGTGATCGCGTCTATCTCCAAGGATCAGTCCTTCCCGGATTACCCGAAGACTGATGACCGCAAGTATTATACAGGAAAATATCACAGCAACGGACCAAGACTTCATGAGTTTATCCATGAGATGAACCGGGAGGTGCTTTCAAAATATGACTGTATGACGGTAGGTGAGGCGCCGGGCTCCACACCAGAGGTTGCAAGACTGTTTACAGATCCGGAGCGTGAGGAGCTGAATATGATCTTCACATTTGAGCATATGAACATCGACCGTATTCCAGGCTCTGTAAACCGCAAGTGGGCACTGAAGCCTTTTGATCTCCGTGATCTGAAACGTGTTATGTCTGAGTGGCAGAACAAGCTTTACAATAAAGGCTGGAATGCTCTGTACTTCGAAAATCATGACCAGCCACGTGTGATCTCCAGATGGGGAAATGACACTACTTACCGCGAGGAATGTGCAAAGGCTTATGCTACCGTTCTCCATGGTATGCAGGGAACTCCTTATGTATATCAGGGAGAGGAGCTCGGTATGACAAACGTGCAGTTCCCGCTGGATGAGTACGAGGACATCGAGGTTCGTAATGCATATCAGGACCTTGTCGTTAAGAACAAAACTATCTCTGAGGATGATTTCCGCAAGGCAGTATGGAACAAGAGTCGTGACAATGCCAGGGTTCCGATGCAGTGGGATGACAGCGAAAATGCAGGATTTACAACCGGCAAGCCATGGTTCCGCCTTTCTGACCGTTACCAGGAGATCAATGTAAAAAAAGCTCTGGAAAAAAATGATTCTGTGTTTTATTATTATAAAGATCTGATCCGCCTGCGTCATGGGGAAGAACTTCTTACAGAAGGTGACTATCAGCTTCTTCTTCCGGAAGATGAGAAGATTTTTGCATATTTAAGAACTTCTGACAAAGAGCAGTGGATCGTGGTGGCAAACCTTTCTGAGGATACGGTAAGTACAGAAGGTCTTGTGAAATATGTGTCCGATAAAGAGGACATTAAGATCACAAACTATAAGGACAGAACAGGGATCAAAGCGGATTTAAGGCCATATGAGGCGTTTATGATGAGGATCCGGTAATTCCTGAGCTGTTGTATATGTAGTAAAGCGGAAGAAAAGTGTCTGCTTTACAGACAGCAGGTATGAGTATTTGTGCGTATCTGTACTGCCAAAGGATATCCGGGTGCAGTGCAGATGCGCTTTTTGCCTGTGAGGAAAAGACAAACAGGAGGAAATTATGGAAAAATATATCATTGCAGTGGATATGGACGGAACTCTTCTGAACAGCGAGAATAAGATTTCTGAGAGGAACAGAAATTTTCTGCAGCGGCTGATCGATGACGGACATTATGTGGTACCGGCAACCGGAAGGACCAGAGAACTGATCCCCCAGGAGTTTTCTGTGCTCCGGGGTGTGAAATGGGGAATCGTGGAAAATGGCTGTGTTGTCTGGGACTACGATAAAAATGAGATGATCTGGCGAAAAACCATGCCAAAAGGAATGGTGAGCAAGATCCTGAAGGATGTGGAAGACAGCGGTGCAAAAGGCTGGATCGCAGAGGCTTATGCAAACGGGATCGCCTATTCCGATGCGGATGCCAGAGATTATGTGGCATCTGTAGCGGACAAAGATCTGCTGGAGAAAACCTTTGTGGATTATTTTCTCAGCAGACATGTATATGTTAAGGATTTTTATCATCAGAAAGATATTCTGGATCAGGCAGAGAAGATCAATATTTATTTTGATGATATGGAGAACAGCAGGGAACTTCGCGAGAAATGGAAGAATCTGGATGATGTGGCAGTGACCACTTCCATCAGCGGCAATGCGGAGTTTAATGCAGCAGGCGTGGACAAGGGTGTGGGTCTTGCTATGCTTCGCACAAAGCTTGGTATTGACCGGATGCATGTGATCGCTTTCGGAGACAATGAGAATGATCTGGAAATGCTGGAGGGTGCAGGTATCGGTGTTGCTATGGGCAATTCCAAACAGTATGTAAAGGATGCCGCCAATGAGGTGACCGGAGATAATGATCATGATGGTGTGGCGGAATTTCTGGAGAGGTTTTTCGGGCTGTAAGCTGTGGTTGATCGTGCTCGTTGATATAAGGGACAGGGAAATGTATTTTTCTCTGTCTTTTTTTATTTGCATTTTTGGTGATATAAGGTATGATAAACGAAGAGGATGCGGGGCTTGCTGGTTTTGACCGGTAGTTACCGGTGAAAATTATTTGAGGAGATCAGGAGGATATTTTTTAATGAAAAATCTGATACCAAAGCGTGTGATGGAGTATATCATTATCACATTTGCTGTTGTTCTGATGGATGTGGGGATTTATGTGTTTAAGTTTCCGAATAATTTTTCCTTTGGTGGTGTTTCGGGTATGGCGGTTGTGTTTTCGCATTTTATTCCGATGACGTCTGCTCAGATCAACTTGGTGATTAATCTTATTTTGCTGGTGATTGGGTTTATTATTCTTGGACGGGATTTTGGAGTGAAGACGGCTTATGTTACGGTTGTTTCTTCTTTGCTTCTGAATGTGTTTGAGAAGGCTTTTCCTATGGACAGGGCGCTGACGGGGAATATTATGCTGGAGCTTTGTTTTGCGATCATTTTGCCGGCGTTGGCTGCGGCGCTGCTGTTTTTTTCTCCTTCGGTTCCGGCTTTACAGCGGGCTTTTCCGGACCCAGTAGCTCCTCCACCAGTTTACCGGCGTAGGCTTCTCGATTGGCGTCCGTCTGTACAGGCGCAGCCTTGGGCGCAGGCGCAGCCTTTAAGTTGCTTTCCTGCTCTGCCCGGCGCTGCTTTACCTCGGACAAAATATCGTCAATATTATAGTCTTTTGCCATGAAAAAGATCTCCTCTTTTTGCAGGTAGTTCCGTTGGGACCGACGGCACAAAAAACAAAAGCGCCTGTGTGCCCCAAAGCATAGCCACAATTATACTTCATTTTTTATGTCATTACAATAAAAAATTTGTAAAATCTTGTGCTTTGTGAACACACAGACGGTTAAGTGTCTATTATTCTGCGGTTTCCGGGGCAGATGCCGGGGTTTCTGTGCCGTCACCCTCCGGGGTGTCGTCCGTTTTCTCCGGCTCCATGTGCTCCACCACGGACAGGGTAACCACCTTGTCCTCGTCTGTGGTACGCATCACCCTTACACCCTTGGCCGGGCGCTTAAAGGCAGAGATCTGATCCACAGGGGTGCGAATGACAATGCCTTCCTGGGAGATCATAATAATATCCTGGTCCTCGCGCACCGGGGCGATCATGGCCACCTTGCCGTAGGTCTCTGTATGGTAGTTGATCAGGCCCTTGCCGGCACGGGACTGCACCCGGTAGTCGTCAAAGTTGCTCTTGCGGCCGTAGCCGGTCTCGCTGACGGTGAGCAGGCGAGTGTCCTCCAGCGCCACGGCAAAGCCAACCACATAGTCGCCCTCTGCCAGCTGAATGGCGCGCACGCCGCGGGCGGTACGGCCGATCAGGCGGGCGTCGCTCTCCTTAAAGCAAATGCTCATACCGTCGTGGGTAGCCACGATCAGATTGCGGTTGCCGTCGGTGATCTCCACCCAGCTCAGTTCATCGCCCTCGTCCAAATTGATGGCGATAATGCCGGTTTTGCGAATATGATCGTACTGGCTGATCTCCGTGCGTTTGATCACACCGTTCTTGGTAACCATGCACAGGTACTGGCGCTCTTCGCTGTCCGGCACCCGCACCATTGCGCTGATCTGCTCCTCATTCTCCAAAGGCAGCAGGTTCACCACATTCATACCCTTGCTGGTACGGGAGGCGGCGGGGATCTCATATCCCTTCATCTTAAACACCTTGCCCTTGTTGGTAAAGAGCATAATGTAGTCGTGGGTGGAGCAGGTAAACACGGTCTTGGCCACATCTTCCTCTCTGCGGCTCATGCCCATAATGCCTTTGCCGCCACGGTTCTGTGCCTTATAAGTATCTACCGTCTGGCGCTTCATATACCCCATGGTGGTCAGGGTGAGCATGCAGTCCTCTACCGGGATCAGGTCCTCGTCATCCACATCGCCCATACCAGACAAGCCAGATGCAATATTGTCGAGGTCCCACAGTCCATCGAAGGGAATCAATGTCCGCGAAATGCCAAAGACAAGCCCAATGATGAGCACAAACGCTCCGATGCCGACGCCCAGGCGCAGCCTGGATTCATGCGAAAGCTTCATCATTCGTCACCCTCTTTGGCACATGGCTCAGCGGTGACCGCGGTAGCCACGTCAGCATCAGGTTCTGCAGAAGTATCCTTCCCCTGGGCCTTGACCGCCACCGGCACCGGACCAACCTGGATATCCCCACGTGCCCAATCGCCATCAAGCGCACGTGCCACCCAGTGATAGATAGGAATCGTAAAGAAGATCAGTGCGGGAAAGGGGCTGACACCAACCAGGAGCATCAGTAAAAAGAACAGTAGCCAACACACGGCCCAATACGGGAACGACTGGAACGGGCCCTTCACCGGAGTCGAGCCAACCGCGGTGCCACTCGTCGCCTGCGCCGTAGCGGCATTGGCGGCCTGCGCACTCCAGCTTGCCGCTTGCGCCGCCTTGGCCGCAGCCTCACTCGCCCGCGTTGCCGCCCCGGTAGCGGGGTCGCAGCAA
>OGOX01002509.1_pt1 | contig 10485 bp, 6 predicted proteins | sample 1552761 | NCBI WGS metagenome assembly OGOX01 (sample SAMEA2580212, study PRJEB22360) | human gut metagenome | biome: human gut; feature: human-associated habitat; material: faeces | place: Denmark | collected 2008/2010 | reverse complement strand
CTGATCTGATGTGTGCGTCCGGTGATCAGCTCCACCTCAAGAAGGGTAACGATTCCGTTATCTCCAAGGGGACGGTATCTGGTCTCAATGGGAAGTGATCCGGATGTTTCCGTTTCCTGTACTGTTACTTTATTACATTTTTCGTCTTTATGCAAATATCCTTTGATATATTTTTCATTTTTTATAAGATAATCCCACACCCTGTCTTTCAGACTTTTCTTTATTGTATTCATATTATCACCTGTCAGTGGTAAACTGACATCCTTTCGTAAGCACATCTTCTTTTTCCAGTCACATATCACCACTCTTCATCGATTCTTACAATATTTACATCACAAACATTCGACTTTATTCCTCCGCCAACTCCCCAAACTCCGTCTTCTCAAATTCCTGAATGGAAATATGTCTCTTATTCGGATTCGCATACACGAAAGTCTTATCTACATTCTCCAGATAGTTCTGGATCTTATCGTTCGTCGCGCTGATGATCGCCTGGAAGCCAAGTCCGCGGATCAGCGAGATACAGCTTGCCACCTTCTCGGCATCCATCTTGGAGAACGCCTCGTCCAACACAACCAGACGCAGTGTCGGTGACCGGTGCATCTTCGGCGACAGGTTGATCTTATAAAGCTGTGCAAAGCTTGCCAGAAGCGCCACATATAATGGGTTCTGTCCCTCTCCTCCCGAGTTCTTCTTGATCATCTTACTCAGTCCGATCGTCATCTCCTTATCGCCATGTACGATCTGCTGCATATCGAATGACAGATAGGTTCGGTAATCCGCATACTTATCCATGTTGCGTTTTGCCTCATCCATCTCATCCTTCGTCGCATTCTCCGGCGGGATGAAGATGTTGATCAGCTCGTTCATCATCTCCCCATACTGGTTCTCATGCTCCATCGTGAACATATCAAGCTGGTTGTCCATCGTATCATCTAAGTCAGACGGACGGATCTGCAGGGAATCATCCATGAACATCTTATAATATTTTCCATCTGCACCCTTGTTCTTCGTGATCACGAACTGATACTTATCCTTACCGAAGTCCAGTTTGCTGATGATCCGGTTCAGCTCATCCCTTCTCTGATAAGCCTCCAGGATCGCACTCCGGATCTTGAAGATGAAGTCATCTTTGAAATGCTCCACAGCCGCTTTCGCCTGTGTCTTCGCCGACTCCCTGTAAGTCTCCAAATGATCGCAGGACAGCGAATTCAAAAGCTTCTCATACGGCGCGTTGTCCCGGATAGAAGTTGAGAATGTACGGTTCGGATATTCTCTGATATAACTGCTTCTCTCTTCCACCAGTTTCCGGTAAGCGTCTTCCTCTTCTTCCCTGAGCGTATATACCCGCGAAACCATCTGACGTCTCAGATACTCATAATTCTCTGATTTTCTGCCCGACAGATATTCCTGGAACTCCTTCTCGTAACGCTTATCTGCTACTTTTCTCTTCACGTCCTTCATCTGTTCTTCCGATTCGAGAACTTCTGCATTCAGACGTTCGATTTCTTTCTTGTTCTCCCAGATTGCTTCCTGCACCTTGGATACGGATTCTTTCTTCGCATCCTGTGCCGCCTGCACTTCTTTCTTCTTGCCTTCCCATGCAGCAACGGATTCATCCTTTAACTTCTGCATCTGTTCCAGAAGCTGAGCCTTTTTCTTTTCTTTGGAAATGATTGCCTTGCTGTCAGCCAGCCATCCAAGATAATCCTCTGCCGGCTGCTTCAACATCTCCATCTGCATTGCCTGGCGGATCTCTTCTAACAGCTCCTGTACCGGCATTCTCTCGCCATTTAACTTCTCACATTTTTCTTCCAGCTTGCGGATTCTCTGGCGCATACTCGTCTCACCGATGTAGGCTCTTCTGGTGTAATTCTCCGGATTCATGTGCTGCAGTTTGTAGCTCTGGTACAGCATACAATCCGGTGTCACACCGATCCTGCACTCACGCAGTTCATCCAGTGATTCGCATTTCTTTACATTTCCAAGGAAGAAATTAATGTATTCCTGCACATACGCTTCTTTCGCTTTTACTACTTCTGCCAGCGCGCCCGGCTGTACCTGATGCTTGTCCTTCGTAAGCTTCTCCGTATCCAGGACTGCTGCCCGGAAGAAACGTTTTGTATCCATCTCCTGATAAATGTCCATCGCAGCCCTGGCATACTTTGGTTCCACGATCAGCTGCAATTTATTATTTCCAAGATAACCCTCCACTGCATTGTGCCATCTCTCGTCCTTCACATCCAGAAGATCCGCAAGAATATGCACATTCACGAACTTGCCGCAGCGCTCATGCAGACGGTTACGCAGTTCGAATCTCGCCTCTTCCAGCTCTCTCGGATAAGCCTTCTTTCCCTGCTTCAGTTCTTTTAACTCTGCTCTTGCCTCTTTCTCTTCTTTCTTGATCAGGCGAAGATCTGCATCCGCTTCCTGTCTCTGGTCTTCCAGCTCCTCCTGCAGATCTTTTAAGCCTTCCTGCAGGCGCACAAGCTCTTCTTCGGAAATGCTTCCGTCTGCGAATTTTTCGATATCCCAGATCACCTGATTTGGCGTAATGTCTTTCTCCGTCCATGCCTTCAGATGCTCTGCAGTCTGCTCCCAGCGGACTTTTCCGTTATTCAGACGCTCCAGCGTCTCATTTAATGTATCCAGATCTGATTCCAGCCTTGCATACCCACTGTCTGCGATCCGCAGAATGATCTCTTCATACTCTTTCTGCAGGTCCTTTTCTTCCTGCTCCAGCACCTGTTGCTGCTTCTTCAGATCTTCGATGGCTTCCTGCCTTACCTTGATCCGGTCTCTGGCTTCCTGACTCTTCACCTCATGGTTCATAATCTCCAGACGGTCGATCTGATAAGAGCACACCTTCTCCTCATCGGATTTTTCTGCATACTGCTCATACTTTCCGCAGATCAGCTTCAGTCTTCTGATCTCCTCCATCGTCTCTTCGATCTTACTGCGCATGCGTCCATACTGCATGACACTTTCCTGCAGATCCTCAATATGGATATCCTGCTCCATACAGATATATTCCTTTACGAAATCTTCCAGTTTGATATTCATACGGAACGAGATCGCACGTTTGAATAGCTTTGGAAATTTTTCCATGTCCAGACCGCCAAGATAGATATCGTATAGCTGTCTCCGGAATCTTTCATTGCTCGGACCGCAGTAGAACTGTTCCGGCGTAAAGGAACGCTGCAGGTACTCACGCATTTCCGCAGTGGTAAGGCACCGGCCTTCCGAACGGTAATGATTCGGAAGTAATTCTCCCGTATGCCAGAAGAACAGGCGGCTTACGTCATTATTCGACGTATCCACGTCAAACACAACACCGACACACTGTTTATCCCTGGTATTCGTCTGTGTCAGCTCCAGCACGATCGTACTGGAAAAATTACGATTTCTTAAATACTGTGATTCATTATTTTCACTGATATTCACCATACCTCTTAAGTACTCGATCAGTGTACGGTCCGAATCATCTGCTGCCGCCTTGTTGAAGAATCCACGGCCGTCCGTATTGGCATACAGCACGATCTGGATCGCATCCAGAACCGTCGATTTACCACTTCCGGAATGTCCGGTGAAGAAGTTGATTCCTTCATTAAGCGTCAGTATCTTTTTATCTATGTAATGCCAGTTATTCAGGCATATCTTCGAGAGTGCTTTGAATGGCTGCTTCGTCTCCAATTTGATCCTCCTCACTGAATGTTGCTAATAATTCCCTGATGTCGTCTCCTAAAAGTACCGTATGGATACAAGGGTAGATGACCAGGCGGGTCGACTCGTTTAATTCTTCCAGAACATCAAGCGGCTCGATGATCTGATACTTCTTCAGAAGTGCGATCGTCCGTCTCATTTCCGTAATTGACGGAAGACTCTTCAATACATGAAATTCTCCCGCTTTTCCGTTTACTGCACCAAGTGTTGTCACCACATGGCTGCTCGACGATGCAGTCTGCATCTGCTCGTCATAGATAAGCTTCAGCACCAGTAAATAGATCGTCGCCAGACGCGGCAGCTTCTCACCCCATAACTGCTCTCCCTGGATATAGATCACACCCATATGTACATTTTCCCGCAGTATGATCCCCGCCACCTCAAAATATGCTTTAAAAAATTCCAGATGCTTCGTACAGGTACGGTATTCTTTTGTATACTGCATCCTTCCCGCACGTTTATCAAATTTTCTTTCCAGGAGAAATGTCTGACGGTACAGTGTCTGGATGACCTCTGTGATCTCTTCTTTTTCTTCCTGAGTTAACTGTTCGTAGTAATCTATCATTTATTTTCAGAACTCCTTTTATCTATTACACGCGCCGTTTCACAAACCTGAGTGCCGGATAACGATATCCGTCCTTTTCCACCATCTCCGGTTCTTCTTCCAGCACCATATATCTGCTGTTCTTACGCGTACTGTAATCATAAGCCAAAATCAATTTTTCAAATTCTTCCTCATCCGCAATATTAATCTTCGACGCATCCATCACTTCATCTTCCATATTATTCTCAATGAATTCTTCAATCTGCTTCTTGCTGAACCGCATCTGTATCCGGTTCAGTCTTAAGATATCATCCTTATCCAGATCTCCCGTCGTCTCATCCGGAAGCAGCTGACTGATGAAGTCTTTTCTGGATTTTCTTCTCTTATATAAAGACTTCTCTGACAGAATCTCCAGAAGTGACAGATTCATGCGCTTTCCGGTCTCTGTGATGATCTCTTCCATCTGATCCGGATTTTCCGACATCTTATTCAGAAGCTGTACCACCAGGCCCTTCGTATCCGTCTCACCGCTTAACAGATAATTCATTCTGGTTACCGTTGCCCGGACATATTTCGTATGTTCTTTGTCCATATTGGCAATGCGGTGCTCGATATCGTCAAATCCACGCTCGATCAGATCCAACAGATCCAACACATCATCCTGGTTATCTCCCAGCATCTTCGACCGTGCCTGTACCTTCATGATAAATGCCTCATCATCCCGGATCTCTCTCAGACATTTCTTAATATCCATCTTATAAATGTAAAAGTTATCCGACGTCTTCAGAATATGATACTTCTTCCATACGATCTCTTCCACATAACTGTCCAGATGTTCCCTCAGGATCCCACTGTAAGAATCCTGCTGCAAGAGCTTCGCAAAGAATTTATTCATATTATGAAGCATATCCTGCAGTGCCTTATTCAGCCGCCTCGTATTCACCAGTGCCGTCCTCAAAAGTCCGATACTCGCCCTCGGATCATTGCGAAATGCATACAGCGTCGCATACACATTCTGGATATAAATATCCGTCTCCGACGCATCTTCCGAATTCAGCTTTTCAAATGCATCGATCATCACCGCCGCATAATCCGGAATGACAATATTCGTCACCAGTGTATTATAATCCTCGATACGCTTCAGCCATCCTGCCCGCAGCAGCCAGTTTAAGATCCTCGAAGAAGGTGTCTCCAACATATCAAAGTCTGTATCATTTTCCTCCCGCTGTAGCTCAAAGCGCTTCTTCGCATTCATATCACTTAAGATCTGGATGCACACCTCTTTCGTCAGGAAATAATTATTATATTCGTATTCTTCATTAATACATAAAAGTGCTTCAATATAAATATCCCGGTTGACCGAACGGAACAGACTCCAGAACGTATCCGGGATTTCATTCATTAACTGCATCTTGTTTTCCTCCAAATGATTCCTTACAATTCTACCATTTTTAGGGGAGTTTTTCTACTGCAAGTTATTTTCCAAAATTTTATGTACTCTTTATTTGTTTTTTGCTTTCATAGCTGATATGATAAAATAATAAAGATAAAATAAAAGACAACATACAATATAGGAATGAATACGGAGGTAAAATCATGTCCGAAAATATAGAAAAAGCAGTACCGACAGAAGAATCACCTAAGACTAAGGAATCTGAAACTAGCGCACCTGCTGCCACTGACAACGTTGTGCTTTACCCTGTTTCTGATGAGGAGAAAACTGTATCTGCTGCGCAGGAAACTTCAGATACTGAAAGCAAAGCTGCCGACGGTAAAACTGCCGATAACACTAACAAATTCAGTGACACCCAAAATACAAAAGAATCTTCACCAAAAGATGCGGAAGAAGAAAAAGACGACGATGACTTGGAAGAGGATTTCTACGAACAACAGGAAAAATCCCGCTCCAAAGATGAGCATCCGTTCCGCGAATTTTTCTCCAATTTCCGTTCCAAACGCAAGATTGAGATGAACCGTGATGAACAGATCCTCTCCCGCATCAGCGATGAAGATCTGATGGAGTATCTCCGCATGGAACAGAAACGTATGGAACTTCTCCAGCAGGCAAAGGAAGTACGTGAGAAAAGATTCTGGACTACATTCCAGCTCGCCATCTGTCTGTTATCCGTTATCCTCGTCATTTATTTTCTGAAGGATAATCCGGTAATACTCGTGACGATCCTGTATACACTCGGAATCCTCGCCGCCCTCCGTATCTGGAGCAAAGCCCAGAATGGAAAGGGCAGCAAAGGCAACAAAGATAAAACCGATGCTTAATTCCCAAAAGTTATCCACAATCAACCAATATCCTGTGGATAAATCTTTTTCTGCCGCAGTTTAATGTAGACAACTTCCCGGAACAAAGCATAGAACACTGACATCAGCGGAATAAAGATCAACATTCCAACGATACCCATCAGGCTTCCGCCTATACTTACCGCTGCCAGCACCCAGATAGACGGAAGGCCGACCGAATTGCCCACCACATGCGGATAGATCAGATTGCCCTCTATCTGCTGGAGTACCAGGAACAGTACGATAAATATCAATGCCTGGACCGGACTCACCATAAATATCAGAAACGCACCGACCGCACAGCCGATGAATGCTCCAAAGATCGGGATCAATGCGGTAAATGCGATCACAATTCCCGTAAGAAGTGCATACGGAAGCCTAAGCAGCGTCATCGCAATCACGAACATGGATCCCAGGATCAGAGCCTCTACACACTGTCCCGTCAGAAAACTGGAGAATGTCTTGTATGTCAATGCAAGAACCTCCAGCGCAGCCTCTGCCCTTCCCTTTCTGACAAATGCAAATAACACTTTTTTCGCCTGTCTTCCCAGCTTTTCTTTCTGCAGCAAAATATACATTGCAAATACAAAAGCGATAAAGAATGTTCCCACGGCACCAATGATATTTTTCGCCGTATTGATCGTAGATTCCAGCATACTTCCGGCTCCGTTCTTCAGGAACTCTAGCGCAGCCTCCATCACCTTGTTCCAGTCAAATTCCAGATTGTTGACTACATTCATGATCTCCTTATTATTATGAAACCAATGATCTGCCCACTCCTGCAGCTGCGGGATAAAATCCTGGATACTCTTGCCGAGACTGGCAAATGTCCCGGCAAGCTGCGGAATCAGCCCGAACATGATAATTGCAAGAAGCCCGATCACACCGGAAAGAACGATCAGAAGACTGATCCCTCTTGCATATTTTCTTTTATATTTTTCAGGAAGCTTTCTCTCCGTGAATAATTTTCTTTCCACAAAATTCATCGGAACGCTTAAGACGAATGCAATCGCGCCGCCAAGCAGAAATGGATATAAAATATTCAATACGAATCTAAACGCATCCATCACAACATCATATTTCCACAGACAGACGATCAATAATGCCGTAAATACGATCAGCCCCCTGATCTGTTTTACCGTTTCTTTTCTCAATTCCATTCTCTGTTTCTATCTCTCTTTCAAATATTTCATTCCCTGGATCACAGGAAGATTCAACAATGCAAGCCCGTATACTGTCATCAGCTGCTTCAGGCTCAACGTAACTACTTTGAACATTCCGTGCAGTCCCGGAATCATAAGAACACTTGTGATCAGGATCATACCCAGGACAAATGCTCCGATCAGATACTTATTATTAAAGAATCTCTTTGTAAATATTACCGTTTTATCATCCTTACAGTTAAATCCATGCACCAGACGGCTCATGCATAAGGTTCCGAATGCCATCGTACTTGCAAGAGCTGCATTCTGGCTTGTGTATCCGATCAGGAATGCAGCCATCGTCATTACGCCGATGCTCACTCCTTCCGTTGCGATACTCAGCAGATATGGCTTTGTAAGGATTGACTCGCTCATTGGCCGCGGTCTCTGCTCCATAACCGCTTTGGAATGTGGTTCTACTCCCAGTGCAATTGCCGGCAGACTGTCTGTCAGCAGATTGATGAACAGCAGATGCACCGGTGCAAATGGAACCGGCAGTCCGGCAACGGATGCACATAATACAACCAGAATTGCCCCGAAGTTACCGGACAACAGGAATTGAATCGCATTTTTAATATGCTGATACAGATTTCTTCCATTTTCCACAGCTTTTACAATGGTTGCGAAATTGTCATCCGTCAGGACCATCGCTGCCGCATCCTTGGCAACCTCACTTCCGGTCACTCCCATCGCAACACCGATATCGGCCTGTTTCAACGCCGGTGCATCATTCACACCGTCACCTGTCATTGCTACGATATTCCCCTTTTCCTGCCATGCACGGACAATTCGGATCTTATGTTCCGGCGAAACCCTCGCATACACAGAGATTCCTTCTACAAAATCCTGCAGCTCCTCGTCCGACATATCTTCAATTACTGCTCCCTCGCAGGCCTCCGATTCTTCTTTTAAGATGCCGATTCTCTTTGCAATAGCCGCTGCAGTAATCTTATGGTCACCGGTGATCATGATCGGACGGATTCCCGCACGTCTGCACTCCTCCACCGCAAGTCTCGATTCTTCTCTCGGCGGATCCATCATTGCGATCAGACCGATAAATATCAGCTGGTCCTCATCCTCCGTACCGATCTCTTTCTCTTCCTGCATCTGCTTATATGCAAATGCAAGAACCCTTAAGCCTTCTCTGGAAAATTGCATGTTCTGGACGGCAATGTCCTCCCGGTCGGAATCTGTCATCCTCCTTACAGTATTCCCAACCCGTATTCTGTCCATACGCTCCAACAGGACATCTACCGCACCTTTTACGATCATCATATGTCCTTCCTGAAGGAGTGCATCATTCATATTGTGAGCAGTCGACATCAGCTTCCGGTCACTGTCAAACGGCACTTCCGACAATCTCGGGTATCTCTCCCTTACCTGCATCGCATCAATACCAAGATTCGTTCCAAGATTGATGAGCGCCGTCTCTGTCGGATCACCGATCTCCTGTCCGTCCGTATTCGTAGAATCATTACAAAGGATACTGAATCTTAAAAGTAATTTTTCATTTTCATTCTTCAGATCAATCTTTCCTGCCGGAATCCTCTTTCCATTTACATAATAATCCTCGACCGTCATCTTATTCTGCGTAAGCGTTCCCGTCTTATCCGAACAGACAATCGATACACTTCCCAGACCTTCCACTGCCTGCAGCTTACGTATGATCGCATGTTCCTTTGCCATCTTCTGCGTACCGAAGGATAACACGATCGTAACGATCGAGCTTAAAGCCTCCGGTATTGCCGCAACTGCAAGTGCAACAGCGAACATAAATGCCGAACCCCACGATTCACCCTGAAATACATTCACTCCGAATATCACTACGGAAAATGCCAGGATCAGCACCGATAATTTCTTTCCGAAATCATCCAGATTCACCTGCAGCGGTGTTCTCTTTTCCGAAGTATTCTTCATAAGATCTGCAATCTTTCCGACTTCTGTCTTCATACCGATCGCAGTTACTTCATATCTTCCTCTTCCATATGTGACGAAGCTTCCGGAGAATACCCGGTTCGTCTGATCTCCAAGTGCCGCAGCTTCTTCCACTTCATCCAGATTCTTCTCTATGGAAATGCTTTCCCCCGTCAGAGCACTTTCATCTACTTTCAGACTTGCACATTCGATCAGCTTTCCGTCTGCCGGGATACAGTCTCCTGCTTCGAGGATCACTTCATCACCGATCGTGACTTCCCTGGACGGGATCTGGATCACGCTGCCATCACGCACAACCTTGGCTTCCGGTGCCGATAACTGCTTTAAACTGTCCAGTGACTGCTCCGCCTTTACCGTCTGTATCGTTCCCAGAACCGCGTTCATCGTGATCACGACGAAGATAACAATTGCACTCTCCGCATCTCCGAGAATTCCTGATATGACCGCTGATACAATCAATATAATAACCAGAAAATCTTTGAATTGTTCCAGAAATATCCGGAGTACACTTTTCTTTTTTCCTTCCGTCAATTCATTGAATCCATATTTTTCCTGATTCTTCTTTGCCTGTTCACTTGTTAACATCTTATTCTCCTTTCTGTTGTGCAAAGTTATACAAAACCGTTGTGCAAAATAAAGCGTAAATCTTAATAATAAAAAAAGAGCCCTTTATTGCACAAAAACTATGCAATAAAAGTCTCACCATTTCATTACGATACGGATGACCTGTCTGTCATCGTACTGACGTCATCGTAAACATCTATCCTTAAAAATAAATAGATGCCG
>OGOX01002493.1_pt1 | contig 10529 bp, 6 predicted proteins | sample 1552761 | NCBI WGS metagenome assembly OGOX01 (sample SAMEA2580212, study PRJEB22360) | human gut metagenome | biome: human gut; feature: human-associated habitat; material: faeces | place: Denmark | collected 2008/2010 | reverse complement strand
TCGGCATCGGCAGCTGGCAGAATACCTTCATAGCTATATGTTTGTAATTCACCCAGTGTGCTGTCGTTCACAGCGAAAATAGAGTCACTTTCACTTTCGGCTATTATTTCAGCACTTTTGTTTCCTTTAGAGCCACAGGAAACAATCATGGCAGCCAAAGCTGCTGCAATAAATACTTTTTTCATTGTTAAGTCAGGTTTTTAATGGTTATTTGGGTACATAACATTTGTTATGCCCGTTTTGTTTTTAATAAGTTCTCTTTTCAGAAAAAACAAGACCATGTTTAAAATGCATTAAACACGGTCTTTAATAAATAGGGCGTTGTATCTGGATAAATCGGACTACCGTAGCCGTATGCCGTTCATACTTCTTCGAATCAGTGAGTTATAGATAATTTTTCCTTTTGATACTTGTTCTTCTGTTTGTGGCAGGTCGGGCATACTTCCTGTCGTAATATAAGCTATGGTGTTCTTCAATAAATACTCTTGGGTGTCTCCCAGTGGGTAGAGAGGGGAGATGAGGTTACGTTCGCTCAATGTGAAATCGGGGGTGATGCCATTTACATAGTTGGCTTGTCCTGCCGAGTTGAGAACGTATGCCACTACCGGCCATAAAATAAAGTTGTAACGCTCATCTTGGTATGGTTCCATGGCTACATTTTTGCCAACAGTCGTTTCACCTATTACCACTACATTTTCTGTACCTATATATGGACGGAGACAATTTATGACTGCTTCTGAGGCCGATGCAGTAAATTTGCTTGTCAGTACGTAGAGCTTGCTTAAGTTCAAGTTTTCGGAAGCAAGTCCTGTATTGAGAGGGAAATCAATTTTTTGCGGGTCACTGATGTCATTATACAAAGTTGTGCAAAATACTTTCCCTAGATCTGCCGCGGGTGCCAGATAACTTCCTAAATCTGTGGCACAACTCAAATAACCACCGGGATTGTAGCGTAAGTCCAGAATAAAAGCGTCGGGTGACTGTCCCTTGAACCGGGCGAATATCTGTTTCATCTGTTCCCTGTATTCTGTATCTGTTGCCTGGTTATTGGGGCCTGTACTGAATTCATTGTAGACCATATAGGCTATTTTTTTCCCGGATACCTCATATACAGTATCTATATAGAACGGATTCAATTCTACGGGGCGTGATGCCGCTACTTTGACTGTATCTGTTGCAATCCAGCTGGAATTGCCTTCCTCATCAAAAACCAAGCTTTCTCTGGCGAAAGTTGTATTGCCGCCTTCCATCAGATATCCGTAATTATTGTTGGTCAGTTCTTCTTTGCCAATGGCTGATATCCAGTTCCCTCGTTCCAATCCGGCTTCTGAGGCCGGTGAATTGGGCAGTACGAATAAAATACGGGCAAATACGTGTGATGAGATTCCGGTAGGATCGGTCATTAATTCAAAATCAAATCCGTAAGTAGAAGTACGTTGCAGGTAGGAACGTGCCGCATCGGAAGCGTCCTTTATTTCTATATACGAATACGGGTCTCCTTTTCCGTTTTGTGCCTTGGTATAAACCAATTTTTGCAGGAAGTCTTCCGGTTCGGCAAAATAGTCCGTTTCCTTTATTGCCGGAATACTGTCATACCACAAATAATGCTCTTTCATTATTTGTTCTATCCATACATTCTCTCCAATTAATGCATAGTATTCCCCACTGCGGTCTTCGCCACATGAAGCCATTATAAATAAAGTGGTTAGAAGAAAAAAAGTGCTCCGTATATGCTTCATAATCTAATTCCTTTTTCGATCTGCAAAGCTAGGGATTTTATTTTAAAGTAGGGATAAGGTTTGGAATAAATAATCCAAAAAACCTTTATATAAAAAAGAAATCCGCCGGTTAGGTCAAGCAGACTTCACGGCGGACGTTCTTAATTTTTTATTTCTTTTCAGATTTCCATTTGTCAGCATATTCATTCAGAATTCTGCGGATACTGAGTCCGATTTTGATATAATCTTTCTCGTTCAGGTTGGCAAGTGATACACGTACACTCCATTCGGGTCCGTCGAATCCACCACCATTCAATACGACCAGGCCTGTTTCATTGGCAAGGCGGAATACTACGTCCAATGGATTATAAGTTGTCTGCAGATGTTGTACGAATTCATCTCCGTAAAATTTCTTGGCCCATACCAGCATGTCTATTTCTGAATAATAACCGGCTCTTAGTGGATCGTCGGGGAGAATGAACCCTGTGTTGTCCCATAATGCTTTCAGACGGGTATGGATTAAATTAAGCATGGCATGACGATATGTATTTTCTTTGTCCAGCAATGAAAAAGAAGCAAAGAGTGACATCTGCATTTGTTGTGGCAAGGACAGTCCTGCTGTATGGTTCAAGGCTACTTGACGGCTATCTGCCACCATACGGTCAATGAATTTCATGTTTTCTACTTGCATACTCAAGCTGCCATACCGTTTGGTTAGTTCGCTTTTTCGTTTGCGGGGCAGATTGGCAATCATTCTGTCGAATACATTTTTCTCATGTAAGGCAATTACAGCAAGGCGCCAACCGGTCGCTCCGAAATATTTGGAGAAAGAGTAGACACAAATTGTGTTCTGTGGCAAATCAGCCATCAGGCTGCGGAATCCGGGAACAAAAGTACCATATACATCATCTGTTATAATCATCAGATTGGGATTCCAGCGTGTTACTACGTCTTTCAGGGCATCTACGCATTCTTTGTTCAACTGATAACTGGGTGGATTGCTCGGATTGACAATAAACAAGGCTTTGTATTTCGTGTCTCGCAGTTTATTGATATCTTCCACTTTGTATTGCCAGGTATGAAGTCCTTCTTCATTTAGAGTACTTGCAGGAATATTGAGCACATCATAATCGTAACGTGTCAATTCGGGTATCTCTATATAGGGTGTAAAGATAGGAACCATCAATGCTATACTATCTCCTTTGTGTAGCAGGAAATTTTCTTCCAGCGAGTCGAATACATAGCACATCCCTGCTGTTCCGCCTTCGGTGGCGAATAAATCGAATTTACCTTGCGGGGGTTGCCCGTTGCACATTTCCTGATTCAGGTAATCCTGTACTAGAATTTCTGTATATTTCAAGATGCGGTCAGGCATAGGATATTGGTCGCCTACAATACTTTCGGTCCATTCGTGTACCAGTTCGTCCGGATCGGCTGCATGTTCCATCAGCATATAATTATAGGTACGTTTCAATAGATCTGTCCCCGCATTTCCTTCATGCTTTTTCAGGTACTCCTCAAAACGTTGGGCTATGCCTGTTTTTTGAGGAATACCGGCAATGCCTTCGGGCATGTCCATGACCCGGCGACACTCTTCAATGCTAAAACCGCCCAAGGCAAAGAATGCTTCACGAGCCTCCGTTGCAATCCAGTTGGGATTACCTCTGCCTGCATTCAGCATGACGTGCGCCATTTTCTTCACACTTTCATCTGCCATTTCAATCAAACGGTTTTTTAATTCGAAGGGACTGATCTTTTCCAAATTCTTGTCCATTCGGGCAACGCTGCTTTTATCACTTAAATATTCCATAATGTATGAGTTTAGTTTTTTAGTTGATTAATAATACAATGACCACTCCCCATATGATGAGTAGTGTATTTCCTACGGCGTAGGTCACGGTGTATCCTAAGGAAGGTGTTTCGCTGCCTACTGCTTCTTGTATGGCGCCCAATGCAGCAGTGGTAGTACGGGCTCCTGCCGTGCATCCCAAAGAGAGGGCGGGATGGAACTTGAATACATATCTGGCTAGAATCAGCCCTAATAATAGAGGCAAGGAGGTGGCCAACGCACCTATGATAAACAACATAGGACCTACTTCTTTTAGTCCCTGTACAAAACTGGGTCCTGCAGAAATGCCGACTACGGCGATGAACATATTCAAGCCTACATTATTCAGCACCCATAAAGAGGATTCCGGTATTTGTCCGAAGGTAGGGCGTTTGCTGCGCCACCAGCCAAATACTAATCCGGCTATCAAGGCTCCTCCACTAGTGCTCAGGCTAATAGGTACTCCGCCGATATGGATTGCAAGTGCTCCGATGATACCTCCCAGTAAAATGCCGAGTCCTACAAATATCATATCGGTGGCATTGGTGGGGCTGTCTATGTATCCTAGTTCTTTTGCAGCAGATTCCACCTCTTTTTTCAGGCCGACCAATTCCAGAGTATCTCCGCAGTCGATAGTGGTTTGTGCGAAAACAGGGATATCAATGCCTGCCCGTTTGATACGGCGTATACTGACGCCGTGCATAAAGCTTTGACGGCGTATGAAGTCCAATTTTTGGTTGGAATATGGTTTTTTGTGTATCATGACAGGGAGTACTTCCACAGGGAAGTCAAGCAGTTGGGGATCGACGATTTCTTCTCCAATCCAGTCTTCTTCACCAATGGCGAATTCTCTTCTTCCGCTCAGTACCACTTCGTCTCCTTTTTGTAATAATTGTCCGGGAATAATATCATTGACAATGGAAGATCCATGTCGCATTCTTTCAACAAACAATCTTTTCCCTTGTGAAATAAAATAGGATTCTAGCTGGTCAACGGTCTTGCCGTTGCCAAACCAATCGTTCTCTATGCGGTAAGCACGAAAAACTACCGGACGGCGGGCCTGTTCAAATCCGGGCTCGTCTGCTTCACTGGTACCCATCCGGGTTTCCAACTCTTTGCAAGCGGCTTTCACTTTTTCTAATCCTCCCAACATTTTAGGACCTAAAGAAGAGAGGACCCAGGCAGAGCCTGCCGTACCGAAAATGTAAGTTACAGCATATGCCACGGGAATGATATTAATCATATCACTTTTTTGGGAAGAGGATATGTTGAGTCCGTTTATGGTATCTTCTGCTACTCCTATGACGGCAGAGATAGTTTGTGCTCCGGCCAGTAACCCGGCTGCTTCACCGGCATTATATCCCATTAAGATAGCTAATAACCAAGTGATAATCAAACAACCTACACACATGAGCGCGGCGAATCCTACTTGAGGTAAACCATCTTTTTTCAGTCCGCGAAAGAATTGTGGTCCCACTTTGTATCCGATAGCAAAAAGGAATAAAAGAAAAAACACGGATTTCACCGGTTCTTCTATTGTAATGTTAAGCTGTCCCACTAATACCCCTACTAGCAATACACTGGTGACGATTCCCAAACTGAATTGTTTTATTCTCATTTTTCCAATCCAGAAGCCTGCGGCGATTGTCAGAAAAATCGCCAGTTCTGAATGCTGTCTCAAAAGATGTATAACCCATTCCATATTTCTTTCTTATTATAATTGCTGTTTAAAACAGAGTGGGGGTAAAGAAGTTGAGTTAAAAAGCTCCAAATTGTACTTAGTTCTAATATTTTTTATTTTATTTGCATAGAGATGATACTTGACTTATGAAAATAAAGTTATTTGTAAAATATATTTCTTTGTTAGTTCTCTTGTTTGTTGCTGATGGTTGTAAAGAAAAAAAAGCTGACACATATGTGACTAAGGTCACCGATTTAACGGGAGAGGAAGAACAAGTTTTGAAATTGGAATATGATCGTGATGGTAAAATTATAAAGTATGGGGATACCCCGGTAAGGTATGAGGGCGACCAGATAACCATCGGACAGATGAATTGTTTGAATACCGGCAATAAGCTTTGCAATGTTACGTTTCAAATAGGAAAAGGCAAGGCGAGGGAGAGTAGGGCCCGTTGTATGTTGAAGGTAGGAGAGGAGGTTTATGAAGCTGATAAACAGACTGTCTATGATTATAAAGGAGATACTATTTTTATCAATTCTGATTATCGTGCTACTTCCGATTATCGTTTCTTGAAAAAAGTGCAAGGAAAATATGTTTTTGATCAGTTGGGACGGTTGAAGGAGGTGATGACTGTTTTTACTGAGGCAAATGATAGTGTGTCCAGTTGTCATACTTATTATAATTATGATAATAACATTAACTATCAGGCGAATTTGAATTTACAGGCTTATGTGATTGATTATGATGGGGTGGATAGTTTCTTCTATTTTTTATTGAATCTTGGGCAGTTGAGGAATAGAACAGCCTTACCTAATGATATCGGATATTGTATGAATCATGGTTTAAGCACTTATAATGTGCATGCCAATTATCGTCTGGATGATGAGAATCCGGTCAGGATAGAAGTTTTATATAATTATACCAAACTTCTATCCCGAATAGATTTATCTTATAATCATCCTTTAAATTAATTCATCGGGAAGTATAAACAAGTCTACTTCATTGGCGCCTTGCTTTATCAAGTCTTTCTTATCTATTTGGTAAAGGCGGACAAACTCATCATGACTGTCGCATAGTTCCTGGGCTTTGCGATAATATTCTATTGATTTTTCTGTTTCATTCAGGATATAATACACATGTCCTGCATTCATCCAGTCTTCCATAATGGGCTTGGGCTCGGATATCAGCAAGTCGTAATATTTTTTGGCTTGTTGATGGTTGCCGGTAATGAAGGAACACCATCCGATGGCGCGTCGGGCATTCTGTGGCTTTTTATCCAGATACTCCACTTTGAAGAAATAAGCCAGTGCTTCATCGTATCGTTCCAGTGCCATCAGGCATTGTCCTATTTGTAGTGCCAGATTCAGACTGTCGGGCTGTGCCTGTTCCACCTTGTTATAATATTCCAAAGCTTTTGGGTAGTTTCCCTCTTTTCTATAACATTGTGCCAAATGGCGGTTATTCCATGCGTTATCAGGGATCAGCAGATCTGATTGCAGGTAATAATCTATCGCTTTTTTATAGGAACCGATTTTCTGATAAATGAAACCTGCTTTCTGCCATAATTCGGCATTTTTACGATTGTATAATTCAATTGATTTATCATAGAGAATTCCGGCTTCTGCCAAGTCGTCGTGTGTGAATAGGTAATCTGCCAGTTTGTTGATATACTCTTTGTGTAACAAGGCTTGAGACAATGCTTCTTTATTCCATAAGTCCAGAGTGTCCTCAAAAATGTCATGTATTTCATGTCTTCTTGACCATAATTTGAAGAAACGGTAGAGGTCATGAATGTATTGCCGGCTCACGAATTCAGCGCGGGCTTTTGATTGTGACATCTCTTTTAAACGTTCTTTCAGTTCTTCAGAAGCTTCATGTTGTCCGTTCAATTGTTGCTGCATGAGATTCCTTTGGCTTTCCGGCATTTGTAACATGGTAAAACAAAAAGAGTATTTGTCGGAATTGCAGAATACATCCGAATTCATCAAAATGTTGAGCAGAGAGATTTTTTGTTCGTCATTTCCGAGAGATAATTTGGCGATATCCTGATATTGGGGGTCAAAAGGATAGAACCAGTGAGAAATTTTGCGGAAAAACGGGAATTGTTTCAGCTGTGAAAAGGTACTCATATACACATCTGCCCCGGACATTTGCAGTTCACCTAATTCGCGCAATTTATCGGTAATGCCTGAACGGTCAATCCATTCTTCCCATTCCGGATTATGATCTTCGGCATCTTCATCCAGTCCTTCCAAAGATACCGTGATCGGAACTCGTCCGACAAATTCAGGAATCAGACCAAATTTCACAAGATCCTGCGGTGTTACTTCCTTCAGCATATCGCTGATGTCGCGGATCACGTTTTCTCCGATCTCTGCATTAAAGCCAATGGACTTTCTGTCCAGTCTGTTTTCAATGATCTTTTCCAGTCCGTCAAACGCACCGGAACAAATAAATAAAATATTGGTTGTGTCAATCTGGATCAGTTCCTGATGTGGATGCTTTCTGCCCCCCTGTGGCGGAACTGATGCAACCGTACCTTCAATGATCTTCAGAAGTGCCTGCTGTACACCTTCGCCCGATACATCTCTGGTGATTGAAACATTTTCGCTCTTCTTTGTGATCTTATCGATCTCATCAATATAGATGATACCGTACTGTGCACGTTCTACATCATAATCTGCCGCCTGGATCAGCTTCAGCAGGATATTTTCCACATCTTCTCCGACATAACCGGCTTCCGTCAATACCGTAGCGTCTACAATCGTAAACGGAACATGAAGCAACTTGGCAATAGTACGTGCCAGCAATGTTTTCCCGGTTCCGGTACTACCCACCATGATAATGTTTGATTTTTCAATCTCTACATCATCACCGCTGTCTTTCTGCAAAAGACGCTTATAATGGTTGTAAACCGATACGGAAAGAAAGCGCTTCGCATCATCCTGTCCGATTACGTACTGATCGAGGAATTTCTTTATTTCTACCGGTTTGGGCAGTTCTTTTAAGTTGAGCTTGGTAGCTCCTGCACTTTTCTTGCCTTCTCCCAATGCTTCCTGAGTGATCTCATAAGCCTGGGTAGCACAGCTGTCGCAGATGTAACCGTTCATTCCCGTAATCAGGAATCCGACTTCATTCTCCGACCGACCACAGAAGCTACACTTTTTCTTTGTCTTTGAATCAGCCATTTTTATTTTTTAATCAATACTTCATCAATCATTCCGTATTCTTTCGCTTCCTGAGCTGTCATCCAGTAATCACGGTCCGAATCGGCCCATACCTTATCAAAGTCAGTGTGCGAATGATCGGCGATGATCGTATAAAGTTCTTTCTTCAATTTCTGAATTTCACGGGCTGTGATTTCAATATCTGAAGCCTGTCCCTGCGCACCGCCCATCGGCTGGTGAATCATCACACGTGAATGCGGCAATGCAGAACGTTTGCCTTCGGCACCGGCTACCAGTAATACAGCAGCCATCGAAGCAGCCATACCTGTACAGATAGTAGCAACATCACTTGAAATAAACTGCATGGTATCGTAAATACCCAGTCCGGCATATACACTACCACCCGGAGAATTGATATAGATAGAGATATCCTTACCCGGGTCTACAGAGTCCAAATAGAGCAACTGCGCCTGAAGCGTGTTTGCCGTATAGTCATCTACTTGTGTACCCAGAAAAATAATGCGATCCATCATCAGTCGGGAGAATACATCGAGCTGAGTTACATTCAGCTGTCTCTCTTCGAGAATATAGGGATTCAAATACCCGGCTTGCGATTTAATCACATCGTCCAGCACCATGCCATTCATTCCTAAATGCTTGGTTGCGTATTTTCTAAAATCATCCATGTTATTGTTCCTTTCTAATTAAATTTATTATAAACGTAAGTGCAAAGAAACGAAAAAGAACACATAGACACAAAAAAACACAGAGTTATAATTTTATAAAAACTCTGTGTTTCTGTGACTTTATGTTCTATTCAACCGAACGATTATTCAAACATTTTATTGAATTCTTCCATAGAAACGTTCTTGTTCTCCAAAGTGACCTGAGCTTTCAAAGCTGCAGCCAACTTTACTTCCACTACGCGGCTTACCAGGTTGTTAATAGTATCTTTCTTCTTCAACATTTCCTGTGCATAGTTATCAAGTACATCTTCGGGGACAGACAACATTCCGTATTGAGCGAACTGTGTTTTGGTAGTTTCTTTCGCCATCTTCAGCACATCTTCCTGCTCTACTTTGATATCGTTTGCCTCTACCAGCTGTTCCTTGATCAGGTGCCAAGTCAGTTCTTCGATACTCTTATCGTAGTTTTCAGCTACATATTCTTCGCCTTTTTCTTCGTTGTTCAGCAACATGATACGTTTCAGCAATGCATCAGAGAATTCCAGCTTACCTACTTTGTCCATCATCACTTTACGAATGTCGATCAGGAATTTATAATCGCTGTCAGCAACAAATCTTGCTGCGATTTCTTCTTTGATCTTAGCGCGGAATTCTTCTTCAGTCTTCACTACACCTTCACCAAATGCTTGGTCAAATACTTCCTGAGTCAGTTCACCCGGTACGAAACGAGTGATTTCTTCTACCTGGAAGCTGAAGTCAGACTTCACATCCTTAGCGATTTCCTTGTCGATCTTCAACAGAGAACCAAGTTCAGCAGCGTGTCCGTCGTAAGCAACATTCGGGTTGAATACCAGTACATCATTTACTTTTGCATTAGCAAAGATAGCTTTCTGATCGTCGTTCTTCATATAAGAAGGCATTAATACTGCACCTTCTACCTGAATACCGCCTTCTTTCGTATTACCTTCTTCGTCCAGCTGAGCCAACAGACCTTTCAGCATGTCGTTATCTTCGTAAACGTCCACTTTGTCGTATTTACCAGTGCGCTGAGTATACATCTTCACCTGGTTTTCGATCATTTCATCCGATACTTCGATCGTATAGTAATCCACTTTATCTTTAGCGCTTACTTCAGCTTTGAATTCAGGTGCCAGAGCGATATCGAACACAAACTCGAATTCTTCCATTGTATCGAAGTCGATAACCTGCTGTTTTTCTTCGTTAGGCAACGGTTCGCCCAGCATGTTCACCTTATTTTCTTTAATATAGTTGTAAACAGCTTCTTGCAGTACCTTATTCACTTCTTCTGCAATCACTGATTTACCATACATCTTCTTAACCAGGCTCATCGGAACCATTCCTTTACGGAATCCCGGCATTTGTGCCTTCTGACGGAATGATTTCAACGATTTGTCTACTTTTTCCTGATAGTCGGCTTTCTCAAGCTTC
>OGOX01002487.1_pt1 | contig 10547 bp, 6 predicted proteins | sample 1552761 | NCBI WGS metagenome assembly OGOX01 (sample SAMEA2580212, study PRJEB22360) | human gut metagenome | biome: human gut; feature: human-associated habitat; material: faeces | place: Denmark | collected 2008/2010 | reverse complement strand
CTAAACTCATCTCTGGCGTGCTGCGCTATCGTATGCCTATCGACCACGTCATAAAGCTCGTTAGCTCGCTACAGCTGAAGGACGAGAGCATCAACACATGGAAGAACGGTGTGGAACGCGCTCTGAAGAAGTATGTTACGGATGGTACCGAAGCAAAGGGCCAAGTGTGTCCGGTATGTGGCCACGAAACACTTGTCTATCAAGAAGGATGTCTCATCTGCAAAAACTGCGGAGCATCGCGCTGCGGATAGTTTTCATAGGAGGGTATGGCATCCCTGCCATACCCACGCAACCCCGCTATCAGCAGATTGAGTAGTCATACAACGCAATCTTCAAACAATAAGTCAGCGTGGTACAACGCGATCTTCAAACAATAAGTCAGCGTGGTACGGGCATCCTGCCCGTACCTCCTACTTTTTTACTTTTTTACCCTTTTACTTTTTTACTTTTTTACTTTTTTACTTTTAACATGCTTCTCTCCGACTCCTACATCTACATCAACGACATACGTCTGCACGCCCTCCATGGCGTACTGCCACAAGAGCAGCTTACAGGCAACGACTACATCGTTAACATCCGCATCGGTTACGACATAGCGAAAGCATTCGCAAGCGACGACGTAGCAGATACGCTCAACTACGCCGAGGTATATAACATTGTGAAAGAAGAAATGCTCATACCCTCAAAACTCATTGAGCATGTGGCTGGACGCATCGCCAACCGACTGATGGAAGAATACGCCAAAATCACCTCAATAGTGCTCCACATTACTAAATGTAACCCACCAATGGGTGCTGATTGTCAAGGTGCTGGCGTAGAAATACATGTAAAGCGTTAAAAAACTTTTCCTTTCTGCGTGGTTCTTCAATTTATTTCCTAACTTTGCAAAGACTTAGTAAGCCACAAATAGGCTTAATGACGGATAAAGAGGCGCTTATATATGGCAAAAAAGATACTTCTAATATTAATACTCATCATATCATTTGTGACTGGCATAGCAGGCGCAAATAAGAAATTCACACTCGTAATCGACCCAGGACACGGCGGCAGAGATAGCGGAGCACCAGGTGCTTTCTCTGTTGAGAAGAACATCAACCTCAACGTAGCATTGGCTTTTGGACGCTACGTAGAACAGAACTGTCCCGATGTACGAGTAGTCTACACACGTAAGACAGATGTCTTTATACCGCTCTACGAACGTGCCAATATAGCAAACAACTGTAAAGCCGACCTCTTTATATCCGTACACACCAACGCCCTGAAGGGTGCACATACAGCACGTGGCTTCGAGACATACACGCTCGGCGACGGACGCTCGCACGCCAAAGAAACAAACCTCGAAGTGGCAAAACGCGAGAACTCAGTAATATTTCTTGAGAAAGACTACAAGCAGCACTACGTTGGCTTCGACCCGAACTCGCCGGAAAGCAACATCGTGTTCGAGCTGATACAAGAGAAAAACCTATCGAAGAGTATCGACTTCGCAAAAATGCTGCAAAAGCACGTTTGCCGTGGTGCAAATCGTCAGAATAAAGGCGTACATCAGCAGAACCTTGCCGTGCTGCGACTCACCTCTATGCCAGCATGTCTCATTGAGTTGGGATACATCTCTACACCCGACGAGGAACGTTTCCTCAATAACAAACAGAGCATCGACATCATGGGGCGTGCAATATACAACGCCTTTGCCGAATACAAGAACAAATACGACAGAGGCATCACCGTGCCATACAAGACGATGTCGCAACCGCTGCAAGAGACTTCTACAGAGAACACAGAGAAGCCTAAGACAACAAAGCCGGTCGAAACGCCAGCACAAGAAAGCGCAACGACAGAGGCTAAACAGCCAGAAAACAAAACAACACCTCAACGCCAAAATACACCACAACAAAACGTGGTCATAGACGACAATAAACCAGTCTTCAAGATACAGATATTGGTTAGCAGGAACAAATTCAAAGCTAATAACAAGGTATTCAAAGGCATTACAGATGTCGACTTCTATGAAGAAAACGGCATGTACAAATACACTTGCGGTGCGTCAAACAACTATAATAATGTGTACCAAAGACGCAAAGAAGTGATAGCAGACTTTCCCGGCGCATTCATCATAGCCTTCAAGAATGGCGAAAAGATAGATGTAAACGCCGGAATACGCGAGTTCAAGAACAACAGAAGCACAAAATAGATTAATTTAGTAGCTGCAGGAATTACGCTTGCACGATTATATCAATAATTAGAAACAAAACAACCCACAATATGAAAGCACTCACAAAAGAAGTAAAAATTGCGTTAGTAGCAATAGCCGGAGTAGTAATACTGTTCTTCGGTATGAACTTCCTCAAGGGATTAAATCTGTTCTCGTCAACTAACGACTACTACATAGAGTTCGACGATATTAGCGGGCTCTCAACATCAAGCCCTATCTACGCCGACGGCTACAAGGTAGGCACCGTAAAATCGGTAATCTACGACTATTCCAACAAGCACCCGATACGCGTTCTCGTAGGTCTTGACAACCAGATACGCATACCGAAGGGAAGCTCGGCAGAGATTGAAAGCGACCTCATGGGCAACGTCAAGGTGAACCTTCTGCTCGCCACAAACCCTCGTGAGCGCGTTATGCCAGGAGAAACCATCAGCGGTGTTATGCAAAATGGTGCTATGGGCAAAGTAGCAGCAATGGTTCCGACCATCGAAAAGATGCTACCGAAGCTCGACAGCATCCTCGGAAGCCTAAACACACTGCTCGCCGACCCTGCTTTGGCACAATCGCTGCACAACGTACAGACCATAACGTCAAACCTCACCACCTCTACAGTAGAGCTGAACACACTGATGCGCACCCTCAACAAGAACGTGCCAACAATGATGGCCAAGGCAAACACCGTTCTTGATAACACCACAACGCTCACCAACAACCTCGCTGCGCTCGACCTCGCTTCTACAAAGCAGCAGATTGACCAGACCCTGAGCAACGTGAACGACGTGACAGCAAAACTCAACAGCAAGGACGGCACTGTAGGCTTGCTCCTTAACGACCCGGGTCTGTACAATCGTCTTAATGCAACTGTAACGCACGCCGACTCGCTGATGATCGACCTCAAGCAGCATCCGAAACGCTATGTACACTTCTCTATCTTCGGAAGAAAAGACAAAAACAACAAGTAAGCGAGATGCGTGGTATTTAGATTTGATATAAATTAACAACGTCAAGTGTTTCACGCACAAACATCACGTACAACGTTGTTTTTCAGATGTATTTAGTAATTGTTGGCAAAATGTTTCACCGAAACATAATACGCCCCGCCAACAAACACTTAATGCACAGAATATCAATACATTAACCCTTTTAAGCAACATTCAAAGGGTTCTAAATAAGGAAAAAAGCTAACTCGCAGATTACTAACACGTTATAATATATCGAACAAGCATTTAAGAAAAACTTATTTGCGCACCTCAAAAATTATAACTAACTTTGCAAACGGAATTATAACAACATGGTCGAAAGACTGCTTTAAAAACAATATTACATAGCCAATGAATGTAAGTCCTAATGTGCTTTGGGACAAATGTCTTGCGCTCATACGCGAGAATTTATCAGAGCAACAATTCAACGCATGGTTCAAGGGAATCGTCTTTGAATCCTTCAACGAGGAGACAAAGACGGTGCTGCTACGCGTACCGAGTCCTTTCGTGTACGAGTACCTTGAAGAGAACTATGTCGACTTGTTGCGCAAGGTCCTTACACGCAACTTTGGACAAGGCATTAATCTTTCGTACCGTATTGTTACAGATAACGAGAACAAAAAGACACAGACCATCGAGAGCGACGAGCCGACCGACGAAGCATTGAAGCCACGTCAGCGCGAAGGCGTAAATCAGGCTCCTACTATGCTTGATGCCTCACCCGTGCAGCAAATCGACTCGCAGCTGAACCCGCACCTCACCTTTAACAATTATATAGAGGGCAACAGCAACAAGCTGACACGCTCTATCGGTCTCTCTATTTCGGAGCATCCGCAGATGACCAGCTTCAATCCGTTCTTTGTTTTTGGACCTTCTGGTTGCGGAAAGACTCACCTTATCAACGCTATGGGCGTAGAGACAAAGCGCATGTATCCCGAAAAGCGAGTGCTTTACATCAGCGCACGTCTGTTTGAGGTGCAGTACACTAATGCTGTGCTCCGCAATACTATCAACGACTTCATCAACTTCTACCAGACGATAGATGTACTCATCGTAGACGACGTGCAGGAGTGGGAAGGCAAGACCGGTACACAGAACACGTTCTTCCACATCTTCAACCACCTTTTCCGCAACGGCAAGCGAATTATCCTCGCCTGCGACCGCCCACCAGTTGAGTTGAAAGGCATGAACGAACGTCTCATCACACGCTTCTCAAGCGGACTGATTGCCGAGATGGAGAAACCAAACGTGCAGCTCTGCGCTGACATTCTGCGCCGACAGATAAAGCACGACGGTCTGAACATTCCGGAGGATGTCATCGAGTTTATTGCTTCTACGGCTAACGGCTCCGTACGCGAACTGCAGGGTGTGATTAACTCGCTTATGGCATATAGCGTTGTCTACAATTGCGACATCGACATGCAGCTTGCGCAACGCATCATCAAACGTTCGGTGAAGGTGAACGAAGAACCGCTCACCATCGACGAGATTATCGAGAGCGTATGCCAGCACTACAACGTAACGACGGCAAACGTCAACAGTCGCAGTCGTAAAAAGGAATACGTGATGGCACGCCAGGTGTCCATCTACCTCGCGCAGAAGTACACTAAGCTCTCTGCAAGTCGCATCGGAAGAATGGTTGGTGGACGCGACCACGCCACGGTCATCTATAGCTGCAACCAAGTAGAGCAACGAATAAAGATTGACAAGAAGTTCTCAAGCGAGATTTCAAGTATAGAGAATTCATTCAAAATGAAGAACTGACAATTCTATTGCACAAGCAATTTGAATTGTCAGTTCTTTTTTTTACTCCCCTATTATTACCACGCTACGGCAACATTGTTTCAGTGCTACGGCAACATTGTTTTAGTGCTACGGCAACATTGTTGTAACGCTACGGCAAAGATCAAGTACTTGTCGGTTGGTGCAGCGGCGACCGCTGCGTCCCCTAAAAGACACCTTATTTTGTTCTTCGCAACAAGCTCCAAAGCTCTCTAATCCACAGCACGAGCGAGGAGCCGATAACAATTATTACCCAGTCAATGAGCTTCAGACTAACCACATTGAAGAAACGCTGAACGCCTGGCAACTCCACCATACACACTTGAGTGACAAAGATGAGCGTGCTGATGAAGACGAGGCCATTACAGTCTTTCAGATGCAGTGCGCTTCGCTGCGTTTGGAAGGCGCGCGCATTGAAGAGGTAGAAGAAGTGGGTCATCACGAAGATGGTGAAGAGCAGGGTCAACTCATAGGGTGTAACGGGTGTGTGTGCTCCTAATTGTAGATGTAAGAGGTCGGTGAGTTGTTGTATGTCTGCGTGTTCGAAGATGTACAGCAATGTGATGAGCAGCGCAAAGAAGAAGCCCCCTACCCCAACTATTTCTGCAAGCATCGGTCGGTTTATGATAAATGCATTGCGGTTGCGTGGTGGGTCGCTCATCACTGCCTCTGATGGTGGTAGCGATGCGAGTGCCATTGCTGCGAATGTGTCCATTATGAGGTTTATCCAAAGCATCTGGGTGACAGTGAGTGGTGTCTCCGTGCCCATCAGCGCACCGCAGAGCACAAGCATACACGCTGTGACGTTTACCGTGAGTTGGAAGAGCAGGAAGCGTTGTATATTTTGGTAAAGCGAGCGTCCCCACATCACAGCTTTGCAGATGCTTCGGAAGGAATTGTCAATGATGGTGATGTCCGATGCTTCTTTTGCTACAGAGGTGCCGTCGCCCATCGAGAGTCCGACGTGGGCTGCTTTGAGGGCAGGTGCATCGTTGGTGCCGTCGCCGGTGACTGCTACCACTTGGTTCTTGCGCTGCAAGGCTTCGACGAGCCGCCTTTTGTCCATCGGGCGAGCACGGGATATTATTTTTATGTCCATTACCACAGCATCGAGTTGCGCATCAGTGAGCGCAGCAAACTCAGGTCCGTTAATTATGTTTTTACCCGTATCCTTGTCTGTCCACAATCCAACCTGACGACCTATTTCCTTAGCCGTTTCGGCTGTGTCGCCGGTGACTATCTTCACGTTTATTCCTGCCTTCAGACACTCCTTTATCGACTCCGGTACTTCCTTGCGCACGGGGTCAGCGATAGCTACTATACCAAGGAAGCGGAGCTGTGATGCAGAGGTGGTGAGATGTTGAGATAGTGAAGGAGTGTCGGTTACGTCTTTGCAGGCGAAGGCGAGGGTGCGCATGGCACGCTGCTGATACTGCGTGAGCTGTGCGTAGACTTCTGTTTGTGGCGGTGTGCCTGATGTGGATGCGCAGAGGGCATAGACTATTTCGGGCGCACCCTTGACGTAAAGCATCCGCTTGCCGGGCATGAGGACTGACTCAACGATGGTAGCCATGAACTTACGCTCAGTAGTAAACGGCAGTTCCTCAACCACCCTAGCCTGCTCGCGCAGCGCTTCGTAGTCGATGCCTTTGTTGTGCAGCCACAGGAGAAGTGCGCCTTCGGTGGGGTTGCCTAAGACGGATGGAGAAGTAGGATTGGAGAAGTCGAGTGATGCTGTGGTGTTGAGGGCTATATTTTCCTTAATTTCGTTTGATAAGTCGGAAGAATTAAGCAATATTTCGTCAGCGTCAATAATCGGTTTATCAGCTTCGCCACCGCGATAGAAGCACGCCTTCTCTACGCTCATGCGATTCTGCGTCAGTGTACCCGTTTTGTCGGTACAGATAACGGTGGTGGCTCCCATTGTCTCGCAGGCGTGCATACGGCGGACCAGATTGTTGGTCTTCAACATTCGGCGCATACTGTAGGCGAGGCTCAGTGTGACTGCCATAGGTAGACCTTCTGGTACAGAGACGACGACGAGTGTCATGGCTATCATCAGTGTCTGCAGGATGTAGGCTATGAAAGCGAGTGGGTCAACATCGGCGAAGGAGAAGTCGTACTGCACTAAATACATCATGATGCGCGCTACGACGACAGCTATGCCTATGCTGCATGAAAGACGGCTCACCCACTTGCCGAGCCAGTCGAGCTGCTCGTTGAGCGGTGTCTTCACGCTATTGTCTATCTGTGCAGCCTTGTACACTTTGCCGTTCTCGGTGGCATCGCCGACTGCCGTAACCTGCATCAGAGCATGGCCTTCCATCACCTTAGTGCCGCGCAGCACGCGGTTGCTTGGATATGTAGCCTTGGAGTCGAACTGTGCAGGATTGGTGGTTTTATGGCAGAGCGGTTCGCCAGTAAGCGTCGACTCATCTACGGAGAGCTGCGTAGACAGCAAGAGGTCGCCGTCGGCTGGTATCTCGCAACCAATGCCGATACGCACCACGTCGCCCACAACCACATCGCGCTTTGCAATCTGCGTGTGATTGCCAGAGCGAATTACCTCCACTGGTTCATCGTCGCTCACCTGGTTAAGCACGCTAAACTCCTTGTCGGCTTGTGTCTCGAAATAGAAGGAGAGCCCTGTGGCAAGGAAGATAGCCACAAAGATGCCTACTGGCTCGAAGAACACCTCTGCGCCTTGATGCAGTCCGTTGTACTCGTAGATGGAAATGGCAACTGAGAGTACGCCAGCGATAAGAAGAATAATGATGAGTGGGTCGCGGAATTTCTCCAAGAACTGCTTCCAGAGCGGCGTAGCGGGCGGAGGAGTGAGCACATTCACGCCGTGCTTGGCTCGGCTGTGGACTACTTGTTGTGGGGTAAGACCTGCATAATGGTGTTGTGGGTTCATAATCGTTTGTTGTTTAACACATAGAATTGAACAGAATTGATAAGAGGGTATGGCAAAATACCATACCCTCTTAATGTTTGTATATTAAGGCAGCTTTGACACAGCAAAGATGCCATACCCTCACTTAGAATGCAAGCTTGATGGCCTGCTTGCCCACCTTCACGACATACTTGCCGTGTGCGGCTGCGCGGAAGGTAATGGTCTCGGCGCAACTACCATCAGATGCTACGAGCATACCATCCACTGTGTAAAGAGCCACTGCTGCACGCTCAGGGTTGCTAACAACGATGTTGCCGCCCTGGAGGTGTACTGTTGCGCTTGAGGAGCCGAGCGTAGCAGCGTTCACATCGTTAGTGAGTGGGCAGAAGCCTACATGCTGCAGGTCTGACCAACGGCTCTGGAGGAAGGAAGCACTCGTGTACTGGTCTCCACCATCCTTCACGCGTACAGATTGTGCCTGATGGTAAATATCGCGCTCGTAGGCTTTCGCTGGAATGGTGACATCAATAGTGGTTGTCTCGCCAGTGCCAGGAACAAGCCAGTTGCGGTAGTGGAATGGGTCGAGGAAATATTCACCTTGCTTGTAGTTCTGATATATTGCCAGGTCGCTGAGGTAGAGGTTGCCTGGTGCCCATGTGGCGTAGATGCCAACAATAGAGCGTGCGGTACCTGTGGTGAAGTTGCAGTCGTAGCGTTGCCACTTGTCAGTCATCTCGGCTCCTCCGGCGTATATCAGTTCGCTCTGCACGTAGTCAGCCTTCTCTGCATCGTAGTTGAAGAGAGCTACGGCTGCTTTTGGATGTGCTTCGTAGGCTTCGAGGTATTCGCCACACGCCTTAAGGTTAACACGGAATTTGCCTCCGTCCTTAGAGAGGTCGAGTTCTGGTGAGATGAGTCCGGCATCGCTCTTCGCCTCGACAGTCCAGAAACCATCGATGGTGAGGGCATCTTTATAGATAGCATAGTGAGAAACGGTCCATCCTGCCTGTCCTACTTCATCGGCAAGGGCACCACGATCGAGAGTGTATGATGTTGGGTTGTCAACAGAGTTTTCTACCTCTTTATCGTCGCTATACTTCATGCCAACGAGGTTAAGGTGAGAGATGACCATTGCGCCGTCCTCCTTAGCCTGATTCTTGTAATAGGCGATGTAGTTGTAGCGTTCGGCTCCGCCTACGTTCTTCCATTGAGCAGAATATTTATCATCGTTGATAGGAGTAGAAACAGAGACAACTGGCTCTACGATGCCCTTCACTTCGATTTCGTCAGACGGCATAGATACCTTGTCACCCTTCTTTGCGCTGACTGTATAGTAGTAGATGGTACCGGTGACAGCGTTGTCGACGGTGCACTTGTTGTCTTTAACCTCTACATCCTTCTGGATATAGTTCTGAGGTTTGCCATTAGAGTCCTTGTCGTAAACGTTCAGTACGTAACTTTCAGCTCCGTCTACGGCACTCCAACTGAGATCGAACTTAGCTGTATTGTCATCGACACGAGCGTAGTTCTTGTGTGGGTTAGGTGTCGGTGTAGCTACGTACTGCTCAATCTGGAAGACGCGAACATTGTCGATGAGCACTGGTGCGGAGTAGTTGACGATGTTGAACATGGTTGTCTTGCCGCCACCGTAGAACTGAATGGTGTATGTCTTCCAGTCGGTGGTGAGCTGTGGCAGGTTGCAGGAAGTGAGGAAGCGCCATGATGGCGACATATTGTTTGTCTCGGCAGCCTCAACAGTGACGTATTCTACGACTTCATTGTCCTTGGGCACACGTGCGTCGAACTGCAGGAAGCAGATGCCGGTGTTGGCAGAGACGTTGAGTAGCGGAGTGTTGAGCTGTCCGTTATAGCTGTCATTTCCCTCTTCATTCACATAAGCATCGAGGTAGATGGCTCCACCTGCCGGGTAAGCGTTGTGCGAGCCCCAGTCGGGTGTATGCGTAAAGTCGGGCAGCATATTGAGCCATGCGTTGTCGTGCATTTCATAATCGTTCAGTGTGGCATCGAAGTCGGGTTTGTCCTGTGTGCCGGTTGTCATCTTGGAGAAGTCCTCCTTAAGGATGTCAACCTCTTTGCCATAGTCGGCGGGTGCGTTCTTTACACTCACCAAACGTGGTGTTCTCTCAACTGATTTCGGTGCCTTAATCATCGAAGCTACGGTTGTAGACGGAGAGGTAGCTGCAGAGCGGTCTCTCATTTGTGCACCGGCTGATGCGGTCAGCATTGCGAGCGCACCAACGAGAAATACTTTCTTGGTAAAGTTCATCATATTTTTCAGGTTTTTGGTTGAGAAAATTAAGAACTTATTCTGCGAAGCCGATGCTGTGCCGAGACTACATGCTTTGTGTCTTGCCCCGACACAGCACCCACTTTGCAAAACGCCTTATTTCTTTATAAACTTACTTATCTAATTACTCTTTTTATTCTTTTTTTTCAAGACTTTCCTTTTCAAGCAGTCTTGCAGCTTGTGATATTTCGCCCACACAGAATACTTATCGCTTGATAAGTTTACGTGTTACAGTCTGGTTGCCGGCTGTAGCTTTCACAATGTACATGCCGGGAGCAAGATTGCTGTTAGCAACTTCTACGCCACCGGGTGTGAAGATGCGCACCGAACCAGAGAAACCATCGACATTGAGGCGGTCGCCCTGGAATGAGA
>OGOX01002479.1_pt1 | contig 10560 bp, 10 predicted proteins | sample 1552761 | NCBI WGS metagenome assembly OGOX01 (sample SAMEA2580212, study PRJEB22360) | human gut metagenome | biome: human gut; feature: human-associated habitat; material: faeces | place: Denmark | collected 2008/2010 | reverse complement strand
CCAATTTTAACTTGATCCATATTCTCACTTCCTATAAAAATATTATCATTCAAATTATTATTTTTACACACACCATTGGTTTAATTTCATTATTTTATTTAATAAAATCATTATTTCAACAACTGTTTTTTTCAACTCATTATCTTCTGGAAATCTTGGTAGTAATCTTAAATTTGCTTCTAAATTATATATTTCATGTCTAATCCCAAAGTTATTTACATCATATATTTCAGGATAAAATTCTTTAAAGTATTTTTCTATATTTTGATAATCTTCGTTTTTGACAAAACATTCTGCTTCAATGCTAGCATACTTTAAAGGACTATTGCACATTCTTAAAAAGATGTCTAATTCATAATCAATTGGAGCATATAATGACCTTTCAAAATCAATTATTTTCATTTTACCATCATTGCAATAAATAATATTATCAAAATGAATATCAGCATGAACTAATCTAAAATCACTACTCTTCAAATAATCACTTATATTTTTTAATATTAGTTCAGCCATATCTTTTTCAGTTTGTGAAAATAGTTTAAGATCAAAACATTTATTGAAATTTCGTTCTAATTTTTCTTTTATATATAATGCCCAATCATAAGATTCACCCTTTATAGAATGAAATGATTTCATAATATTTACTATTTCTTTTATAACTTTTTTTCTTTTGTTTTCATCAAATTTATGCCAAACAAAATATAATGATTTACCATCAATTTTTTCTAATATTTCATAAGAAAAATCATCATTAGAAGTCGATATATAAAATGAATACATTTTTGGAATATATTTATTACCAATATTATTTTTATAAAAATCAATTTCGTTTTCGAAATTTGTTTCATTTTCCTTATTATTGCAAATTTTAATAATATATTTATCATCAGCAGAATATACAGAGTTTGTAAATCCAACATTTATTTTAGATATATTTTTAATATTCTTGAAAATTTTATCATTATCATCTACTATTTTTTTTAAATACGTGTCCATAAGTGTACCTATCTTTCTATTAAATTATAGCATATTTTTCTCATTATTTCCCACTAAATTCAAATATTCCCACAAATAATGGAAAAATTAATTGAAAAGGTGGTAACATGAAATTCGAAAAGATGAAAGAAATAAGGAAAAATAAAGAATTAAAACAATGGCAAATTGCAAATGAATTGAAAGTTGATAGAAGCACATATGCTGGATGGGAAACAGAGAAAAACACTATTACTTTAAGAAAACTTTATGAATTGAAAAATTACTATAAAATAAGTATTGATTATATAACTGATTTATCTAAAAAAATAATTATATTTACTCTGGTGACTCAATTGATTTGAATAGAGTTGCAAAAAATTTACCAATTTTAACTTGATCCATATTCTCACTTCCTATAAAAATATTATCATTCAAATAATTATTTTTACACACACTATTGGTTTAATTTCATTATTTACCTATTATTTTGCCGATTATTTTTAATAGCAAAAAAATACCTATAAAGGTATTAATTCCAAACTAAATTATATTTTAAATTTCTTTTAAATAAATCCCATAAATTTGCTTTTAAAACATTTTCATTTACAGTTATATCAACTTGTGATATTAAAATACCATTATCATTAAGTACTTTAACTTTACCTATTACATCACCCTTTTTAACTGGGGCAGTTATTTTATCTACCAATATTTTAAATTTATAATTACTTGGTTTATCACTTGCATTTAAAAGTTCTATCAAATCATTTACAAGTACTACATCAACATTTTCTTTTTTACCTTTTTGAACATTTACCTTACCAAGTATTTCACTTTTATTTTTAATTAAGTTAACTTTAAATGTATTAAAACCGTAATTTAATAATTTTACTGTATCACTACTTCTTTTTTCAATTGATTCTTCGCCCATAACTACACTTATTAATCTTAAATTATTTTTCTTTCCTGTAGCAGTTAAACAATAACCCGCTTTTTGAGTAAATCCTGTTTTAAGTCCATCAACACCATCATAGAATCTAACAAGTTTATTAGTATTAACAAGCCAGATCTGTGAACCATCCGGTTTAGTTAAATATTCTTCGTATACTCTTGTAAAATCAAGAATTTTTTCATGTTTCAAAAGTTCTCTTGCCATAACTGACATATCATATGCTGATGAATAATGTCCTTCTTCATCAAGACCATGAACATTAACAAAATGAGTATTTTTAAGACCTAGACTTTCTGCCTTTTTATTCATTGCTTCAATAAAATGTTCTTTAGAACCATAAGTTTTTTCCGCTAAAGCGACAACTGCATCATTAGCGGATGCCATAGCAACACCTTTTAAAAGATCTATTACTTTATATTTATCACCAGGATTTAAAAATATTTGACTACCTCCCATCGAAGAGGACTCGGTAGAAATCTCTACAATATCATCATATTTTAATGAACCATCATCAATTTTTTCCATTATCAAAAGCATACTCATTACCTTTGTCATCGAAGCCATTGCAAGTGGTTCATTTTCATTTTTTGAATATAATACTTTTCCTGTATTAAAATCCACTAAAATAGCACTTTTTGCACTTATGTCCATTTCCACAGCACTTACATTTTTTATAAAAATAAAACTAAATAAAGAAATTAATATAAAAACAATTTTTTTCATTTGCACCTCATATTAATTTTTATTAATTATTTTCTAAAAAAATACCAATTTATTTTGATTTAAGTTAAGATTTTGGTATAATTTAGTTAGAAAGGTTAAAGGTTATGACAAAAAAAAGTAAAAAAAATATTAAAGATGATTATAAGTCATCAAAATGGTTACCAATATTTTTAATTGCTCTTCTTTCAATATTTGTAGTACTTGTAAATAAGAAACTTGATAATGATTTATGGTACTTATTAACCGAAGGAAGATACATATTAAAACATGGTATATTTCATACTGACCCATTTTCAATACACGAAGGATTAAATGTTGTTGTTCAAAACTGGCTTTCAGCATCATTTCTATGGGTAGTATATGATTTCTTCGGAGAAATGGGAATTCTATTATTAATAGTTATATGTAATATTTGTATATGCATATTACTTTATAAGATTTGTATGCTTATTAGTGAAAATAATAGAACTATTTCTTTAACATTAATGTTTGTTTGTGATTTAACATTAATAAGCCACTTTATAGTTTCAAGGCCACAGATATTTAGTTACATAACACTTCTTGGACTAATATATGCTCTTGAACTATATATTCACAAAAAAGATAAAAAATATTTGATATGGCTTCCTATTATTTCACTAATTCAAATAAATATGCACGCCTCTTTATGGGTAATGCTTTTCTTATTTATCTTATGTTATGTAATTGATTCATTCAATATCAAAGAATTAAGACTTCAGGGTTATGAGAAAAAGCCTTTATTTATTGCAATAGGAATTTCTATTTTAATGGGACTAATTAATCCATATTTCTATAAAGCAATAACATTTATATTTGGTTCATTTTCAGATCATTATATGCGTATATTTATTAAAGAACTTTTACCATTTAGTTTAGATTTAGATATATGTAAACATATGGCAATTATTATTCTTTTAATAGGTCTAATTTATACTTACTTTAGAGAAGGAAAAGTTAGAGTAAGATACATATGCTTATTTTGCGGAACAATGATTTTAGGATTTATGGCTTTAAAAGGATTTAGTAATTTCATTTTAGTCGCATTTTTCCCACTTGCATATTTCTTTAAAGATATGGTTCCAAAAGATTTAAGACTAATATTTAAGCCAGTACAAAATGCAGTTAATTATCTATTTATGACATTTGCAATTATAATGTTTATTGGCTTTGGTTACTTTTATATCACTAGTAAAGATAAGATAACACTTTCACATAATGCTGAAGGCGCTATAAATAATTTAGAAAAATATTATAAAGATACTGAAAGTGCAAAAGTATATTCATCATTTAATGATGGGGGCTATGTAGAATTTAGAGGTTATAAAGCATATATTGACCCAAGAGCGGAATATTTCTTAAAGAAAAATAATGGAAAAGCTGATATATTCAAAGAATTTTATGATTTACAACATGGTAATTTAGATGCTCATGAATTTTTAGAAAAATATAATTTTACCCATCTTTTAGTGGCTAAAGATGATTGGTTATATAATAGAATAAATACTACTAAAGAAAACTATTTTGTATTATATGAAAATACTGATAAAGGTTATAGATTATACGCAAGAAATGATACATTTTCAGATAATGAAAGAGAAAAAATTGTTAATGAGTACACTAAAGTAATTGATGAAGCCATAAAAAAAGGTTCAAAATAACTTGAGCCTTTTTATTTTTGATTATTTTTAAGTAATTTGTAATAACCTATATTTTCTTCATAAAATAATAGTTTATTTTGACTTTCTTTAATAATTTTACCAATATAACTTTTTGATACATTTTCTATATCAGATATTTCTGAAAGTGATAGGTTTTCATTATAATAAAGTTCTAAAACATTTTTTTGTTTATCAGTAAATAAACATTTATAAATATTATAAAGCTCGCTATAGTAAATAAAATTTTCCATTATAGCATATCCTTGAATAAACCATAGATATAGTTTTCAATATCAAATGTATCTAAGTCTTCCATTTTCTCTCCGAGTCCAATGAATTTAACAGGAATATTTGTATTTTCCTTAATAGCAAGAACTATTCCTCCTTTTGAGGAACTATCTAGTTTAGTAAGAACTATACCAGTAATATTTGTGATTTTTTTAAATTCAGTTGCTTGCATAATACCATTTTGACCAGTTGTTGCATCAATTACCAAAAGTGTTTCGTGAGGAGCACCAGGTATAAGTTTACCTATTACTCTATTAATCTTTTCTAGTTCATTCATAAGATTAACTTTATTTTGAAGTCTTCCTGCAGTATCGACTAAAACAATATCATTATTATTTTCTATTGCCTTTTGAATACCATCATATATTACTCCAGCTGGATCAATATTTTCTTTACCATAAAAATCTGTTCCAACTTTTTCACTCCAAAGTTTTAATTGTTCAACAGCACCAGCACGGAATGTATCTCCCGCAACCATCATTACACTTTTACCCATATTTTTAAATTTATAAGCAAGTTTGGCAATTGTTGTAGTTTTACCTACTCCATTTACACCAATCATTAAAATAACTGTTGGACCATTTTCACTATAATTTATTTTATCAGTTAAATTTTCACCTTCAACATAAATAATGAAAAGTTCATCGACAATTACTTCATTTAAATATTTTGTATCAATAATATTTTCTTTTCTTACTCTTTCTTTAATTCTATCCATAAATTTAAAGACAGTATTTATACCAATATCGGCACTTATGAGTATCTTTTCAAGTTCATCAAAATATTCATCACTAACTTTAGTATATTTAATACCAAGTAAACTTAATTTAGAAACAAATTCATTTCTAGTTTTTTCTAAACCTTTTTCATATTTAGTGGTTACTTCATCATCAGTTTTCTTAGTAAATTTATTTTTTAATTTTGTAAAAAATGACATTATAACTCCACATTATGATAAATATTTGAAACATCCTCAATATCATTAAGCATATTTAAAAGAAGTTCAAATTTTTCTTTATCTTCACCCTCTAAAGTGACTTTATCTTTTGCAAACATACCTACTTCATCATATAGATAATCAACATTTGGAATTACTTTCTCTATAACATCTTTTAATTTATTTTCATCTGTTGGATTAACTGAAATTGTAATAACTCCATCTTCACTTTCAAAGTCCACTGGCTCGATACCTTCCTCTAAAAGTTTATCAAATATTTCTTCTTCATTATCATATTTAAATGAAACAACACCTAGATAATCATAATTATAAGCAACTGAATTTGTTACTCCTAAACTTTTATGTACTTTATTAAAGGCTGCTCTTACAAAACCTACAGTACGGTTAACATTATCTGTTAAACATTTAATAATAAGTGTTGAAGCTCCTGGTCCAAAACCTTCATATGTAACAACTTCGTACTCGTCTTGGCCCATTCCTTTTGCTTTATCAATCGCTCTATTAATTATATCTGAGGGTACCTCATTTTTTTTAGCCTTTTCAATAATTCTTTTTAATACAATATTAGAATCTGGATCAGGAATACCTTTCTTTGCTGCTAAATAAATTTCTTTAGCAAATGTTGTATAAATTTTTCCTCTTGCAGCACCTGTTTTTTGAATGCTTGCTTTTCTAACTTCATATGCTCTTCCCATATTTTCTCCTTCTTTCTAGATTTATTTTACCAAATTTCCGAGAAAATGTCTTTATTTTATGATTATTTTATGCTTTTATTTTCTACTTTTTTTACCAAAGACCTACATAATAAAACATCCTCTTGTGAAACTTCTGCTATTTTAGCAATTTCTTGAATATCTGTGTCTAATGAAATACGGTATCTACTTATATAAATAATTCTACTAATAAGCATTAACTTTTCTAAAAAATTTTCATTGTTATTTATTAATTCATTTAAACTTTTACTAACAGTTTTTATAACCATTTTTGCTTCTTCGGAAAGGACTATATAATTATCTTCATTTTTTATTTTTCCAAATGAATAAAGTTTATTTATTTGCATATTTAAATCTTCAGATGTTGGTATTTTAGAATTTTTCCAAAGTGTAAAACTATATTCTGAAAGTGATATATTAAATTGAACTAAAATTGACATCATTGTCTGAATTTTTATATTTATGTTTTTATCACTAAAATCAGGATTTTCATTATAAAACAATCTATATATTTCAATCAATATTTTATCATCAATATTCAAATCATATTTTTTGAATTGGTTTAAGAAATATAATTGCTCCACCATTTCTGTTAATAATGAAATAACTACTTTACTACCCTGTTTATCACATTCAAATTTAATACCATTTAAATTGTTGTATTCAAATTTGCATCCTTTACTTATAATTACTTTTTCATAATAAAGTAGCTCATCATTTTTGTACCTAATATTTTCCGACACACCATTGTAGTGAGAAAAAACTTCCAATTTCATATTATTAAAATTTTTAAAAATTGTTGCAAGTATTCTAACATTTGTTACCATATCAACACGATTATGATTATTTACAAAATCAGTTAATAAATTATTTACATCACTTAAATCATTATTATTAATTTCAGTTATTCCTTCATAATTAATGATAAAACTTTCATTTTCCAAATTATATGATTTACTTATTTTTACCTTTTCCATTTAATCTCCTCTTAACTTAATTATATGTGTATTTTATACACTTGTCAACATAAAATAAAAACTAATTATGTTTTTCAATAATTAGCTTTCTTGTTATAAAATTATATACCATTACAATTGCTGTAGCAAATAGTTTTACTATCATTACATCTATTCCAAGTTTCTTTGTACCTAAATATATAAGTAGTTCATTAATACCTAATCCTACTACACTTAATAGAACAAATATAATTACTTCTTTAGGTGTTTGTTTTTTTGCCTCAAAAACCCATTTTGTACTTAGAAAATAATTAAATGTAAGAGAAATAATAAATGATATTGCAGCACTTATAAGTTCATTTAATCTTATTACTTTTGCAAGTAAGAATAATATTCCATAATCTATTACAAAAGCAATACCTCCGACTACACCAAATTTTAATATTTGATTTATTAATTTTTTCATATTATTTCTTCATTAAATTCATAAGTAGTTCATATTGTTTTTTATTATTTTTAGCAACTACACCTAAAACGATACCTGCTGTGTACATCATTAAAGTTAATAAGAATAACATACTTGCAATTACAAATCTTATTTGATGAACAGGTATATTACCTAATACTGGAATTCCTAATATTAAACTAACAATTAATAAAAGTGTTCCAAGTATTCCAAAAAATGCTCTTGGTTTATATTCTTTAAAAAGTACGGCAATTGTTTTAAGCACTTTAAAGCCATCTTTATATGTATTAAGTTTTGATACACTACCTTCAGGTCTATCTTTATAATTAACTGGAACTTCCACTAAATGATAGTTTTTATCTACTGCATGAATAGTCATTTCTGTCTCTATTTCAAATCCTTTTGATAAAACTGGAAATCCTTTTACAAAATCATAACTAAATGCACGATATCCTGTCATTATATCTTTTACATTATTATGAAACAATTTATTAATTAAAAATCTTACCATTTTATTTCCTAAATTATGAAATGGTCTTTTGTTTTCTGTAAAATATGTTGAGGATAGTCTATCTCCAATTACCATATCAGCCTTTTTAGATAATATTAAATCACACATTTCTCTTGCATTTTCGGCTGGATATGTATCATCTCCATCTATCATTATGTAACACTCTGCATCAATATCTCTAAACATTGAACGAATTACATTTCCTTTTCCCTGTTTATATTCATAAACTACAGTTGCTCCAGCTTTTCTTGCTATTTCATCTGTATGATCGCTAGAGTTATTATCATACACATAAATTGTTGCCTCTGGTAAAGCTTTTTTATAATCCTTTACTACTTTGGCTACTGTTTTTGATTCGTTATAACACGGTATCAATACTGCTATTTTTTCCATAGTACCTTCTTTCTTAATTATATACTAACATACTTTATATATAAAAGCAAAAAAAATATTAAAACCTATTAATAAGTTCTAATATTTTGTTATTTTAAATATCTTTTTAAATATAAACCTGTATAAGAATTTTTATTTTTTACTATTTCCTCTGGAGTACCAGTACAAACTATTTTACCACCACCATCTCCACCTTCAGGCCCTAAATCAATAATATAATCTGCTACCTTAATTACATCCAAATTATGTTCAATTACAATAACAGTATCACCATTATCAACAATACTATTTAATATTTCAAGTAATTTTTTAATATCATCAGTATGAAGCCCTGTCGTTGGTTCATCTAATATAAATACACTCTTACCAGTGGCTTTCTTTTGAAGTTCTTTAGAAAGTTTAACTCTACCTGCCTCTCCTCCAGAAAGTTCTACAGCACTTTGACCAAGTTTAATATATGAAAGGCCAACATCATTTAAAACTTTTAATTTATTATATATTTTAGGAACATTTTCAAAAAATTCTAGAGCCTCACTTACACGCATATCAAGTACATCAGCAATATTTTTACCTTTATATGTTACATTTAAGGTCTCTTTATTATATCTTTTACCATGGCATACATCACAAGTTACATAAACATCAGGTAAAAAATGCATTTCTATTTTCTTAACACCATCACCTTGACAGGCTTCACATCTTCCACCTTTTACATTGAAAGAAAACTTGCCCTTATCATAACCTTTGATTTTAGCCTCTTTAGTATTTGTAAATAAATCTCTAATATCATCAAAAACTCCTACATAAGTTGCTGGATTACTTCGTGGTGTTCTACCAATAGCATCTTGTGTAATCATTACAACCTTATCAATATTAGAAAGTCCTTCGACTTTATCACATTTACCAGGAATAACTTTTGATTTATATACATAATTTTGAAGTGTTTTATAAAGTATTTCATTTACTAAAGTACTTTTACCACTTCCAGAAACACCGGTTACACAAACAAATTTACCTAAAGGAAAATCTACATCAATATCTCTTAAATTATTTTCTTTAGCACCTTTGATGGTTAAAAATTTGCCATTTCCTTTTCTACGAGTTTTAGGCACTTCAATTTTAAGTTCTCCACTTAAATATTTGCCGGTTAAACTATTTTTATTTTTCATAACTTCCTCAGGAGTACCAAAAGCCACAACATTACCGCCATTTTCTCCAGCACCAGGTCCAATGTCCACTAAAAAGTCGCATTGTCTCATTGTATCTTCATCATGTTCAACTACAATTAAAGTATTACCTAAATCTCTCATTTCTTTAAGACTATCAATAAGTCTTTGATTATCTCTTTGATGAAGTCCAATTGAGGGTTCATCAAGAACATATAATACTCCAGAAAGTTTACTTCCTATTTGAGTAGCAAGTCTAATTCTTTGAGCTTCACCACCAGAAAGTGTTGTCGCACTTTGTCCTAGCTTAATATAGCCAAGTCCTACATCATATAATGCTTGTAGTTTAGTATGAATACGAGGAAGATTTTCAAAGAAAGTAAGTGATTCTTCTACAGTCATTTCTAATACATCATAGATGTTTTTATCCTTATAAGTGACCTGTAATGTTTCCTCATTATAACGATGTCCATGACATTCTTCACAAGGTACATAAACATCTGGTAAGAAGTTCATAGAGATACGTTTGACACCATCTCCCTGACATGCTTCACAACGTCCACCCTTCACATTAAATGAGAAACGTCCCTTATCATATCCACGTATTTTTGCTTCTGGAGTCTTCGCAAATAAATCACGAATATCATCAAACACACCTGTATAAGTGACTGGATTAGAACGTGGTGTACGACCAATTGGTTCCTGTGATACTTCAATTACCTTATCAATATTCTCTATACCACGTATTTCTTTATGTTTGCCTGGCAATTCACGTGAACG
>OGOX01002476.1_pt1 | contig 10570 bp, 7 predicted proteins | sample 1552761 | NCBI WGS metagenome assembly OGOX01 (sample SAMEA2580212, study PRJEB22360) | human gut metagenome | biome: human gut; feature: human-associated habitat; material: faeces | place: Denmark | collected 2008/2010 | reverse complement strand
CCGCAACAAAACGGTAGAAGAAAGCCATGATCACGCCTGCTGCGACAGAAATAAAAAGACCTTTTCCCGACACTTTTTTCGAACCGACCAATGCTTTCTTATAGGCCAGACCGTTCAGCAGGATAGCAACTGCGATCAGAGCTACGCCAATAAAGATATACAAAGGTTCTCCTTTAGCCGCTCCGAAATAATTGACTAATACGCCTAATACCAACGCCAGCCCGATTCCGACCGGAAAAGCTACCGACAGGCCGCAAATTGCAATAGCTGCCGATAATAGGATATTGGCTGCATTAAAAATAATGCCCCCCAGGAAAGCGCTCCCTAACGATCTCATATCAGCTTGTGGCAAATTAAGCAGAAACCCCTGCCCCTCAGAGCCAAAGCTGCCCAACGTAAAAGCGGAAAAAACGGAAAAGAGCAACACTCCAATCACATAATCCCAATAAAAGAACTCATACCGCCAAGTCTTCGAGGCCAGCTTCTGTGTATTTCCCCACGATCCCCAACAAAGCATTGTGACAACACAAAATAGGATCGCCAACGAATAATCTTGTACTATAAACATAACTTCCTTACTTTGAAACAGGTTGATGCATCATATAATTTTCAATAAGAACCGCCATCTCCACCGCCGGCACTTTCTCGATCAGACGAAGGTCCTTACCTTTCCCATCCGGTGTCCAGCTATTGGCTCCTTCATCATTCACGACACGGAACGTTCCGCGCTCCACATTATAATAAGGTTCATACCCTTTGACTGCCACCAGCACAGCCGTAAGATCCCAACTCATCCGGCCATTTGGATCGCCTTCGGCAAAACAGAGCGAATAGGCATCTTTCACAGGACTGTCTTCCACATCCATCTGGACCAGCTTCTTCCCGGTAAAAATCATATTTCCGATTTCAAAACCACTAAATATGATTTCCGTAGGCCATCGCTCTGCCACCACACGGGATGCTGGGGTATCACAATAGACATTAAATTCCTTCCCTTCGGGAAACAAACCTGCCATCGAAACCACCCGTTTCACCTTCTTCGCGACTAAATCACAGCCGGAAAGCGGACTATATTCGTCACCACCGGAAAGCAATAGGTCCTTCAGGTTGGTGAAAAAACCGATCGTACAAACCACAACGCTGCTATCCGGCTGCGTACTCAAAATCCGGCGATAGACCTTCACCGCATCCGAAGCATCCGAGGTTTTTGCCGTTTTATGTGGATAACGCGCCGGAAGCTCTTCCGTCCATTTAGTCTTATGCCAGGTGGTCAGCGAAACGCCACCCTCGCTTTTCGGGGCACCGACAGGAATGTCCGGTCGGTTGAAATAGGTGTTCAGCACTTCTATGCAGGGTACGACATGCTCGTCCTTATTAGACGAAACAGCCGCTAAAATGTTCACTTGCCCACTATCAGCCAACGCGTGCATCAGAGCCATCGCACCGACATCATCATAATCCGGTCCCAGATCCGTATCCAATATCAGGTTGACAGGCTGCACCGTCGTTTCTTCCGGAGCAGTTACAGCCGATTTTCCGGAACAGGCCGCCAGCAAAGCGGTCAAACAGGTAAAAAGAATCGTTTTTTTCATGTTATTGAATTTATACAAGATTTGATTAATCGAATATATCCACTTCGTTCCGATAAGGAGCTGACGACTGCGCCCCTACACGTGTCACCGAGATAGCCGAAGCCTTACAGGCAAACCGGACGGATTCTTTCAAATTTCGCCCTTCGGACAAAGCGACAGTCAGGGCTCCATTAAATACATCGCCGGCGGCAGTCGTGTCGACAGCTTCTACTTTCAAAGCGGGAACTATCTCGGCTACTCCGTCGCTACAAATAAGTGCCCCTTTTGATCCCAGCGTAATAATAACATGCTGCACTCCCATTCCCGAAAGGACACGGGCAGCCTCCACCGCTGAAATATCGTCCGTTATCTTCACACCGGTAATCATCTCCGCTTCCGTCTCGTTCGGCGTGATCAAATATAAATGATGGAGCAGATCGGCCGGTAATGGATGTGCCGGAGCCGGATTCAGAATCACTTTCTTCCCCTTTTGCCAGGCGATATCCGCAACAAAGCACACGGTCTCCATCGGGACCTCCAGCTGCATCAGGATCAAGTCAGCCAACTCAATAGCCTCCTCTGCCTTCGCTAGATCGGACGGCAGAAGGTTAGCATTCGCTCCCGAAGCGACGACAATGCAGTTTTCCGCTTTTTCGTCCACCGTGATCAGGGCTACGCCGGAAGGATTCCCAGAATCTGAAAAGACATAAGAGGTATTGATTCCCTCCTCCTCGAAAAGTTGTTGTGACTGGTGACCGAATATATCACTTCCGGTCTTGCATATAAAAGTGACGGAACCACCCAAACGCGCTATCGCCACTGCTTGGTTCGCCCCTTTTCCACCGGGATTCATAAAGAATGTTCCACCCAAAATCGTTTCACCCGGACGAGGCAGATGAGCGGCTTTTATAACCATATCGGTATTGCAACTCCCAACCACCAGGATTTGTCGTCTGGATATTTGTGTTGTGTCCATATTTTATTTCGTATTAAATTATGAATCATTTGCAATGAAGCGTTACAAATATAATATGTATATCGTTTCTTTTTTCCACATAATTCTTTGGAAAAGATAAACCCAAATCTTATTTTTGTAAATAACATATACAAAATATATCTTATAGACAAACAGATAAATTTATGAAACAGGCCACAAAACTCAATCAGGTCATGCTATTGATCAAGTCGCTTTCCAAAGCGGAAAAACGATACATCAGACTCTATACCAACCTGCAAAACGGGGATAAACATTATATGGTTCTATACGACCTGGCATGCGAAGGCTTCTCCGCCGAACAAATATATGAGAAGTTTTGCGGCAAAGTGAACGAAAAAAGCTTTGAGATAGCAGCCAAGCATCTTTATCGGGTATTGTTGGATTGCCTCGTCCAATTGAGGGAGAAACAAGACATACAGACGACTATCTTCAATTATATCACAAAGGCTGGCATTCTTTTCGAACGGGAACTTTTCGACAATGCACTTGCCGAATTGGAAAAAGCAAAGAAGCTGGCCGTCACATACGAAAACGATCCACTCCTCCTTCTGATTTACCGTACGGAATTGAAATATCTAAGCACACTCGGTTTTGAAGGCATCAGCGAGAAAGAACTGGTAAGCAAACAAATGCAGATTAACGACGTAATGAAATATGCTCGCAACACGAACCTCCACCTGCAACTATATGATATTCTGAAATACCGCATTACCTATAAAGGGTATGCCCGTTCGAACAAACAGAAAGAGAACCTGAACGATCTTGTTTTAAGCGAACTGAACTTGATCGCCAACCATTCCTACCAGGGATTCGAGGCACACAAACTTCACCTGTTGTTCCAAGCGACCTACTACCTGAATGCCGGAAACTATAAATCGGCGATCCGCTTCTATCAGGAACTGATCGCGCTTTTCGAAGCGAACCGGCATCTAATCCTCAACCCACCGATCTACTACCTGAGTGCCATAGAGGGAGTACTGAACAGCCTGCACGTTGCCGGATTATACCGGGAAATGCCTTTCTTTTTGTCCAAACTGAAAGAAATCAGCACGGGCAACTACCCAACAGAGTTCCTGATGGAAGTACAAGGACGCCACTACCTGTACGAACTCTCGGGATTGCTCAACACCGGACAATTTGACGCAGCAGTGCATCTTACAGAGACCTATACCGATTTTTTTGCTAAGAAAGCAACCATGACCAGACCGGAAACCCAACTAAAACTATCCCTCTATTCTTCCATCCTTTATCTTTGCCTGGGAGAACCGATGAAAGCCCGTAAAAGCATGAAAAACATACTCGGTTCCGGCAAATTCTTCCACACATTGCCGTCCTACAAAACAGCCCGCCTCATCAATCTCCTTATCCAGGCAGAACTAGGGAACTATTGCTTTTTCGCGAACGAAATAAGCTCCATCAAGCGAATGATCGGTTACGAGAAGCAAGTGTATATCACCGAAAAACTACTATTCCGCTTCCTAATGGCCCATCCATTGCCCATCTATAAAAAAGACCAAGAGAAGCTGTGGTCACAATACCAAAAGGATATAATGCGTATCCGGCAAGACAAATACGAAAAACAACTCCTTAAAACTTTCGATTTTACAGCTTGGATCGAGAGCAAACTAACAAACATCCCTCTCCGGGAGATTTTGTCGCGAACAGATTGGTATATATCGGCAAAACAGTAATTTAGGGCATAATATCCGTAATTTATCTACAAAGAGAAAAAGAATACATGCCGACCTTGGTAAAAAAATCAATGCAATAGATTCAAAAATGTGCCGGCTAATACCATTGTTGGTTGCGCATCGGCCAAATCAATACAAAAGATATGAAAAAAATAATAGCATTAGCATTGTTGATGGCTGGAGTCACGGCAATGGAGGCAGGAAACAGGATAATTGAAGAGAATATAATTCAAACTGATAAAAAGAATATAGAAATGGAAGACTTAGAATTGACAAAAGAATGGGACAAGATTTTCCCGAAGAGCTATAAAGTGAATCACAGTAAGGTAACATTTCGCAACCGCTACGGCATCACGCTTGCAGCCGATATGTATACACCAAAGAATATAAACGGGAAAATGGCGGCTATCGCTATATCCGGTCCTTTCGGGGCCGTGAAGGAACAAGCATCAGGCCTCTACGCACAAACAATGGCAGAACGCGGTTTCCTGACCATCGCTTTCGATCCTTCATACACTGGAGAGAGTGGTGGAACACCCCGCTATGTAGCCTCTCCCGACATCAACACCGAGGACTTTTGCGCAGCTGTGGATTTCCTCTCTACACACGATGACGTCGATCCCGAACGCATCGGCATCATCGGTATTTGCGGATGGGGAGGTATGGCACTCAACGCTGCCACGATCGATACCCGCATCAAGGCCACAGTCACTTCCACGATGTACGACATGAGCCGGGTAAACGCAAACGGCTATTTCGACTCCATGAATGCCGACCAGCGCCATGAACTCCGCCGCCAACTCAACGAACAACGTACAATAGACACGAAGAACGGCTCATACGCGCTCACCGGCGGAGTGGTCGATCCACTCCCCGACGATGTCCCCTGGTTTGTAAAAGACTATCACAACTATTATAAGACCGACCGTGGTTATCACAAACGGTCACTCAACTCCAACGGAGGATGGAACAAGACATCGGCTCTTTCGTTCATCAACATGCCTTTACTCACTTACAGCGACGAAATCCGTAGTGCCGTATTCATGATACACGGCGAGAAAGCCCATTCCCGTTATTTCAGCGAAGACGCATTCAAGAAACTAACGGGTGATAACAAAGAGTTGCTGATCCTCCCCGGTGCCAACCATGTCGACCTTTACGACAACCTGTCAGTAATCCCGTTCGACAAAATCGAACATTTTTTCCATAAATATTTGAAATAACAAAAAGTTTGGAACGATTCAGGAATTTCATCTAAAATAGACCAAGTAAAAGGTAATGTACAATAAGGCCAAGGACTACTACAAGGCATGGTTCATCCTTGACCTTTGTTGGGAAAGGAAGTAAGGTCAAGTCCTGGCAAGTCTCCGGCGTTCGAAACAAACTCCAAAATACAGGTCCGGCCTGTCACCGAAAGCTCCTATACCGGTTGCACGAAAACGATCAATGGCAGGACCTACTATTATTCATAATTTGATACGATAGACGGAGAAACTAAGCGGTCTCAAGTTCACTTCTCCCTGCGGAGCCTCCACCTCAATATCAGAAACGAGCGGGACTACTGTCGAAGGATTACACAACGTGTTTTTAGCTTCCAGGTCGGAAGAATGGAGCAACGTAAGCGTCCCTTTATGCTTACCGGCCGAAAGACCGTTCAAGTTCAACTTAATCCGCTTGTTACGGATTCCGGTATTGGCGACTTTGATGATAAGCTCGTCTGAATGCTTATCGACCGCTGCAGTGGCATACAAATCCAACTGTCCGGTGACCGGTTCGCCCTGCATGGTCAGCGGAACGACGTTCGTACCAGCATTATGACCATATAGCTGCTGCACATAATAGTTAGGAGTCTTTACCAATGAAAGGTTGTCGAACCAGATCAGATCCGGACGCCACTGCCAAGCATCCACATGAGCAAAAAGCGGGGCATACGTGCATAAGCACACCACATCCGCGTTTCGCTCGAAACCTGTCATAAAAGCGGCTTCACACAAGGCGGTCAGAAAACTGTTCTCGCGGTTGACAGAATGGCAGGCATATTCGCCGGCAAACACTTTCGGTCCTTGGCGGTCGTACGAATCATAGCGTTTGGCTCCGTTCAGGAACCATTCAGGAGAGCGGTAGAAATGTTCGTCCACTAAATCCACTTTCAAGCGCCTCATTTCCGGCCAGAGGTAATCAAAATCCTCCCCTTCCGATTGCGGACCGGAACTACCGATGATCTTTATCTCCGGATATTTAGCCCGAATCGCTTTGACAAACAGTTCGAGACGTTCGGGATAAAGCGGTCCCCACTGTTCGTTGCCGATGGCAATAAGTTTAAGGTTAAAAGGAGCCGGATGTCCCATATCGGCACGTATCTTTCCCCATTCGCTGGTTGCCGAACCGTTAGCAAACTCAATTAGGTCGAGGGCGTCGTCTATATAAGGTTGTAGCTTATCCACCGGACAATTCTCGTTCGGGTCCTGGTTTTCATACTGGCAGGAAAGACCGCAGTTCAACACGGGAAGCGGTTCAGCCCCAATATCTTCACTCAATAGGAAATATTCGAAAAAGCCCAAGCCGCAGGACTGATAATAATCCGGAAACTTTTTGTGCGAGAATGTATAGTTCCATCGATTGATATTGATCGGACGGTTCTCGACCGGACCGACCGTGTTTTTCCACTGGTAGCGGGTAGCCTTGTTCGTTCCCTCCACAATGCAACCGCCGGGAAAGCGGAAGACACCAGGTTTCAGTTCCTTCAAAGCCTGTGCCAAATCAGCACGCATGCCGTTCGGACGGTTGTTGAATGTCTTTTGTGGAAACAATGAAATATGTTCGAGATCGACAATTCCTTTTGTCACCATCGTGATACGCAGACGGGAACGGGCTTCTGTCGCTCCCGGCGTCAGAACAACCGTATATTTCTTCCATTCCTTGCCGCTCACCTCGATCTCTTTTTGCTCGTACAGGTCATTCCGGCTGTCCACTAGGTTTATACGCAGCTTGACCGGCGCATCGCCGGACCGAGTGCGGGCATATAAAGAGAAGTCGTACTTCTCCCCTTCCCTGATGCCGATCCCATTGAAGCCTTCATTGTCAAGGCCGGTTCCGGTCAGCTCCTTTTCATAAGAAAGGCGGACATAATGCGGATTACGGTCGAAACAGGGCTTCTGGGTCTGCACACTGACATTCCCGAAGGGCGTCCAGCCCCCAAACGGATTTTCAAACTCGAAAGAACGGTTCTTGACAAGTTCGGCATACAGGCCGCCATCGGCTCCGTAATTGATATCTTCAAAAAAGATCCCGTACATGGTCGACTGGATAGGCGCACCTGTTTTCTGCACATCTATCTTAAATTCATTACTTTGTGCCATTAAACCGACAACACCCATGCTAAACAGACACAGGGCAATGGCTTTTTTCATACTTTTTGTCATAGGTATGTGTTTTTCCGTGAATACAAAGATTATTTAGTTACAAATGTACACTAATAAATCCGATTGAAAGAAGACGTATCGTCCGTTTTAGCAGACAAAAAGCCGTTTTATGCTATAAAACATCTTCAAAGTAGCGCATGAATACAAAGAAGAGAGTAATTTTACACACAATTTTGAAACTATATTTACATGAAGAACGAAAGCACGCTGTCTGGCTTAACTGTAGCTAATTTCAGCAAGCAAATAGACGGCAAGGAGACGATGCTATGCATCCTTACAAATAACAAAGGAGCAGAACTTACCATTACCAACTACGGTGCAAAGATTGTATCGCTTATGGTACCGGATCGGTCCGGAAAGTTAACCGATGTAGTAACAGGACACAATTCTATAGACGAATACCTGGTTTCCGAAGAACCTTATTTCGGAGCTATCTGCGGACGATACGGCAACCGTATCGCGAGCGGAAAATTCACATTGGATGGCATTGTGTACGATAAATTGGCTATCAATAATGGGCCGAACAGCCTGCATGGTGGTTTGAAAGGCTTCAATTCCGTAGTCTGGGACCTAAACAAGATCGACGGCCAGACGGTGGAATTGAAATACACGTCTGCCGACGGTGAAGAAGGCTTCCCCGGAAAACTGGATACAACAGTGACTTATCATCTTTCCGATGACAATGAGGTCATAATCACGTATCATGCGGTAACAAACAAACCGACCGTCTTGAACCTGACCAATCACTCCTACTTCAACCTATCCGGCCAAGGTGATCCTTCCGTATATGATCATAAACTGACAATCAATGCAGACTACTATCTGCCGACCGACGAAACGGCTATACCTTATGGTCCGAAAGAAAAAGTAGAAGGAACTCCGATGGACTTCCGTACTCCACACGAAGTGGGCGAACGTATCGATGAAGATTTCGAAGCACTGAATTTCGGAAAAGGATATGACCATACATATATATTAAATAAAAAAGAAGAGAACGAGCTGTCACTCTGCGCCCGTTGCACATCGCCCAAAACCGGCATCGTAATGGAATGCTACACGACACAACCGGGTGTGCAATTATACACAGGTAATTGGATGACAGGCAATTTCGTCGGCAAGAACGGACAACGCTATCCGGCACGTGCCGCCCTTTGTCTGGAAACACAGCACTATCCCGACAGCCCGAACAAACCGGAGTACCCGTCCACCGTCCTACGCCCGGGTGAAACGTTCCAGAGCAAGACAATTTATAAATTTTCTGTCGAATAACAAGTAACAAATTAATAATAACAAAAAAAACATCAATCAATGACTCAACAAAAAAAACAATGGAGTGCCATCATCATCATGATTGCACTTTTTGCTATGATCGCATTCGTGACAAATCTTTGTTCACCAATGGCTATTATTGTAAAGAACGACTTCGGAGCAAGCAATGTCCTTGCCCAAATCGGAAACTATGGTAACTTCATCGCCTATTTGGTAATGGGAATCCCCGCAGGTATGCTGATTGCCAAATATGGCTACAAAAAAACGGCTCTTATCGGCCTAGCCATAGGTATCATCGGTATTTTAATCCAATGGTTGAGCGGTCACGTAGGCAAAGAAAGCGCTTTCTTGGTTTATCTGATCGGAGCGTTTACCAGCGGTTTCACCATGTGTATTTTGAACTGCGTAGTCAACCCGATGCTTAACTTGTTGGGAGGTGGCGGAAACAAGGGTAACCAGCTGATTCAGCTCGGAGGTGTATTCAACAGTACCGCAGCCGTTGCTTGCTACATCTTGATGGGAGCTCTTATCGGTGATGCAGCAAAGGCACATATTGCCGATGCCACCCCTGCCCTGATGATCGCTTTGGCTATTTTTGTCATCGCATTTGTAGTGATCATGTTCACTAAAATCGAAGAGCCCGAACAGGCTCCGGTCGACACAAGTCTAATCAAAGGAGCTTTAAGCCATCGTCATTTTGCTTTGGGCGCCCTGGCTATCTTCTTATATATGAGTGTAGAAGTAGGAACTCCTACCTATATCCTACAATATCTGACATCTAAAGGCATACCGGCCAGCACCGTCGGCCTTATCGTAGCTGTTTACTGGCTGATGATGCTTATCGGACGTTTTGTAGGAGCAAGTATCGGTGCCAAAATTTCCAGCCGCGCGATGATCACGACTGTCGCAAGCGCCACTTTGCTGTTAGTGAGCTTCGGAATGTTTTCACCTGAAACGAGTACGGTTGAAGTTCCCGGTATAGATTGGGCTTCATTAAGCGTTATCTGGCAGGAAGTTCCCGTCGGTATTCTGGCATTCCTCCTCGTTGGTCTCTGCACCAGTGTAATGTGGGGTGGTATCTTCAACATGGCGGTTGAAGGATTAGGTAAATACACGGCCATTGCCAGCGGTATCTTTATGACAATGGTGTTCGGTTGCGCCGTAATGGTTGCTATCCAGGGTTGGGTTGCCGATATGACCGACTACATGACCAGCTATTGGGTTGTGCTTTTCAGTGCTGCTTACATTTTATTCTACGCAGCTATCGGTTCCAAACCGTCAAAAAAATCAGAATAAGACTATAAATATGCCAATTCATGAAATTATCCGGTTACCAATAAAGCCGGATAATTTCTTTATTTATAACACATCTAAAAAATTAATATCATGCAACAAAAGATCAGAAATAAATTTCAGGAGTTATTCTCAACAAAAGGTAGCGTATATGCATCTCCGGGCCGTATTAACCTGATTGGCGAACATACCGATTATAACGGTGGTTTCGTATTTCCGGGGGCTATCGACAAAGGCATGATTGCCGAAATCAAACCAAACGGCACAGGTAAAGTTCGTGCTTTCTCTGTCGACCTGAACGACTACGCCGAATTTGGTCTGAACGAA
>OGOX01002475.1_pt1 | contig 10571 bp, 7 predicted proteins | sample 1552761 | NCBI WGS metagenome assembly OGOX01 (sample SAMEA2580212, study PRJEB22360) | human gut metagenome | biome: human gut; feature: human-associated habitat; material: faeces | place: Denmark | collected 2008/2010 | reverse complement strand
AGCCGCTTAGTACCGTTGCGAGCTGCATGCAGCGGAAGCGGCTTTGCTACAACACCTTCTGCCACCACCTTGGAGGTATACACATGTCACTACATTTTATTCTCGGCTCTTCCGGAAGCGGAAAGTCGGAGCTGTTATATAAAAGCATAATAAAGGCTTCAGGAGAACAGAAAGATAGGAATTTTCTTGTCATTGTACCTGAGCAGTATACGATGGCTACACAGAAGAAGCTTGTGCAGCTTCATCCGGGACATTCGATAATCAGAACGGATATATTGAGCTTTCAGAGACTTGCAAGCCGTGTATTTGCGGAGCTTGGACTTGAAGGGCAGACCATACTTGATGATACCGGCAAGAATCTTATAATACGCAAAGTTATGGAGAACCACCGGAAGGAACTCAGAGCATTTGCAGGTAATCTTGATAAGACGGGTTTTGTATCAGAGGTGAAGTCTGTTATATCGGAACTTCTGCAGTATGCAATTGCACCGGATGATATGCCGCAGATAATCACGGCAGTTGCGGGCAATGGAGCACTGGCAGACAAGCTTACTGATATAGAGGTCGTATACCGTGCATTTATGGAGTACACAGAGCGTGATTACATAACGTCTGAGAGCCTTCTTTCATTACTTGCGCAGCATGTGCATGAATCGGAGCTCATCAAAGGCAGTGTGATAGCGATAGACGGTTTTACAGGATTTACACCCGTGCAGTATGGTCTTCTCGCAAGGCTGCTTGAGACAGCAGCGGAAGTCTACGTTACGGTGACGATAGACAGCAATGAGCATATTAATGTTCAGGATGGCCCGGAATCGTTATTTGCGATGAGTAAGGAGACGATATCGTCACTGTTAAGAATAGCTGATGAGAGTCATGTAGAAGTTGCACCATATACACTGTGTGAACATACATACAGATTTGACATGGCACCGGAGATGGCATTTCTTGAGCAGAATATGTTCAGGTATAATGGCCGTGTATACAGGGATGAACCTGAGAATATAGAGATATACTGCGGAATAACGCCTAAGGAGGAGCTTCAGTTCATCGCGGCTGAGATCCTCAGGCTTACAAGGGAGCAGGGCATAAGATACAGGGATATTGCCGTGGTATCTGCTGATATAGAGACATATGGCATGCTTGCTGCCAACATATTTGAACAGAATGATATTCCTGCATTTGTTGACTATAAGAGAAATATCATGAATAACCCGATGATAGAGTTTATGAGAAGCGGAATAGCAGTAATAGAGAGCGGATATTCGTATGAGAGCATGTTCAGGTTCTTAAGAAGCGGCATAACTGCAATTACACCAAATGAGACGGATTTGCTTGAGAATTACTGCCTTGCACTCGGTATACGCGGCAGAAAACGCTGGTACAGCCAGTGGGACCGCAATTATATAAAGAAAAACAGGGAAAAGGCAGATCTTACGCAGCTTAATGAATTGCGTTACAGGACTGTTAAGATACTTGAACCGCTTGACAGGGCATATACGGCGGCATCAGGAACGACAGTAAGTGTTGGTGAGCTTCTGGAAGCTCTGTATGAGTTCGTAGCGGCATCAGATATTGAGCATAAGATGAATGAACTGGCTGACCGGCTTGAGCTTAATGAAGAAAATGCACTTGCATCACAGTACAGGCAGATATATCCTAAGGTAATGGCATTATTTGACGAGATATACAGCCTGCTGGGTGAAGAAAAGATTAAGAGAAAAGAGTTCGCCAGACTTCTTGACTCAGGGCTTGAAGAGATTAAGGTAGGGCTTATTCCTCCGACGGCTGACTGTGTTCTTATCGGTGATATGCAAAGAACAAGACTCGACAATATAAAGGTTCTTTTCTTTGCGGGAGTTAATGATGGCATAGTCCCAAAGAAGAGTGAGAATAAAGGGATATTGTCGGAGCTTGACAGGTATATTCTCGAGAATGCTTCCGTAACGCTGTCACCGGATGCCAGGAAGAAAGCATTTATTGAGAGATTTTATCTTTATATGAATCTTACCAAGCCTTCATGGAAGCTGTATCTTACATATGCGGCGAGGGGAATTGATGCAAGAGAGCGCCGCCCGTCCTATTTTGTAAGAACAATGTATAAGCTTTATCCCAAGCTTTCAATGCGCACATGTGATGATATGAATAATGATATGTGGCTTACAATTCCGAAGGCTGATAAGGAATGGAATATAAAAGATTCACAGATTAATCTTGTGCAGGCGGCAGCTGATGCGCTATATGGAACTGATGTAAGGGAGAGTGTTACAAGACTTGAACAGTTCGCTTCGTGTGAGTTTGCACATTTTCTGATGTATGGACTCGGTCTTGATGAACGTGACGTATATACGATAAGTGCAAGCGATACGGGTTCAATTCTGCACAAGTCGATGGAATGCATATCATCAGAAGTGATAAGGAGCGGTATGAGCTTCGCGGATATGAAAGATGAACAGCGCCATGAGATAGTCGGCAGAGTGGTTGACACGGTTGCTGCAGAATACGGCAATGCGGTATTTAAGGACAGCAGCCGCAATGAGTATATGATTGAGAAGGTCAAGGAGCTTACACAGAGGACTGTATGGGCAATCGGCAGACAGCTTGAACAGGAGCAGTTTGTTCCGGAGAGCTTTGAGGTCAGATTCTCACTTCCGATGAATGAGTCTGTCGGCAAAAGAAAAGTTGAGCTGGTCGGAAGCATTGACAGGATAGATGTCTGCGAGGACGGCGACAACATATACATAAAGATAATTGACTACAAGACGGGAAATGAAAAGTTCTCGCTTTATAAGACATACTATGGACTCAGGATACAGCTGATGACATATATGATTGCAGCGATGGAGCATGAAAAAAAGCTGCATCCGGGAAAGAATATAGTGCCGGCAGGAGCATTCTACTATGTGGTTGACGATCCGATAGTAGACAGGCAGGACAGCCGGGAGAAGGTAGAAAAGAAGATTCTTGCACAGCTTTCATATGATGGCATCGTCAACGGACAGATGCCGCAGGAACTGATGGGAAGCAGTGCGGATTCGATAAAAGGTGATAAGAATATTACGGCAGGACAGTTTGCAAGACTGTCGGAGCACATTACGGATACTATGGACCTGATGACGGATAATATGCTTAATGGAAATGCATATATTAATCCTGTCGCAGACAGCGGAAAGGATTCCTGCGAGTATTGTCCGTACAGGTCTGTGTGTGGATTTTACAGTGATATTCCGGGTAATTCATACAGAAGAGTAAGGCATCTTAAGGATAATGAAGTATGGGAACGCCTTTATATGGATCGTGAACAGGAGGAGATGGCTGATGGCAAGGAATTGGACAGCACAACAGAAGAGGGCAATTGAACTCCATAATAAAAATATTCTTGTCTCAGCAGCAGCAGGCTCCGGCAAGACGGCAGTCCTTGTTGAGAGAATAATACGCATGATAACGGATCCTGATAACCATGTGGATATAGAGCGGCTGGTGGGCGTAAAATTTACCAACGCAGCTGCGGCACAGATGCGCGAGCGTATAGGAGCTGCACTTGAGAGTATGATTGAGGAGAATCCGTCTGACAGGAATCTCCAGAGACAGCTTGCGATGATACATATGGCGCAGATAACAACAATAGACAGCTTCTGCCTTAACATACTGCGTAATAATTATATGAATCTCGATATTGACCCGGGATTCAGGATAGCGGACCAGGGTGAGCTTGAACTTATTAAGGCCGATGTTATGGGTGAGCTGCTTGAAAAATATTATGCCGGCGGCAACGAGGATTTTTACGCACTTATCAATTCGTATTCGGGGAAAAAGAGCGACAAGGCAATAGAAGACCTTATTAACAAAATATATAATTATGCCAGAAGCTACCCATGGCCGCACGAATGGCTGCAAAGCTGCATCGACACGGGAAGTGCGTCAACTGTGGATGAGTTCAATGAATCGCTTCCGGCACAGTATCTGTTTGATTATGTCACAAAATATATTCAGGGAAGCCGTGAAAAGTTCAGACGGCTTCTTGACATATGTAAAGATGTTGCAGGGCCTGATATGTACATTGATAATATATTGTCAGACCTTGAAGGCATGGATATGCTGCTTAATACAGAGAACATCTCACAGTGGATGGAGACTGCCGCAAGAATACAGTTCACGGATCTTAGCAGAAAGCGTGGAAGCGGCGTTGATCCTGATATGAAGGAGCTTGTCAGGAATTCAAGGACAAAGTACCGTGATTCATTCAGAAAGCTTCGTGACAGGCTGTGTTCAATGAGCGTTGAGGAGTATCTGCGTGAGCTTTCGGCTAACGGGGCACCTCTGAGAATGCTTATTACGCTTGCATCCGAATATATGGATGCGGTGGATGCCGCCAAAAAAGAAAAGAATATTATAGATTTTAACGATATAGAACACATGGCGTGCAGTCTGCTTGTAAAACATGAGAATGATACAGACGAATACACACAGCTTGCTGATGATCTTGCATCATATTACGGGGAGATTCTGATTGATGAATATCAGGACAGCAATATGCTTCAGGAGATGATATTGACAGCGGTATCACGCGGAAGGCTTGACAGCAGCCGCAACAATCTTTTTATGGTGGGTGATGTCAAGCAGAGTATTTACAAGTTCAGGCTTGCAAGACCGGAGCTGTTTCTTGATAAGTATGTGAAGTATCCTGATGCTGACGGCTGTGAAGTAATAGAACTGCGCAACAACTTCCGCAGCAGAAGCCAGGTATTGTATTCTGTCAATTCGGTTTTTGAGAAGATTATGCACAGAGAATGCGGTGGAATTGAATATACAGAGGATGTCAGACTTAATCCGGGACTTGAATTTGCACAGAGGACAGACTCAGGAATGATGGATAACAGAACATCAATAAGACTGGCAGACCTGAATATTCAATATGATGAAGATGACGTTAATACTCCAAGGGAATGTGAGGGGCGGCTTATCGCATCAATAATAAAAGAGGTTATTGATGAAGATACGGGAATGCCGGTGTATGATGAGCGTCTTGGCACATACAGAAAAGCTGAATATGGAGATATAGTTGTGCTGACAAGGTCGCTTGACGGATGGGCTGATGTGTTCGCTGACGAGCTTATGAATGCGGGAATACCGGCGGCTGCACAGAGCTCAAGCGGTTATTACGATACATACGAGATTGAACAGGTACTTAATCTCCTTGCGGTTATAGACAACCCGGCACAGGATATTCCTCTTGCAGCTGTTGCACTGTCTTATTTTGGCACACTTGATGTAAATGATCTTGCATTAGTTAAGAGTGCATATCCGGATGCCCGGCTTTATGAATCGATGAACAGATATCTTAATTCGCATGCGGACAATCAGGATGAGATATGTGCCAAAATCAATAATCTGCTCACAATGATTGAGGGTTACAGGACCAAATCAGTATATCTTACAATTAATGAACTTATATGGAAGATAATATATGACACAGGATTTTATGATTATGTGGGGATGATGCCGGCGGGAAGCATGCGGCAGCAGAATCTTGACATGCTTTGTGATAAGGCAGAAAGTTATGCCCGGACAAGTTATCATGGTTTATTTAATTTTCTCAGGTATATTGAGAAGATAAGAAAGTATAATCTTGACTCGCAGTCAGGGGCATCGGATATGTCTGACAATAATGCTGTACAGATAATGAGTATACATAAGAGCAAAGGTCTTGAGTTCCCGATAGTAATAGTTGCCGGAATTGCCAAAAAGTTCAATAATATGGATGCGAGAGGCCGCGTTGTTGTAGATTCCGATATAGGCGTAGGTGCGGATATAATAGACACAGTGATGCGTACGAAAGTTTCTACACCGGTGAAAAGCGCTGTAGAGATGAAGCTTGTTGACGATAATCTGGCAGAAGAGATGCGTATTCTCTATGTTGCGATGACAAGAGCCAAGGAAAAGCTTATAATGACCGGTACTCTGAAAAATTATGATAAGATGTGTGCAAAGTGGAAGACGACTGACGTATCAACATTTGACGGAATTCAGGGCTGCTCAAGCTATATGGATATGATTATGCCTGTAGCATGCGGTGACGCAGTGAATTTTGATATTAGTGTTACCGAAATTAATAAGGAGCCGGATGAGGATGAGTATAATGGGGATAAGCATGATATAATGGCTCACAATGCAGCTGATATTCATGAAGCAGCTAAGAAAGGGGCTGTCAGCATTGAACCTTACCGGTACGGATATGCGGTTACAATGAAGACAAAGCTGTCAGTATCTGAGATTAAGCTGCATGAATATGAGGAACAGGAAGAGTTCACAAGAGATGTCCTGCCGGAACTTAATGCGGCAAATAATGGGAAGAACGGCAGTGAGAGCGGTATAGAAGGTGTACAGCCTGCTTACGAGCCGTGTGTGCCACAGTTCATAAGCAAAAAAGAGGATGTGGCACCGGCTGAGCGCGGAACCGCATTTCACAGGGTTATGGAGTGTCTTGATTACAACCGTTGCGGTAGTGTCGATGATATAAGAGGATATATTGATGAGCTTGTCGATAGGAATATGATGACGCGGCGGCAGGCGGATGCTGTGAATCCACAGAAGGTATATGATTTCTGTAACAGCAGTATAGGTGCAAGGACCGCGGAAGCATTCAGGGCAGGAAGATTATACAGGGAGCAGCCGTTTGTAATGGGTATACCGGCGGGCAGTATAAAGATATATCAGGAACTTGCTGACAGATATAATGTGTCTTACTCACTGCTTGATGAAGAGACAGTACTGATTCAGGGTGTAATTGATATGTATTTTGAAGAGAATGGCAAAGTTGTTCTTGTTGATTACAAGACAGACAGAGTATCAGGAAGTAACGCTGAAAAGATACTGAGAGACCATTATACAATACAGCTTGAATTATATTCGGAAGCACTTGAACGTGCATTAGGCATGGAAGTCAGTGAGAAACTTATATATTCATTTACGTTAGACAAGGCGGTTAATGTCTGACATATGACAAGCAGCCGGTTCATAATAATATACCAAGTCCGTTGATTCGGGAGATATATATGAACCAGCTTATGCGCTATGCGTCAGATGGAATCAAAAAGACATGGTATAAGATGCCGCAGGGGGTTCGCGCAACGTGGATAATGTTTGCAGTCACTGCGGTATCTTTGCAATGGTGTCTTGGAGGTGGAGGCAGCAATGAAAAGACGGTATCGTCGGCTAATGTGATAAGCGATGCAAAGAACAGTACGATTAATGGAAAAGACCTGCCGATATATTGTGTAGACAGGCAGAATGACGCATCAAAGCAGGTTTCATTAAGCTTTGATGCAGCATGGGGAGCAGATGATACAATAAGGATACTTGATACGCTTGATAAATATAATGTCAAAGTGACATTTTTCATGACAGGTGGATGGGTTAATGACTATCCCGATATGGTTAAGGAGATATATGCAAGAGGGCATGACCTCGGTAATCACAGTGAAAATCACAAACAGATGAGCAAGCTTTCTGAGGCACAGAATCAGGAAGAGATTATGAAAGTTCACGATAAAGTAAAAGAGCTTACCGGATATGACATGTTTTTATTCAGACCTCCGTACGGAGACTATGATTCTGAACTTATCAAAACCGTATACGGAATGAATTACTATCCGATACAATGGTCAATTGACAGTCTTGACTGGAAAGACTACGGGGTGGATTCAATTATAAAAAGGGTTGTAGAAAGCAAATATCTTGATAACGGAGCTATAATATTGTGCCATAATGGTGCCAAATATACGGCAGAAGCGCTTGGCAGCCTGATAGGAGGCATTCAGGCGAAGGGCTATGAGCTTGTTCCGATATCACAGTTAATAATAAGAGATGATTTTCATATGGACACGACAGGAAAGCAGATAGCTGACTGAGAGTGATAAATTTTAAAGGAAAGAGAGAAAAATACAGATGAATCTTGCATTAATTACGGCAAAACAGGTTGTAGTCCTGTTTATTCTTATTATGTCAGGCTTTGTGTGCGTTAAGACTAAGGCGGTTAAGATTGAAGGGAAAAAAGCGTTCTCAGATCTGCTTTTATACCTTGTTGTTCCGGCAATGATAATACATTCATATATAATGGATTTTAATGAGGAGATACTTACAAATCTTGTAAGGTCGCTTGTGCTGAGTACTATACTTATGATAATAGGCATAGTTGTCACGCTTGTAATAACAATGAAAGTTACAAGTAAGGATTTGCCGATATTAAGATTTGCATGTATGTTTTCTAATGCTGCATATATGGGATTCCCGCTGATTCAGGCACTGTTTGGGTCAGAGGGACTTCTCTATGCCAGCGTATACGTTACGATATTTAATATCTTATTGTGGACCGTCGGATATGCGATGGTAAGCAGGAAAGTTAATGCAAAAGAGGTATTACATACAATACTTACGACACCGGTAATAATATCTGTTGTTATAGGCCTCATAATATATCTCTGCCGTATTCCTGTGCCGTCAGTTATTGAGCAGCCGCTTAATATCATAGGTAACATGAATACGCCGTTATCAATGTTCATAACAGGAATGCTTATAGCATCAGGTGACGTCAGGTCAATGCTTAAAAACAGGGAAATTATGATGGTAATAGCAATAAGGATGTTCCTTATACCGGCGATAAGCTTTGCTGTATTTGCATTACTCGGTGTTAAGGGAATGGTTCCGGAGGTAGTGCTTTTGCTTCAGGCATGTCCGAGTGCCGCAATAACTTCGGTATTTGCAGTACAGTTTGAATATAATGAAGAGACAGCAGCCGGCTCTGTTGTCCTGACAACGCTGCTAAGTATAATTACACTTCCGGCGTGTGCAATGCTGCTGACAATGATGATGCGGTAGCCGCGCGCGGCAGCGACGGAGGCAAGACCGATGCCGGTGTTGCCGGAGGTCGGCTCAATGATGACCGAACCGGGCTTCAGCTTGCCACTGGCTTCTGCATCGTCGATCATCTTCTTGGCGATGCGGTCTTTGACCGAACCCGCCGGGTTGAAGTATTCCAGCTTTGCCAGGATGGTGGCCTTCAGGTCCTCCTGCTTCTCGATGTGGGTCAGCTCCAGCAGCGGAGTGTGACCGATCAGCTGATCTGCGGACGTATAAATCTTGCTCATAAGAATGTTCCTCCCTCTGCGGGCACCCGGCCCGGAACTATTTCGTCTCTCCATATTCCCTGCAAACCAACATCGTTTGTGGGTTTGATGGTATTATAGCCCTCTTTGCCCCGGTTGTCAATGGAAAAGTGCAAAAAACAGATTGAAAAGTTATAAACCCCGTTGTATAATAGGTTAAAATCAAAATTTCTCCCTCCCCTGCGGTGACATCTCCCCTGTTCGGAGGTCGGGCGGGCCGGTCTACGGCGTTGTCGCCCCATTTCCGCAGGACCAACGGTGAGACGGAGAGGTTGCTATACAATAAGGAGTGCACTATGATCGTTTCAACCAAAGGCCGCTATGCGCTGCGTGTGATGATCGACCTGGCCGAGCATCAGGCCGAACGCTATGTCCCGCTGAAGGAGGTCGCCGCGCGGCAGGATATCTCGGAAAAATATCTGGAGAACATCCTGAAAGTCCTGGTGCAGAACGGCTTTCTGGAAGGGCTGCGCGGCAAGGGCGGCGGCTACCGCCTGACCCGCAGCCCGGACCAGTACACGGTGGCAGAGATCCTGCTGCTGACGGAGGGCAGCCTTGCCCCGGTGAGCTGCCTGACGCCGGGAGCCCCGGCCTGCGAGCGGATGGCCAACTGCCGCACCTATACGATGTGGAAAGGTCTGAACGACCTCATCGCCGACTACTTCGGCAAGATCACCCTCGCCGACCTCGCCGCACCGGAGCAGGCGGGAAATGATTATGTGATCTGATCTGCATCCCCCGCATGAAAACGCAGGGGTGCAGAGCGGCCCCACAGAGGCCGTCATACCAGCCGCGCCCACGCCGACCGCCATTCAATGGCAGCGCGGGGAGAAGGAGAATATTTTATGTGGTTTGTTTTTGCGCTGGGCTCTGCGGTATTTGCCGCACTGACTTCCATTCTTGCGAAGATCGGCATTGACGGCGTGAACTCCACGCTGGCCACGGCCATTCGCACCGCCGTTGTGCTCCTGATGAGCTGGGGCATGGTGTTCCTGACCGGGACGCAGACCGGCATCGGGGATATTTCTCACAAAAGCTGGCTGTTCCTGATCCTATCCGGCCTTGCCACCGGTGCAAGCTGGCTGTGCTATTACCACGCATTGCAGATCGGTGCAGCATCCAAAGTGGTCCCCATTGATAAACTGAGCGTGGTCATCACGCTGGCACTGGCATTTTTCATCCTGCATGAGCCGTTCACGGCCAAAAGCCTGATCGGCTGTGCGCTCATTGCCGCGGGGACTTTGTTCATGGTATTATAAAAGAGTAGAAACGAAAGAAAAGGCTGCGGCACGTTGTTTTGTGCCGCAGCCTTTTTTGTGATTCTTCCAGTTGGCTGTGTTACGGTCATGCGAGAGGGAAACTTTGGCAAAAAGAGAGAGGGCTGGACAGTGCCAGCCCTCTTGACAA